>Ga0302315_10005586_pt1 | contig 10727 bp, 10 predicted proteins | sample III_Palsa_N3_1_FD_200532 | JGI IMG/M metagenome (GOLD analysis project Ga0302315, IMG submission 200532) | Peat permafrost microbial communities from Stordalen Mire near Abisko, Sweden - III_Palsa_N3_1 | ecosystem: Environmental > Terrestrial > Soil > Palsa > Peat permafrost | place: Sweden... | reverse complement strand
CATAACCCCGAGTCGGTGGATCGCGCGGCCAAACTTCTCACTCGCCATGGCATCGATCGCTGATGAGCAACGCACCCGCACCCATTCAACCAGCACCGGCCTTGGTCAAGCACTACCTGCTCTACGGCTCCGAGCGCTACGCGCTGGCCATCCTGCGACCATTGCAGGAGGCTATCCGGGCGCGCGGTCACGAAGCGGCATGGTTCTTTGACGGCCCCGGCGCTGAGGATCTGATCGACGGTGAGCGCTTGTTGACGGTCGCCGAAGTGCGTGCGTGGAACCCGATCGCCGTGATCACATCCAGCAATCATCTGCCGCACTTCTTCCCTGGTGTGAAGGTGGAAACCTTCCACGGCTTCGACGCCGGCAAGCCGCGTCATGTCTACGTGCGCGGCTTTTTCGATTTGTACTGCACCACCGGCCCGCGCGACACCAAGGCGTTTGGTGAGGTGGCCACCAAGCTCGGCCATTTCACGGTCATCGAAACCGGCTGGCCCAAGCTCGACCCCTTCATGCGCGAAATCGCCGGCGCCTTGCCGCCGGTACGCCAGCCGCCGGTCATTCTCTATCACTCGACGTTCTCACCATCGTGGAGCGCCGCCGACACCTTGTACGAGGAAATCAAGCGGCTATCGCGCAATGGCCGCTGGCGCTGGATCGTCACCTTTCATCCGAAGATGAATCCGGAAATCACGGCGCGCTACAAGGCGCTGCAGAATGAGTTTCTCCGCTTCGCCGAAAACGACAACATCCTCGAACTGTTTCCCCAGGTCGATATGATGTGCTCGGATACCTCCTCGGCATTGAGCGAATTTCTGCTCACTGGCAAGCCCGTGGTGACGTTCAAGAATCGCCGGCCAGGGCCGCAGCTGATCGATATTGATGATCCCGCGCAGTTCGAACCGGCGATCGAACGCGCGCTGGCCAGACCACCGGAGCTGATGCAGGCGATCCGCGAATTCGCCGACGCCATCCATCCTTATCGCGACGGCCGATCGAGCGAGCGTGTACTCGATGCAGTGGATACCTTTATCGCTGCGGGCGCACGCAATCGCCGCCGCAAGCCGTGGAATCCGTGGCGTAAACTTAAGCTGCGCCGCCGCATTGGCTACTGGGGCCCGGCCTGAATCACGATCGCTACAATCACGTCGTAACCGTGCTATGTCCCACGCAGACTAGAATCCACCACTAAATCCACACGAGTGCGCCTGTGTCCGTCAGTGCCTATAGCCGTTCCGAAACCCTGCGGGCTCTGTGGCCGTGGCTTCCGCTGTGGACATTGGTAGCGCTGCTGGCGATTTTCTCGCACGGCCCAATGCCGCTGTACTCCACGCGAACGCTGGCGGTGGCGTGGGAAATGTGGAGCCACGGCCATTGGCTGGTGCCGTACATCAACGGCGAACCCTACAGTGAAAAAGCACCGCTGTTGTTCTGGCTGATACACGCTGGCTGGTTCGTGTTTGGTGTCAGTGATGTCTGGCCACGCGCGCTTGAAGTGCTGATCGGCGGCACGCAGCTAGTGCTTGTCTCAGTGCTCGCGCGGCGGCTTTTCCCTAACCGGCCGTGGATCGCCAAGGGCGCGCCGTGGATGTTGCTGGCGCTGAGCTATGCCTTCTTGTTCGGCCAGCAGATCATGTACGACGTGCTGCTTGCAACGTGGACGTTGGCGGCACTGCTTTGCCTGACACCGAAACTCGATCGTGCCGAGCCGCGCTGGCTGCTGTTCGGTTTATGTATCGGTGCCGGCCTTCTGACCAAGGGGCCGGTGATGTTGCTGCATATCCTGTTCCCGTGGTTGCTCGGTCCGTTATGGAACGAATGGGCGCGTGAGCATCGCGCGCGCTGGTACGGTCGTGGCGTGCTTTCCGTATTGCTTGGTGGCGCGATTTTGCTCGCCTGGGCACTCCCTGCGGGCTTTTCCGGTGGCGACGCCTATCGGCAACGGCTGTTCTTCACCCAGACCGCCGGTCGTGTGGTGAAGGGGATGCAGCATGCCGAGCCGTTGCAGAGCCATGCGCATCCTTCGTGGTGGTATCTGATTTATCTGCCGGTGTTGATGTTTCCCTTCAGCGCGTGGCCGCGCGCCAGCGTTGCCCTCGCTATCGCGCTTTTCCAAAAGCCATGGCGCGCCGGTATGCGGGTGGGCCTGAGTTTGATGGCAGTGGCGGCGCTTGGTTTGCTGTCGCTGCTGGTTTTTCACTGGCATGCCTCGCAGCTGGAACACCTGTTGATCCTTCTGTTGCTGGTGCCGCTGCTGATCGTGCTGCTGCGCCAACCGCTGGAGCCGGGTCTGCATTTTCTGCTTTGCTGGCTACTGCCGAATTTTCTGGTGTTCTCGCTGATCAGTGGCAAACAGGCGTACTACCCATTGCCGGAATTCGGTGGTGGCGTGATGCTGATCGCTGCGGCCGTTGCCGTGCTGCGCGAGCGTCGACCGATACTGGCCGACAATGCATGGCTGGGCACATGGCCGCTAGGGATAGGCGGTATCATTTTCGCCGTTTTTCTGTTCGCGCTGCCGGCGCTGGTCGCAGGGAATCATTTGCACGGTGAGTGGTTTGATGGCCCCGCCGCGTACAGTCGCTTTTTCGGCGTGATCTTCCTTCTGCTGGGTGCGCTACTACTCGTACGCGGCCGCGGCGAGATGCGTCGTCTGGCGGTCGCTGGCCTGGTTGCCACGCTCGCGCTCAATACCCTGTTCACGCTCGCGCTATGGCCCAAGTACAATCTTGACCCATCCGCACATATGCTGGGTGCAGCGGACATTGCGCAGCGTCCGATCGCCTATCTTGGAAACTATGACGGCCAGTTTCATTTCGAGGGTCGCCTGTTGCATCCGATCACCGAGCTTTGGGGCGAACAAGCGGTGAAAGAGTTTGCCCAGGCGCATCCCGATGGCCTGATCGTCGATCACCCCGAAAAACTCGATGCCAGCGATCTACGCTACGCGTTGCTGGTGCAACCGTTCCGCTCATCGTGGATGGTGATCTGGCCAGCCGCCTCGCTGGCTGATATCTATTCTGGACGCACACCGCCCGAACCCACTCAGCCGACGCACATCTATCCCATCCCGGATGGGCGCTATCGCTCGCAGCCATGAACGATGAGCGGATCGCCAGTCTTCGCCTGCAGCGCGATGGACCACGCGATGGCGCACTACTGAGATTCTCGCTGGGAAGTGCGTTGCTATCGGACGGCAATGGCAGCGACGCTATCGACGAGCTGCGCCGCGCAGTGGTGTTTGATCCTGGCTATTCAGCAGCATGGAAACTATTGGGTAAGGCTTGCCTGGACACAGGCCAGAAAGAGGCCGCTGCCGAAGCCTGGCGCAGCGGCATTGCCGCCGCCGCAAAGCGCGGCGACAAGCAGGCCGAAAAGGAAATGGGCGTGTTTTTGCGCAGGCTGGAAAAGCCAAACCTGTAGAAACAGCGCAAGAAATTGGCATGCTGGCAAGACGGTCTTACGCAACTTCCATAGAGTCATCGCGACTCGATAACCCTCAGCCGTTCTCTTTGTCATAAGGGCTTGGCCGATCATCCGCCGAGTAGCGCTTGTATTGCCACTGGTACTGCGCGAACGCCAGCTCGACACAGGATTGAACGCCCTGATTGAGTGCCGTGCAGGCAATGGCCAAATCGGCATCGACGATGCTCTCGGGTGCCGGCAACAAATGGACGCGATAGCCCGCGCCCGCCGGCAAGCGTTCCGCAAATCCGAACAGCACCGTCGCTCCGGTACGGGCCGCCAACCGTGGCAACAGCACCATGGTCAGCGCGTCGCGACCGAAGAACGGCGCGAATTCGCCCTCACCGGCGCGCGGCTTCTGATCTGGCAGGATGCCTACCGTGCCACCCGCCGCCAGTCGCTTGTACAGCGTACGCACGCCGGCGCCATCGGCACGTACCTGCTCTGGCGCCAGCGCGCCGCGAACCTTGCGCAGCAGGGCTTCCACTGCTGCGACGCGAGGTGGCCGATACAGAATCGCCATCGGCGTCTTGCGGCACAGCCAGTAGTTGAGCAATTCCCAGCAGCCCAGATGCGGTGCGGCGATGATCACGCCTTTGCCCCTGGCCAGCGCGGCATTGAGCAAGCCTTCGCCGCGCACTTCACGGATCAGTTCCAACGCATGCTCCGCGCCGCCGCCCCAGATTTTGGCGAGCTCGACCACCGACTTGCCGCTCTCGATCATCACCTCGCGCAACAGCGTCGCCTGTGCTGCATCATCCAACTGCGGTTGCACGATGCGTAGGTTCACCGCGGTGTTCTGCACCGTGCGGTTGTTTCGCCACAGCACCAACCGGCCCAGCACGCTGCCGATGCCATGCAGCGCACGCAGAGGCAATTGGCCGAGCAGGCGCAGGAAGAGATAAACGAAGGTCATGTCGGCACGCATCCGCACAGTTTACGGGAGCGCGTCCGACGTGACCGCAGGGATCACGTCTACAGGCCTGTGCTTTCACCCATCGGCGGGTCGCTTTAAGCTGAAACTCCAGCCACCCAGATGCCAGCATGATTGCCCTGATCCAACGTGTACTGTCCGCCCGCGTCGATGTGGGCGATGAACTTGTCGGCCGCATCGGCCCAGGCCTGCTGGCTCTGGTAGCGGTGCAGCCAGACGATGGCGAAGCACAGTCCAGACGCATGCTCGAGCGTTTGCTTGGCTATCGCGTGTTTGCCGACGACACCGGCCGCATGAATCGCTCGCTCGCGGAGACCCACGGCGGCCTGCTGCTGGTCAGCCAGTTCACCCTCGCGGCCGATACGCGTTCGGGCATGCGGCCGGGCTTTTCGACGGCAGCAACACCGGAACAGGGCCGGATATGGTTCGATCGATTGGTCGAACTCGCGTGTGATGCACACCCCGGGGTGGAAACCGGCCGCTTTGGTGCCCATATGATGATCCAGCTGGTGAACGACGGGCCGGTAACTTTCTGGCTCGACACCGGGCGAGCGGAGCCCACATAAAGCGCATTTCGCAGAGCACGCTAAAGGCCCGATCTGGCGCGATTTTTGCGTACCCCAATCGAAACTTTTTCACTTGAAATCTGGTCAAAAAAGCAGCATATCGCTATAATGTCCGGTTCTTGAACCCCGCGGCGGTCGGTTAATGAATAGCAAAGCTCCCCACGAGCAACAGTCTGAAATCAAAGCGCTCATCTCCAAAGGTCTGGAGCAGGGCTATTTGACGTACGCGGAAATCAACGATCACCTCCCCGACGACATCGTCGATCCGGAGCAGATCGAAGACATCATGGCGGTGCTCAAGGGCGTCGGCATCGAAGTGCATGACGCCGCGCCGGATGCTGATCCGTTGGCCGACAAGGCCGGCAGCAGCACCGACGACGAAGCCGCCGCCGAAGAAGCCGTGGCACTCCTATCCGCCGTCGACGCCGAAGTCGGCCGCACCACCGATCCGGTACGCATGTACATGCGTGAGATGGGAACGGTCGAGCTGCTGACGCGCGAGGGCGAAATCGCCATCGCCAAACGCATCGAGGAAGGCCTCGGCCAGGTACAGACCGCGCTGGCCAGCTTCCCGCTGACCATCGAACTGCTGCTTGAAGAATACGACCAGCACCTGGATGGCAAGCGCCGCCTCAGCGAAATCCTGGCCGGCTTCCTCGATCTGGAAGAAGCCGCCGACCTCGCCCGCAAGGAAAAGGAAGCCGCCGCGCTGCTATTGCCGGAGCCCGATCCGACCGACGAAGCTGAAGTCGAAGACGACGAAACAGCAACCGAGGACGAAGAGGAAGCCGGCCCGACCGGTCCCGATCCGGAAGAAGTGAAGCGCCGCATGGAACTGTTGCGCGACTACTACGGCAAGTTCCAGAAGGCCGCGCCGAAAGCCGCCAGCATCACCGACAAGAAGATCGTCAAGCTGCGCGACCAGATGGCCGAGGAGTTCCTCAAGCTCAAGCTGCCGTCCGCGCTGATCGACGGCTTCGTGCGCAAGCTGCGCGAAGTGGTCAACGACATCCGCCATCACGAGCGCGTGCTGATGGACATCTTCGTCAAGCAGGTGAAGATGCCCAAGGCCGAGTTCATCAAGACCTTCCCCAGCAACGAGGGCAACCTCGAGTGGGCGGCCGAGCTGGGCCGCAAGCGCCAGAAATGGTCGCCGAACATCAAGAACCACCGCGAGACCATCGACGCCGAGCAGGAAAAGCTCGCCACCATCGAGCGCAAGCTGTTCCTGCCGTTGATCGACATCAAGGACATCAACCGCGCCATGGCCAGCGGTGAGGCGAAGGCCCGCCGCGCCAAGAAGGAAATGGTCGAGGCCAACCTGCGCCTGGTGATCTCGATCGCCAAGAAGTACACCAACCGCGGCCTGCAGTTCCTCGACCTGATCCAGGAAGGCAACATCGGCCTGATGAAGGCGGTCGACAAGTTCGAATACCGCCGCGGCTACAAGTTCTCGACCTACGCCACCTGGTGGATCCGCCAGGCGATCACCCGCTCGATCGCCGACCAGGCACGCACCATCCGTATCCCGGTGCACATGATCGAGACGATCAACAAGCTCAACCGCATTTCCCGCCAGATGCTCCAGCAGTTCGGCCGCGAGGCCACGCCGGAAGAACTGGCCAAGGAAATGGAGATGCCCGAGGACAAGATCCGCAAGGTGCTGAAGATCGCCAAGGAGCCGATCTCGATGGAAACCCCGATCGGCGACGACGAGGATTCGCATCTGGGCGACTTCATCGAAGACAGCAACGCCAGCTCACCGATCGATTCGGCTACCGAAACCGGCCTGATGGAAACCGTGCGCGACGTGCTGGCCGGGCTTACGCCGCGCGAAGCCAAGGTGCTGCGCATGCGCTTCGGAATCGACATGAATACCGATCACACGCTGGAAGAGGTCGGCAAGCAGTTCGACGTCACCCGCGAGCGCATCCGCCAGATCGAAGCCAAGGCGCTGCGTAAACTGCGTCACCCAAGCCGTTCGGAACAGCTGCGCTCGTTCCTCGACGTCGAATAAGTTTCAGCACATAGCCAAACAAAACGCCCGCCTACGCGGGCGTTTTGTTTTTTTCTGGTGACGACTTGATCAGTGCTGGATCGGGTGATGCACCACAGGACGGTGGCGCGGCGGCGGGCGGCGGTGGACGACGCGATGATGAACCGGTGCGCGATGCACGACATGATGAGCGGCCGGGTGGTGAACCACCTGCTGCGCCATTGCCGGCATGGCAACCATGGCGCCCAAAGCAATCAAACCAGCGATCAATAAACGTTTCATAAGATTCTCAAACTCCGTTCGTTGAGGATGGATGCGAACTACGCGTATCCGGCCTGATGGCCGACGCCCGATAATACGCACACGCCACGTGCAGACAATGTAGCCAACTCAGTAACAGCAACACCTCAGCCCATCGTCGTTTCCATCCGCATTGGTTACACTTGCCAGTCCGCAAGGGCCTATAGCTCAATGGTTAGAGCAGAGGACTCATAATCCTTTGGTTCGAGGTTCGAGTCCTCGTGGGCCCACCATAAATAGATATCAGGAGACTCCATCTTGTCTCATGAGTCGACTGAAATGCCTTTTTTCCGGTGAAATAACGAGCATTTCAGTCTCACCAGATGTCAGCTTGACTCACCACATCGCACACCATGCAGTGGTATATTCGATGGTACAGGTCGAAAATTAGGGCGCTAGGCGCGGGGTATACCACCACGCGCCTCGACCGCCGGGTATACCAGGAGAAAAGCGATGGCCGAGTTAACGGTCCTGGCTGTGCGCAACGCAAAGCCACGAGAAAAGACATACCGGCTCAGTGCCGGCAAAGGCTTGTATCTGCAAGTCATGCCGAACGGCGCGCGATACTGGCGCTTGAAATACCGATTTGCAGGCGTCCAGAAGATGATAGGCCTTGGCGTGTTTCCCGATGTTGGCTTGGCAGACGCGCGTGAAGCACGCGACACAGCCCGTCGCCTACTGACTAACAACATCGATCCGAGTATGCAGCGCCGCGTTGAGAAGCTGACGCGAAAAATTGCAGTCGCAAACAACCTTGAGGCGATAGCTCGCCAGTGGTACGAATATAAGAGTCCAACGTGGGTTAATACCTACGCCTGCAAAGTGATTCGCCGCCTCGAAATGCACGTATTTCCTTGGCTGGGACCGTTACCGATCACCTCGATCACAGCCCAGCATGTACTAATCACGATGCAACGCATCCATGCCTCCGGCGCAACGGAAACAGCGCACCGTACACAGAACTATCTGAGCCAGATATTTCGCCACGCCATCGTCCACGGTAAAGCGGAACGAGATCCTGCGGCCGACGTCAAAGGGGCCATCCCTGCGGCTGAAGGAACAAACTTTCCAACCATTACAGACCCTGTCCGTATCGGCGAGCTCCTTCGCGCCATCGATGGATATCAGGGCACATACGTCACACGCTACGCGCTAAAAATAGCTCCCCTGGTCTTCACTCGGCCAAGTGAATTGCGCAAGGCCGAATGGAGCGAGTTCAACCTAGACAAAGCCGAATGGACAGTCCCTGCAATACGACTGAAAATGCGCAAGGCTAAAAAGCAGACCGCCGACCCACACGTTGTGCCGCTCAGCCAGCAGGCGCTACAGATACTGCGCGAGTTGCGCCCACTAAGCGGAGCCGGTCGCTACGTATTTCCGGGTGAACGCGATGCCAAGCGGCCGATGTCAGATAATACCGTCAATGCCGCCCTGCACCGCCTCGGCTTCCGAGGAGAGATCGTTCAACACGGTTTTCGCCATATGGCCAGCACCGCACTGAACGAAATGGGCTGGAATGATGACGCAATCGAGAGACAGCTCGCACACAAAGATCGTAACCGCATCCGCGGCATCTACAATAAAGCCAATTACATGGCCGAACGCCGGAAGATGATGCAGGCGTGGGCAGATTATCTCGACCAACTGCGCTTGGGTGGTGTAACCATGATGGATCGCCTCGCGGAATAAGTGAGCGCCAGCAACGCGGCACCCGCGCCCATGCGCTTTGGAGAATGCACTGTAGCTTGCTGGCTGCTTATTCCGATCAAAGCTGCCGCCGACTCCACTCTCAAGTCGGCCATCGGAAATGCCGTCAAACCCGCCAGCTGGATGCTCCCAAACCGCCACCTCGCGGGCTATTGAACCGAGCGCTCCAGGGATGCCTTCAGATCGGCGCAGATCATCTGGCAAGAAACCACGACGCGACCGTCCCGGATCGGCCAACACCGGCCGGTCGCCAGATACAAATGCATGCCGCAAAGCAGCCATTGCCGTGAGCGTAAAGGTTGTGGCGCGGCTAAGACTTGAGCTGCAGGTCGTTCTCCGCACTCCATCTTCGCAGGGCCTCCTCCACGGCCGTCTGCTCGAACGCGTACCAATCTTCAAGTCGGTCCTTTCGATCGAGCAACGCCTTAAATCGTTGATACGCGCCTCGGCTTTGAAAGTACCCATAGGTAAGTTCGTAGGACTCCGGCAAATGGGCCTCGACAAAGCGCAAGGCGAGCTCCCGCCCGAGACCAAGATCCCCCTTGCTCGGGAGTGCCAGGTAGACCTTGTTGTCTTCGATATCTTCCGGGAGATCCTCTTCTACATCGGCGCTACTCGATGAGCAGAAAACCTTACCGCTGATCCTGTTGACGTAAGCCTCGTTTTCGAAGGAACCTGCAGCGCTCGCCCACTCGAGACCTGCGAGGAGTTCATCGAAACTGACGGGCGTGTTCGTTTGCATTTTCGTTGCTGGTTAACGCTGGAGTTAAGCGGCGCCGGAGGCGTCCTCCTTGAACGAATTGTTAGAGCTCACTCGCGATACTCCATGAGTGCATAGCTTTGGCTGGAGTTAAGCGGCGGCGTAGCCGTCCGCCTTGAACGAGTAGTTAGGCGCTGCCGCGAGGCTTCCTGAAGGCGACTGCACCGGCAAATACGAGGTTAACTAACGACACGTTAACCAACCAAATCATTGAAGGGAAGAGAAAGTTACGCATGGATTGACCGGACTCGTAGTCAACCTTACTCAGAGCATCGAACCTACATACTCCTGCGATGTGTGACGGTGCATAGTCAACTAAAAAATGCTCGGCACCATAGTAAAGCGCGACTAGGTTGATGATGACCAAGGCTGCAAACAGAGCTTTGAACATAGTGGCGCCTAACGCTGGAATTAAGCCGCGTTGCGAAGCAACGTCGGCTTGAATGAATTGTTAGGCTGCGCTGTACTCATGGTCAATCACCCGCTAGCAAGCTGCGCATCACACTCAGAAACACCCGCAGCCACATTGATTGCTGCGTAAAGCACTCGTGCCTCCTGCAAGAGGGGCCGTGCAGCGCTAGTGTCGCCCCTTGAGACAAGCAAGAGGGCAAGCGGTCTGAGCGCATTGGCGAGATCAAGCACTTTGGTATCCAAGTTGTCGCGATATAGCTTGATAGCTTCGGTAAGCAACGACTCGGCCTGTCCACTCAAGCCGCTCTTGCGATAAATGTCCCCAAGATGCCTTGCTGTAGTGGCGACAAGAAGCGGGTGGCCCATTACGCGGCTGACGTTGAGCGCAGTGGCATATTGCTGCTGAGCTTGCTCCAATGCCCCGCGATCTCGCTCGATCTGGCCAAGTCCGCTAAGTGCTCGTGTCGACTCCCCCTAAACTCACTCCACGCATAACACGAGGTCTCCGGGCAAACTAACCCCAAGGAGACCCACGATGCGCAAGAGCAAATTCACCGAGAGCCAGATCGTCACGACGTTGAAACAGGT
>Ga0302315_10005576_pt1 | contig 10733 bp, 8 predicted proteins | sample III_Palsa_N3_1_FD_200532 | JGI IMG/M metagenome (GOLD analysis project Ga0302315, IMG submission 200532) | Peat permafrost microbial communities from Stordalen Mire near Abisko, Sweden - III_Palsa_N3_1 | ecosystem: Environmental > Terrestrial > Soil > Palsa > Peat permafrost | place: Sweden... | reverse complement strand
GTGGCATTTGTTTAATGTAACCCTTTAGAGTTTTTTTGCATATCTCAAGGGTTCAAGGGTAGGTTTCCAATACTTCTCAATTCGTTTAGTAAGCATAGATTAAGAAGGAATTGATGTAGTAATTAGATCAATTTCAGGTATTTATGTGATTATTGTTTCTGTTTAGAACGCTCAAAAAATTTATTCTTGAGGATGTTATCACTTACAAAATAAGGTCGGTATTACCGTTGCTTATATTCTGCAGTTGTTGATAACTAAAAAAAAATCATCAGCCATTTTTTAGAAAACGTAACATGAAAAACTACTACAATTATTCGCCATGGTTAATTATTCATGTATCAGATTATATAATTCTTAACTATGTTTATTGGCTCTCATTGTCAATCGCAAGTGGGTATAATCATCCGTTCCCAATATGGGGGCGAAGCTTTATGATTATTGTTAATTTATTGTGGTTTGCTTGTTCAAGCTATTTTCGTTATTCAACATCCGCTATAGCTCAGGAAAAGCAATATCATTTTTGGAATAAGCTATTAGTCTACATGATCACAGTAATATCCTGCTTTCTCTTTACTGGTCAATTTGCAGATGGACAGAGGTTTCTAATCTTGTTCTTTTTATTTGCAATATTTAATTTTCTGATGAGAGAATTTTTATTCAATTTACTCGAAAAGCATCCTAACGGTAAAATTATAAAGCAAAAAAAAGTAGCAATTTGGGGTTTTAACGAAAGCACACTCATTTTGGCTGAATACTTTAAGAAAAATGATAAGACCTTCTCATTTGAAGGGTTTTTGAATGACGGGCATCTAGCAAATATTCACGATTCAAGAGATGAGTTAAGTTGTTTTGTAAGTCATCTTGATGATGCAACAAGAGGTGGCGTAACAGAAGTTTATACTGCTTTATCCAATTGTATCAATCATACCATAGATGACATGATTATAGAAGCTAACAAAAGGTGTATCAGATTGAAATTCATTTCAGATTTTAAGTATCCGGCAGCTGGTTGCTTTAAGGTGAACTATTTGGACAATATTCAAATCATCAGTCCGCATTCAGAACCCTTAGAAGAAGGCCCTCACCGTATACGAAAAAGACTATTAGATATAACAGTTAGTTTGTTCGTGCTTTCTTTTATTTTGAGTTGGCTGTATCCGCTTCTCGCTATTATTATCAAATTTCAAAGTCCGGGGCCAGTTCTTTTTAAACAAAAACGAACCGGAAGAGATAACCAGCAATTTTGGTGTTATAAATTCAGGAGTATGTATATTAACAATGAAAGTGATACAAAACAAGTTTATAAAGGTGATTGCAGAATAACAAGAGTAGGTAAGTTTTTACGAAAAACAAGCCTTGATGAATTCCCTCAGTTTTTTAATGTACTGATCGGAAATATGAGTGTGGTAGGGCCCCGGCCTCATATGCTTAAGCACACAGATGAATATAGCCGGATTATTGCGAATTATATGGTTAGGCAATATATGAAACCCGGGATTACTGGATTTGCTCAAATCAATGGTTTAAGAGGCGAGACCCGTGACGTAAAATCAATGGAAGAAAGAGTTAAACATGATATATGGTATTTGGAAAATTGGAAGTTTATACTGGATTTGAAAATTATCATCATTACAGTTTTTAATATATTTACCGGAAAGGATAAAGTTTATTAAATAATACCTAAATTTAGTTTACTTTTATATACATATTGAGTTCTGGAATATTTTGAAGTGCCATTACGTTGCTTATTTAAAATAAGTCAACACATCTATTTTTTTCCTTTCCTACCTAGAAGCATCTACCATTTTTTAATTCATCAATGATTTACCGGAGAATTTAATAATTCTCTATTACATCTATTTGTGGAATTAGAGATATTGTAATCTTAATATTTTATGTTAAACCCGCAATGTAAAATGAAACACTTGCTTTATTATGACGATGAAGTTTTAAAAAAGGTCGAAGATAATCTACGGTCATCTTTACTGACTGGATTCCTTGGAATTTCAGCACTTTCAAAGCTTCATTTCATTTCCGAAACAAAATTGAAACGCCATTTCAAAGCTAAGTTCAACACTACATTGTTTTCATTTTACAGGTTCTTGCAGATGGAATTGGCAGAAAAGTTGTTGGACGAAAACCGGTACAATAAAAAACAAATAGCCTGGATGCTAAAGTTTGCCAATCAAAGCAACTTTACCGTTTGGTATAAAAAATATCTGGAACATAAATCTCAAAAGCAAAACTTGCTTTATAACGGCAGTAATTCAGCCGAGAATTTAATTTTAAGCACTGTAAGTCAGGCTGGATTTCCGGTAGCGGTACTTGATACTAAATTTAAATATGTGGTTTTCTCGAAAGAATGGACTAATGTTTTTGAATTTAAAAAAAATGGCTTGGTTGGCTCCGTCTATAGCCGGATTTTGCCAGAACTCAAAACAATGTGGGCCGATGCGTTAGAAAACTGCATTAAGAACGGAACTGTGCATTTTAATGAGGGACAACTTAATTTAATAAACATGGGGCCCATTTGGATAACCTGGTATATACGTCCCTGGCCACAAATAGATAATAGTAAACGATATATATTGATATGTGTTGATAATATTTCACATTGAAGAATTAATGAAGAATAGGCCTTTGGTTTTGACATCGTGTTGTAGAATTGAATCAGCATTTAAGACTCTCTATTGGTGGACATAATTCAAATTTCTAGATACCAAGACCACAGTAAGGGTAAACTTGCCGACAACAGCAATTATATGACAGCGATGAGGTTTCGTTTAACTTACGGTCATTTGTTTAATTAGTTATGATTTTTAAATTAAATGCTTATCGCGAGTTGTATGATAGTTATGATTTATATAAGAAGTCCACTTTTAGAGGACGCCAATATTTCCATTTTATGGAACGATGATACAGAACTTTGGTCTTTTAAAAAAATGAACTGCTTGAATAATAATACTATAGAAGACGAAATAGCCTGGCTGCGTTATAAAATAAAGCAAACTAATCAAATAATGTTTGCTATTTGTTTGCAAGAACTTGACACATATGTAGGTAATGTAGAATTAACTAATATACGTGGTAATCGTGCTGAACTGCATTGCTATATTGGAAATTCGCTTTACAAGGAAAAAGGAGTTGGGTTACAGGCTGCATTTTTAATGATGCAATACGGATTTTTAGAAAAAAGTTTAGAAATAATTTACTTGAAAATTCATCCGTCAGATATATCAGCAATAACACGTTATGAAAAACTTGGTTTTGAGATTAATCATCACGAACTAGGGATGCTTTATATGACTATTTCAAAAAGCAATTTTTTAAATAAATATTCTGTTAGCAGAAATTAAGAAACCGAATTTGAGGTTTATACCCTTATTAGGTAAAAAAAGACCTTTTAAAGCCTGTATTTATGTGTAGCATCAGGTATTTTAAATTAGAAAGAAGTATATTTAATTATAATAAAAATATTAATAATTTAAGCTTTTAAGTCATCTACCTTTCAACTCTACCATTTGGGCTCAACTGCACTCATTTCAATGTTTAATTAAATTAAAGATGAATTATGCAAAGCGAACTTAAAAAAACCGATCACCCAGATTTAAAGAATGCCTTACCGTTTGATGGAAATAATATTCATCATGGGCAAATAATAGAGCGTCATATTCGGAGCAATTGTATAAGCATAAGCGAAATTGCCAGGCGATTGGACGTTAGCAGACCTACGTTGTACCACTGGTTTGAAACTAAGAAATTAAGTACTGATATAATTATTAAAATTGGATTGGTCACGTCTCATGATTTTTCAGTAGAATTTCCAGATGAGTTAGCTAATAGATCTTGCCTTATGGATAAAGATGTATTAAAAGAAATTAATGGAGGGGAACAAAACAGCGACCCAATATACTATTGGATGGAAAGATATATTAGATTGCTGGAAAGAATAAATCAAAATTTTTTTAATAGTACTAAAGAAGCGTAATATGATTTTACTCTTACTATAAAGTGCCTTACTATATTACCAGTGTTAATATGGTAATACCTTGCTATATTTTAAATGAAGATATGATTGCTTTAATGAAGACTGTAACGTTCAATATTACAATCTTAAACGTTAAGGTTTCTTATATATAACATCTTTTTTAAACTCTAGCGTCAATATTTCTCCAAATTCATTCGCTCATACCTATAAACTGAAGGAATGTGACTTATTAAATCAATTTTGGTAATACACTTAGTGTAGTACTTTTTCTGTTTTTTATTTTTTTTCGCAATGTGCTCAGCTAGTTGATCTTGTTTATCAAATCCCTACCCATGATCTAATCTTTTTCTTTATCATAACAATTTTTTTAATTAAATAAGATAATGTTTTTTATTACTTATTCAGTTAAGCTAAATGTATTTGATTAAGAACTCTTACGTTTTTTAAACCTGATAATTAATAAGTTTTTATTTAATCGGTTAATGATGAAAGCAAAAAAAGGAAACAGCCTGATTAGTGGCCCTCATCAATCGCATCAGGATTGCATCAAAAAAATCTTTATTACGCAATTGAGCGATATTTTCAGCATTAAACATTGTCTGCTGGAATACTTACCAATATTTGCAGCCAATGTTTCACACCTGATTATCAAACAAGCAATACAGGAAAATATTGGAGAAATAAATATCCAGCTGAATAGAATGAAAGAGATTTTTAATCTGATCGGCGAAAAATATGAGACGCAGGAATGCGACGAGGTAAAAGCAATTACACATGAAATTATCAACACTGTCAACACTGTAGCTACATCTAATCTCGAAACAGAACTCGGTGTTCTCTTCCATTTAGTTGCTTTGCAAAGTATGGAGATTACAAGTTATTCCATTTTATATGAACTCGGGTTATCGATGCACAATACTGCTTTGTTGCTCTTAATAAGGCAAAACTTAGATATTGCGAAAGATAATAAGGAACTATATGAATTAATAATACATGAATTTGTTAATTCGGGAGTAATAAAAAAAGGGTATAAATCGGTTTAGTTATTTAACTAATCCAAAGAATGCTGCTATTTCCATGACGGCAACTTTTCGCAGTATAGAAAGTTTAAAAATAATGACAGTCCAGGCCTTCTTTACTTTACCTATTAGGCCGGAGCAATGATTTTAATGAGGGAAATATACCGAATGATTATGAGCAAGCCATATTTATATAATGTAAGACCAGCCTCCCATAAATATATCAATATCCAATGGGATTAGAACAGGAAATCATTAAAATTAAACTCGATTGCAGCTGAGTTGAATGCTATAAAGAAACTCGCAAAAAAGGCAAGTAAAGCCCCAAAGTAACTACCTATTAAACATAAACAGTTTAGCATTTTCATTCTTTTTGCCCTGTATCAGGTCTCGCAATATTTCGGCAGCTATTACGCTGAAAGTGATCCCGTTTCCACCAAAGCCTAATGCAAAATAAGTATTTGGCCTTTCAGGGATAGTCCCGATATAGGGCAATCCATCTTTGGTGGTTGCAAAAGCACCCGCCCAGCTAAAATCGGGCTTCAAAGGGATATGCGTCATCTTTTTTATAAAAGCCTGCTATAACTGTTTTATTTTTTTAGTGATCAACGATGGTTTAACATGCGGGTGATGATAAGGGGTCATCCCTGCCACCTATCAGGATGCGATTTTCGCTCACCACCCTAAAATACATATAAAGTGTTACTGTTTCCCATATCAGACTATTCTGATGCCAGAAATACTTATCGGGCAACGGTTCTGATACCATTGCATAGGTCGAATGTATGTCGGCTATCTTTTTAGGTACATATTGCAAACTCTCGTACCCGGCAGCTATTACTAATTTTTTAGCCTTTACTTTTAAATCGCCATTCATGTGTAAGGTTAAACCCCGATTGGTATTTTCTATATGCTTAACCGACGTATTATTAAAAACCTGATTCCTTTCTTACAAAAATCATTTAAAAGCGCATGAGTTAACAGGTAGGCATCAACTTCACCGCCATCCTTGCTGAATACCGCGGCCGGTGCTTCAAACCCGAAAGTTTTTTATATATCTGCCTTTTCAAGCCAATCTATTTCAAAGCCATGCTTTTTGCGTAGCTCAAATTCCTGTTTTAGTTTATTGACATGGGTATTAAAGCTGGCATATTGCAGGCTCGGCACTAAATGAAAATCAAAACTAGGCTTTAGTGTTTTGCATAAATGCTCAATGTCATAAATAGCTTTTCGGCATAACTCGTAACTTTTTACCGCATTAACTTCACCTACATCATTGCTCAACTCGGTTAAGGGGGTATCAATTTCATATTGCAAAAAAGCAGTACTTGCGGTGGTACTGCCCATGCCTACATGCCGCCTGTCGAAAACAGCGACGCTTAAACCTGCATCACGCAACTGCCAGGCAGTTAAGGCCGCGCTGATACCTGCCCCATTATATGGTAACATCTACAGATAGGTCTTTATCCAATGAAGGGTACTGGGCAAATATGCCATCCTTCATTAGCCAATATGGGAGTTGTTCGTACAGGTTCATTCACGGATATTTTAATTGCTTACTAGTACCTTTGGCATTTGGATTTGTTTTATTAAAAAAACAAAATTGCCTTGCTATAGCTAATTCCTATGTGCTTTTGATGAGGGATAACACAAATTGTTATGCCTGAATTACCCTATCCGCAGAACATGCATTATATTTATTAATCAAAATGAATATTGTGTATTATGGGGTGGCTATAATTAGGAGATTGATAAGCCACTTTCTATTGTGCAGAAGCTGTAGATGTGCATTATTTCTTCCTGGCTTCCGTTGTAGCCGTTTCGTAAGATAGGGTAGGGAGGAACACTATTAGATAAAGTTGGAGCACGACTTTTTCCCCTTAATTAAAGTAGGCTTACAGACGCATTGGGAACATTAGGTCGCAAAATCAACCAAGCCAATGAAAGCAATGGTTAACCTGACTTTCCAGATAGGGATTTAAATTAGGATCTATAAATTTAACGACGAAATAGATCAAATAAGTTATCTTTTTACCTATAATTTTCGCAAAAATAAATCCTAAAACAATTCGCGTTTTCGTTGAATTATCACTTAATGTTGCAGTTAACCGCTGCGACCCTGCCGATCCCATACATTATAATAGCAACTCCTCTTTCTAACCCGATGCAGCGGTGGCCTGCCCTTTGCCACTTTTTTTATTAAACAGTAAAAAACATGGCAACAAAGGAATTAATGCTAAAAACTAATATCACCCGGCTGCTTCGTACTGAATTTGGGGAAGCTGTTAAGGTTACCTGCCCGAATAGCCAGGTAACGATAGTTATCAGCCGGGCTGCCTGCGAACAAAACTATGGCAATATCCTCCAGCAGATCCACCGGGTCATCGAAGAGTATTACCCAGACAGGTGTGAAAACATATTTATCCTGATACGTGATGAAGACGGCTCATTTAAAAATGTCTTTAAAATCTGGAAGTCGGCCTGACCGCTTCCTAATAACAAACCATTTTTTATTTTTTGGAAGGGGAGAGAAAATGAAAAAACCTTAATTAGCGAAATTATGGGTCGGTGTTTTTTAAACTATGGTTTGGGAGATTTTGGGACTTGAACCTAACTATTTACCCTTAACCTGTAAGTAAGATATAAATAATTAAAACCATAGGTTATGGAATATGGGGTATTTCTGCATCGTACTAATAAAACACATATATTAGTAATCCCAAAAGCCTGAACAAATGATATCTAAATCATCATTATTACCTTGTCTCGTATTCCTGCTAATTCCATTTTATACTTTAACAGCTAAAGGCCAGAATAAAGCAGATACATTAAGCAGCCTTAAAATTGAAAAGCTTGAAAAATCAATCAGCAAAAAAGAAGATCTACAGCAAGTAAAACAGGATTTAGAAGTAGTTAAACAACAGGCAGCCGACTTGAAGGATGACGTTATGTTTTGCCGCAGCCTGAGAGACTTGATTACAATTAAGGATTTGCGTACGGAAGATAGCTTGTATTTCCGCAACAGTGCTTTTATCGATACCCTGATAAATGATCCTAATACATCGGCAGGCGTAAAATCTATTCTATATGTTTTACAGGCTCAACGTATAAGTTCCTTTAATTATCATTATTTCAGATTTAACGCGGCAACCTATCGCACAAAAAATTTAAAACATGATTATGCGGCTCTTACTCAAATTCAACGCGATAGCCTAAGTGTTAAATACCTTAATGCGGCTTTGATAAATGCGCCGTTTAAAGAAAACGCAAGCCGCTTGCTTTGGCTATCCTCGGGTCCCGATATATTTTTATTTGAGCCGAAGTTTGAAGATATCGTACTGGCAGAACTGGTTAATCTTGCCAATAGAAATTACCCTGAATACAACTCCAATTTGACCAATAGATGGTTATCAATGCCGTCGGCAAGATTCAGGCTGCTGGTGGATAGTTTGGCTGATCAACCAAGCAGGTACTCCAATTTTTTCAGATACTATCAAAGGTGGATACAATTACATGCAAAAGACCAGCCAACGGCTATGTTTATTGAATCCTTATTAAGGAAACAAATCTATATGGCTTCTACTCAGGATTCTGTAAGTATACAGTTATACAGCAACTATTTACTTCATAGCAGTTTATCACCTTACCCGGCATTTAACGCCCATGCCATATACCAGCTTTGCTTAATTTGGAATGCAGAAGGTAACCGTTACCCTGATTTTTCCGCTCCTTACCTGTTTATTCCCGATGCAAGTAAACTTGCAGAGTATCAATATTTCCATCAAAAGGCGCTTCAGTTATATGAGCAGCATAAAGTTTTACTAGCCCAATATCCGGCCTTTAATAAGGTGCTTAAAATAATGGCAACCCAGATATTAAAAAAGGGTATGCGGGTAGAGATAACCGACAAGTTATCGGCTGATAAGGATATCCCGTTTAGATTAATCTATAAAAATGCCGATTCTTTATTTTATAGAATAGTGCGTTTGAATGCGTGGGATACAATAGCAAATAAGGATGGTACGGCCGCTGCCAATTTGTTAAACCGGAACGTTATTGCCAGCGATAAATTTGTACTTCCGCTGCCTGAGGATCATAATAGCCATGCTGCTTATTTAAAATTAGCAGCTTTGCCAAAGGGTTACTACAGTATTATTTTCAGTGATAAAAATATTCAAAAAGCCGACTCCGATGTTCATGCCATAGCTTTCCGGATAACGGATATAGCAGCTATAAATACTGATGAAAGGATATATATACTTAACCGAACAACCGGGCAACCTTTGGCGGGTGCTGATGTTCGGTTGTTTAAAAAAGGGATCAGTTCGCCCGATTTATCACCGGTTAAAACAAAACAGGCCGGGTACATAACTATTAAAGCTGATGAAGCCGATAGTATACAAGTTGCTTACAAAGGCGATACGCTGGGTTACAAAGTGAGCGTTCATGCAAATGAGTTGTCTGATAATATTTATGATAAAGACAAATATGACGACTTGAATGATTTTTATGATGATAAACTAACTATGGAAATTTTTACCGACCGGGGCATCTACCGGCCGGGGCAAACTGTACAGTACAAAATAATTTTTTTAACGAGGAACCCTTATACCGGCGGGGCTATGCTTTTTAACAGGGAAAGTGTTGGAGGAGGTAATTTTAACAGTCTGTTAGCACAATGGCTTAAGGGAAAGAAACCAGTGCTTACTATTAATGATCCGTTTGGCCGAACAGTGAATACACTTAAAATTAACATCAATGATTTTGGCAGTTTGGCAGGCTCGTTCACTTTACCGAAGACGGCGGCAACAGGCAGCTGGCAAATAGGCGGAATACGGCGTGTTGATTACCAAAATAATGGGCGTTTTGAAGTAGAGGAATATAAAAGGCCAACGATTGAATTGAGTATGCAAAAGCAAACCAAAACGTTGTTGCCCGGTGAGCCCTTTGTTATCAAATTAAAATTAAGATCGTTTACCGGGGCAGATTTAAGCAACATCCCTATAAGTTATACCCTAAACAGGGGCGGAAATTTGCCGGTTGAAGACAAACACCCTGGCTATGGAACATATAAAAATATTGTACTGACTGATAGTAAAGGTTATACCAACAGTAATGGCGAATTAGTGGTATCGGTAAATGATACTGCACTTTTAAAATATACAACTAATAAACAGGCGCAATACTATAGCTATAATCTGCATGCCACGGCCGTTGATGCAACTGGTGAGAGCGCGGAAACGGGAGCAATTATCAGTGTAACCTCAAGACCTGTGAGGATTAACATCAACATGGATAACGTATATGACCAGCAAAATCTGCAACCGTTGAACGTTATCACCACTACCGATTTTGAAGGGAATGTTGGCAGACAGGTAGCCGTAAAGCTTTACAAGGTATCTGACCCGGCCGTGTCTCGGTCGGGAACTCAAGTTGTTGATCAGTGGTATTATACACCGGGCGATTGGAATAAATGGTTTCCAGAATCAGGCGGAAAAACGGAACTCGTAAAGGCAGACCGGATTTTGGTTTTGGATACGATGATCAACACCGGGACTTATCAAAAAATGGTATTACCCGCGGCAAAAATGGATGCCGGGTTTTACGAGCTTATTGCAATATGTGAGGATGGTGAAAAAACACTGGGGGAATACACGCACAACTTTGAAGTGTTTGACAGTGCCACAGGCAAAGTACCGGTTGATGATATTAATTATATGCCTGTT
>Ga0302315_10005575_pt1 | contig 10734 bp, 6 predicted proteins | sample III_Palsa_N3_1_FD_200532 | JGI IMG/M metagenome (GOLD analysis project Ga0302315, IMG submission 200532) | Peat permafrost microbial communities from Stordalen Mire near Abisko, Sweden - III_Palsa_N3_1 | ecosystem: Environmental > Terrestrial > Soil > Palsa > Peat permafrost | place: Sweden... | reverse complement strand
TAAATGATATCCTCTCCCCTTTTAAAGCTGCGTTTGGCATTGTTTACTAACAGTACAGGGTCCACCGGCCGGTAAAAATCGTTGGCCGGCTTATCGGTGAGCGTGAACCCGCCTTTTGCTTTAAGCCTGTCTCCGAGGCCGGCTTCTATGTTTTTGATAACGGCCTCATCAGCGGGCATTTTAGCCTGCAGCGCCTGTACCGCTGCAAGCGACCGGGCCAAAGCAGTTTCAAGCACAGCCTTTGGTACGACATGCGATTGGCTGTTTTTATCCATATTAAGCTTTAGCCAATCGGCATATAGTTGCTTTTGCAGGGTGATCAGCTTGCGGTAATTATCGTCAAAAGCATATTGCAAGTCATTTAGTGCCGCTACTTCACGTGCAAGTACGGCATCTAATTCCGCCGGCTCGCTACTGTTGTTACCGGGTTTTAGCTCACCATTTTTGGGCGGTATTTGGGCTACCCATTTTATGCCGCCAGGTAGCCGGCCGAACCAGGCTTCGCGAATAGCATTGGTCAGCTCGGGTGTGTCCAGCACCCCGCCGGGCTGCGGCAGCATCTTGTTGCTAAAAGCCTCCAAAATGATTTCCACCTCGCTGTCATCACCTTTTGCTGATGAGGAGTTGTAATTCAGCTGCCATTGCATAAACGCTGCAAGGCAATCAGTAGCGGCGTTGGCTGCTGCTACGTAGGGTACCGATTGAGACGTCGTATCGTACCTGGGCACCCTATTCGGCATGGATTTGGTCATGCCGGGCCATACCACATCAAACACAAGCCCGTGGCAAAGCGTTTGCGAAGGTAATTTGCCAACAATACCTGTAAATGGCGTTAATTGCTGCTCGTCGAGGAACCGCTTGCCGGCGGCGATGGCGTTGTCCAGATCAATATTATCCTCTATAGCCTGGCCGCCGATGCTCCATTGCAGGCGGTTCATGGCAGCCATCCAGCTGGTCTTGTCTTTCCAGGCCTTGTCTGTTTTAGGTAAACTATGCAGTATGTCGTACCCGGGGTTAGAGAACCAACCGGTTACCATATAGCTGTAATGATGCGCATTGCTGTCCACAACAGGATCAATAAAGCTAAACACCAACGAGTTATTACCGGCGTAGGCCGCAAACAAAGGGTCGGAGTTACCTGTGGCGGTCAATATAAGCGGACGGTCGCCTGCTTTTTCGGTCCAGGCCACCAGGCGCTCTTTACCGGGCCTTACTACATCGTCAATTTTAACTTCAGTTACCTTGCCGATGAATTTCACCTCGGGCGCACCGTCTTTGTTATTGATATAACGGGAACCTGTTACCCCTCCCGGGCTTCTTGAATCGCTCAGCTCATCGCTTTCCACTACCCAGGCTGCGCGGTCTCTATTATCGGTACCGAAACGCGTTATCATCCAACGATTGGGCAGGTAAGGATAAGTAACCCTGCCCTCATCGTTCACGGTCCCCTTTGTCATGCCATCCGGTAATGCCCAATTGAGATAAATGCCCGGGTCCAGTTCCCCGACTCCGTTAAATAGCTCGGGGCTTATATTCCGAAACTTTTTATAGTTGGCAAGCTCAAGCGGCTTTATAGAAAAAGTTGCCGTGTTTGGTATCTGCGTAATAACCAAAGCATCTACTGTAATAGGTACCAGCAAACGCGGCCCGTTCCAAACTGAATTATTGCTCATCGTTTTGCTGTTGTAATTGTGGATTACTAAAAACTACTTCTTCGGGGGTATCTATCATCTGCATAGCAAATTCTGCGGGACTGATAGCCGGACCGGCCGGCGGAGTTGCCGCTTTTACCATCTCCTGTCTGATCTTTTCCTTTAAAGCGCCGATATTTAATACATATTTTTTGTTAGAAGCGTCGGTCTCTGTCCTGAACAGGTCGGCGTTAGGAATCTCTGCCAAAACGGCGCGGCCATCTTTTACCACTTGTTCGCCAACGTGGCTGCCTGTTACGTAGCGTAAGCGTGCCTGATAAGGCTTCGCGCCGCCACCATCGGCCAAACCAAATTGTAAGCCGTGCGGCGGCTGTTGTATTTTGATGGAAACCGGCACCGCCGGGAAAATAACAATAAGCAGATCTTTACCCAGGGCTTCGTAACGCAAGGGCACCGAACTAACTGCGTCGCTGGCATACGCGGGCACTATTTTGAGGCCAGGGAAAGCCGTTACTATTTGTGAGCGTAATAAGAGGCCGGCCACCAGGTTATTTTGCGCGGGCTCCATCCCGGCAGTAACCAGGCTTTCGAGCCCTAATAATTTGGCGCGCATTTTATTTGCCGTGAGTGAGCTTTTGTCGCGGATGGTTTCGGCCATGACCGACGTGAAGAGACTATCAAGCGATGTATCGCTGCCAATGCTGAGCGCACCGTCAATAAGCGCGTACAACCAGGTAGGGTCTACATAAAAAAACCTGATGGCATCCGGCGGCAGCAAACGGCTGTCGGCCACCAGGTTTTGAAAAGGGACATCGCCCAGTAAAATAAGCCTGGCAAGCCAGTTATCTATCGTACTATCGGTAGCAGCAACATCCTGCAAAAGCGTTTGAATGTTGGTATGTTCCAGTATTTCTCTTATTTGTGTTATTCCAGCGTGTTTACTCATGATAATCGATTTAAGAATTATTGTTCGTTGGTTTTACCCGACAGTTTCAGCGCCTCGTTCAACAGGTTGCTTATCAATACATGGGGGTCTATGCCCTTTTCCATAGCGGCGAGCATCGCTTCTTTGTTTAATACGCCCGGCATGCTGTCTCCATGCTGCTGCAAGCCTGTCGGGTCCAATACAGATACAACAGGCTGCTCATCTCTATCGCCCAGTATGTGCTTACCAAGCGTACGGCCCAGGTAGTCCATAAAAGTATAAGTGCCAGCCTGGTCGTCTGTCAGGTCGTCTTTTACCTGCTGCCAGTTCATGGTATCGAGCAAACTTTTCAGCGGTGCGGCGGTACCTAACAGTTTTCTTTGTTTTTTCTGTTTATCGGCAATTATGCGGTTAAGCGTTTGGATCTTCTGTATCCCAGTGTTCTTCCACTGCCATATAGCCAGGGCTGCGGGGCGGTTGGCGAGCGTAAGCATGCGGCCCATTTCCCAGGCAACAGCATAGCTATGGTCAAAAGTGCCGGTCTCCGCATCGTAAATGATGGCCTTATCCGCCGAACTTACACGGGTGAGATACTCACCCTCCTTTACCTGCGGTTCGAGGTTTTTTATCAGTAAAGGCACTGTCGGCGTGAACGGTCCGCGATACCATGCAAAACTTTCTTCGCCGGTGCGGGTGTCATAGTCCATGGCCACATAACCATTGTTGTATTTTTTTTGTACTTCTTTTCTCGCAGCACTATAATTCTGCGGATCGGAACCCCATGATGCCGGCGCAACGAATGGCAATTTCAAAGTTCCGGCGGTCATATTCTTGACCAATGCGCCGAAGCTTATACCCGCCGCTTTGCCCGTAAAGTTCCAGCTGTAAAGGCTTACCAGCCGCAAGGTTTGCCCGGTAACTACCGGTTCGCTGCCACCGGGCAGGTAGTTGGCCCAGCCTTCTAACGATACCACATGGGCGATATAAGGCTGGTCTTTTGCCGGATCGCCGAAACGGTTGGCCAGTAAAGCAGCGTATGTTTGCTTGCCTGCTTCTCCATCGGCAGCATTACCGGCGCTATCAACCGTGCGTACATGCGCCAGGTATTGCAATTCGGTTTGCTGAGGGGCCAGCTGCCTGAAGGTATCGGCCAGCACGTCTATCGTTTCCACCTTTAGCGGACCGCCGGCAGTCTTTTCAGCGTCGTCTATGTACAGAACAGGCCCTTTGATGTTATTTTGGCTATAATTGGCCACAACATCGATGCTTCGCACTGTGGCGCGTGTTGGGTTGGGTTCGCCGTTGTTGGGGGGCGAATATACCAGCTCGTTGGGAGTAAAAATCATCAGGGCCATCCACGGCGACAGCAGATCATCATTTGCCAAACTCCGAGCCCAGGGCAGATGCTCATGCCTGAAAACAATGTATGGCAGGTTAACATGAAAGTCGACATCGGCGCCCTGCAGCGGGAACTGCGACTGCACCACACCAACCGGTAAGGTAAACCTTGGCGCTTTAACTACAAACCTTTGACTCGCGGTATAGTCCTTCTCTATCTTGTAAGAATGCTCGGTTATGGTGTGGTGAACTTCTATCTCGTAAGTTCCGGCCGGAAGCGCCGGTATGGTGTTATCCACAAACCGCATCTTCAGTTCCCCAATTGTATTAAGATCGCTCATTGTTTAAAAGTTTAGTGTGTTTTTGAAACTGATCGCTATTTTTTCCCTGCCGCTCCCGCCCTGCCGTACGCCGGCATCATGTTTACTCAATTCATCGCTTAATTCTTCCGACCAGCCAGGCAGGCTCTTGCCTGATCCGGCGACGCCTGCAAGCTGAGTGCCCGCTTCATTTGTGGTCTCTGCCCAAATGCTAAAGTGGCGGCCACCTGCAAAGCCCGGAATGGCAAACGCCGCCCAGCTTTCGCCGCCCGCTGTGCCTTTGTTTTCGGCTACGAGCGTCACCGACTGCTTTTCTCCCTGTTCATCAGTGTATACCAGGCGCACATCCAAATCTGTGTTGTCATTTTTTGAAAGGACGAACACCTGTTTGACATGGCCCGGGAAGCGTGTTTCTATCCACCCTGTCACTTCGCTGCCTTCAGGTTCTATGTTACGGAGAACGAGTGAGCGCGCCGGTACCAGCCCCGTGTCATAAGTGTATTGCTTGCGCCCTATCCTCAACGAATTCTTCGGACGGACAAGACAGCCTTTTGCCATTAAATATTTGGTATTCACCAATGATAGTGCGGACCGCTCGTGCCAGCCGGCCAGGGAGCTTTCTTTTACGCCATCCGTTGCGTACAGGCACATTTGCGTGGCTTTAGCGGGGATAAATTCGGCAGACGTACCGGCGCTGGTCAGTACCTTGTCGGCCAACACCACCAAATTCTCATCAAATAACACCAGCCTGATAGGGTAACTGCCTCCGTGGCGCAATTCTTCGCCCAGTTTATTATCCAGTTGCCATACCTGCAAAGCACCCGGCAAAAGACCAAAGGTGTTAAAGGCATCGCGTTTAGCGTATAATTTTTTTGAAGCCGACGTATTGTACAACCCGGCACGCAAAACTATACCGCCGCTGCTGCTTTTGTCGACATCATGCCTAATGATAGTTGCTTTTAGCTGATGGCCTGGTGTAAGCACAGAATTTCTGCGGAACCTATTTTGGGCGCCGGTGAGTATCCTGTCTTTTATGGCTATTGGTTCGATACGCATATCTTCTTTTGCCAGCATTGGCGAACCCTGGAAGATGTTTTCCGGCGCCGATGCCATCACCTCAAGGGGCTTATTGTTCGCTGCAAGCGAATTCAGGTCGGTAAGTGCGTCAAATATCCCTTTACGTTTTTTGACAACAGCCTCCGCATTCAGGGTTTGGTGTATCCTATCCAGCGACCCGTCTGATGCGAGTTCGGTTTTGTTAAGTATCGCACCCGCATTCAATCCGTAAATTTTAGGGGCGAGCAGCGAGTAGTTGATATTCGAAACTGCGAATTCGGCCGGACCTGTTATGTTATGTGTAGGTGCTTTGGCCGAGCCGATGCCTTTTGTCACATCGGGTATCAGCTTTGCAGCAGGTTTTTCCTTGGGGTCCTGCACGGTGCCGAACATGGCCTCGGGCACGTTCTGCCTATCGGGAACCAAAACCCAGTCTTTAAATCCAAATTGCGCAGGACGGCCCTGATCGTTTAATTTTGCCAGGCCAACTATAAAGTTCGATGCACCCTTTCCTAATACAATATTGCCCATGGGCTTTACACCAAACTCAGTACAATCGAGGTTCGGCGGCGCATAGCCACTGGTATCTTTAACATAAGATATGCGGCTTACCGGGAATACCGACATGGCATTGAAGTTGAACAAACCAGGGTCGACCACCCAATATTCCATACCGTCCGACACGTATTTCTCCTTTAGCCCATCACTCGTATTAATTGCGATGATTTGGCGCGTTTTGCCAATTGCAGGTTCAATATTGCTGCTTTTTAGCTGATCTTTCACATCTTCGCCGGTTAGGAAATAGCCGTAGAAATCGTCCCAGGTGATCGTCTTGCTTTCGGTAGACTGGCCTTCACCAAAGTTCACAGTGAATGATATGATCCACAAACTTACCTCGGCCTGGCCGCCAAATTTCGGCCCCCACAGCTGCACGTTAACACCAAGCTCCAAAGCGATGGTCTTGCTGATGAAGGCGATTGTAACTTTATACGACACACCGACGGTGATGCCTATGGCGATATCATAATGGAAAGGCTTCCAGGCGATCAGGAAATCGGCCACCGCCTTGAACCATGCCTGCAGATCGCCTTCCTGATAAGTAAGCGCCAGTTTGCCCCCCGCCATTACGCAGGACGGCGTTAGCGCAAAATAGGCTTCGCCGCCAAAATATATGCTTGATGACACCTTCCAGTTGAAGGCGAGGCGCGGCACCGTTGGATAATGCGGATACGCAGCTTTATCGAAATTTTTGTGGTAGCCGCCCATGGTGACTACAAAGTCGTCTTTGTACTTGCCGTTGAACCATGAATAATAGGCGAAGCCACCGGTTACTTTACAGGCGGGGTCGATAACATAAGAATTATCGCTCAATTGGGCTTGCACGGCGAGTACCCCCTCTTCCGGCTCGAATGTTGCCTTAATGGCCATCTCGGCATTTACATAAGGTTTCAGTTTTGGGTCGGCATAGGCTTTTGGCAATTGCAAAGTACTTAGCCCAAGCAGGTCTACTTCAAATTTTTTACCGAACTGAAGCATTAACAGCGCAAAGGAATTCAGCAATTCAAACGACGTGAATTTAACGCCGGCCGCAAACCAATACTGCCCAAGCTCGGGCGGGATGACCTGCGACATGCTTTTCAGTACACTATCGGTATCCTTCCCGCTAAAAAGTTCGGGGTTAACCGCGGCTTTTACAAAAGGAAAGTTCTTTACCTGGTCAATGGATGGCATTACGATCCGGCGGTTGTAGCCAAAGCCTGCGGCAGCGCCTGTGATGAAAAACACCGCCGGACCGCCGAGCGCGGCATTGAGCACCCCGAATATGAATAATGAAGGCTGGCCATCAACAGCCCCAAAAGAGCCCATTGCTGTTATGCCCCACTTAGCCGCCTGTATGGCTACCGCACCGTTATAGTTCGGTATTTTATTATCGTCTTTTAAAAAGCCGCCCGACATACTTACGGCGCCGCTTTTGAAAGTTAAGCCGAACCCGTCCAGGCTGAGTGTATAGTCGGCTAATTTATCAGGCCTGGTTACCGGAACGCCAACTGTAAGCTTATCGAGGTCGAGTTTAAGGGCATCGAGGTCGAGGCCGCCGCTTAATTGAAACAGCAGTGCTTTTTTGTCGTTTTTCCAACCTATGCCAACATCTTTTAACGCCACCGGGCCGAATGCCTTTTGCAGCGGTATGCTCACAATATTTTGCGGTTTGCCGTTTTTATCAAATAGCTGCAGGTAAAAAGCGTTTTGGTAAGCTGTTAATAGCGAGAACTCAGGATTTACAGGTGGTTTTTTATCGCTTGTTTCAGCCGATGTTTTCTTGCCCGCGGCCAACAAGGTCTGCGGCACGCCGTCACTTTTGGCTGATGGAACTAAGGGAATAGCAATGCCATTCAGGGATGTGGCTACGCCCCATTTGTTATTTTTTAAGGTAGAGAAGTAACCCCGTAACTGCGCCTGCTTTAACGCGTAGCCTTTAACGTCAAATAATGGCTGTTTGTCGCCTTTACTTACATCAAGCCCTACGCTTATGGCTTCGAAATGAGGGTCGAACTTAATACCATCAGTGCCGTTATTTAAAAGGAAGAAATTAAACCCCTTTGTTTTGGGCATGTCGCCCCCGCCTGCTGCTTTTAACCAATCGGTTTTATCGGCAGTAAGGTTACCAAATTGCAGTTTCACCAGCGGGCTTTTGCTCACCACAACATCTGCTGCCTGTACGTTAACGCCATAACGCCCCGAATCCATTATCAGCGACATCTTCCATGACGGGTCGCCGGGTTTTGCGGGCTCGTGTTTAAGAAGTTCTATCTCATTAGTGCCGGTCATGAACTGATCGAACGCCGTCTTCAGCGCATCGGTAATGTATTTTAATAAACCGTTAACCGGGATGGCAATTGTGCCTGCCTGGAAAGGCTTTTGAGCCGTGGTGAGCCAGCCGAGTGAGTGAAGCAAGCCTCCCCAAGTGACAGCGATAGCAGTATCGGGGATAACTTTCCCGCCGAGGAAACCGGCAACTTCATCAATACCCAGGACCAAATTGATAATTTCTTTGGGGTTTGTTGGAATGTTTGCCGGATTGCTGTTGTCAGCAGATGCCGTAACACATTCGATTACCGGCCGGGGATCATCAAACTTAAATGACGCGGAAAAAACAACCTGTTTAAAAGGTAATTTGTCCGAATGTTTACCCCCGTATTTAAACTTAAACCCAACTTCCAGGGGTCCATTCTCATCTATAGCTATCAACGGCGAGTTGCTTTCCTCCTCACCAGCCGGCATCATGATAATTGGCAGGAATACAAAAGGCTCGATGGTCGTTTTGTCTTCATCGTCCAAACTAAAACTTTTATACAAGCCCAGGCCTATATATGCATTGTCATCAATGGTTTTTTGGACGATATAAAAGCCAGATGCTTTATCGCCGCCTTCACCGTCGTCAACATTAATGGAGTACCAGCGCTCGTTAAAAAGGCTTCCTTCATCGTTATCCAAAGGGTTACTCACGCTCTCCATAAACGATTCAGCAATTGGCTGCAGGTGCGGCCAGTTAAAGCTTTCTGTCAAAGCCTCGTCCGGTGCATTGAACCACGGCATATTTAATTCGGGAGCGGCGTTTGTACCTTTCAGAAGACCAATGAGAAGGCCGAGATCTTTTAAATCTGAGCCGATCTGTTCCAGGTCAGGGTTGTTCATATTGTTGCTGTTAGTTATAAATTTGTAAAATGTTATGCCGTGGTATTTGTTGCGGATATGTCGTAAAAATCCCACTGCCAAAGCAAAACCATGCGTATGGTGGCAATCTTCTTCGGGGTGTTGTCACTTCAGTTACCATTTTTGTCCGGCAGGTACGATGCCCAGTTTTCAAACGATGCAAAATAGCCGGTTGTTTTTGCGCCTGGTTGCTGCAGCCTGTTCCGTATCTAAAGCAATTTCCTTAATGAGCATGACTGATAATTTGAATGAGCAGCTTCTTTTTCTTGAGAATGAGGTTTTTGTGCGAACTACAGGAATACCCGCTAACGTTTAACTGGGACGAATCCCCAAAAGGCCCGAGCACAGCCACAATATCCCCCCCGCATTTTTTTTCATTGGCGCCTGATCTCATCAGATCTGTATAGCGCCATACAAACATTAAGTTTCAGGCTTTCGCTATCTAAGGGTTTGTATTGCAGCGCAAAGCGATCATAAGTACAAATAGAAGACTGGTTTAAATTTATCAAACTTAATGGAACAATTAGGGTAAAGGTGGCAGACTTCATTTGGTACATCTGATAATTTTGGTTTAGACTTGTTGGTTTAGGCTTGCTTAATACTCAAAGCGTTTAAATTTATAAGTAATTATTAACATATGCAATAAAAATGCGCTGGTATTAAAAAAATTACGCACATCCTATTTCACCGGTTTTTTCGACAATTAAAGATGGCAATTCAGCTGCGGCGAAACGTGAGATAATTCATCTATTCAAAACACATTTCCAGTGTGCTATCCAAATTTGTTTTTTAAACATTTATATCCTGAGTAAATGATTTACAGTTACCGGGAGCTTTGGGCTGATGCAGGCCCGGGCAAATATTAACTGATAATTAATAACTGATGAGATAAATTGGAGATCAGTTTAAACGTATTTCTGCGGTGATTCAGGTTCGTAACTGAACAAAAAGTCAATCATTTTTGGTCCGCATAATCTGTGAATATGCCATGTGCGTTTAGAAATGACGGCCGCCTTAAAACCGCAAGCCAATAAAAATATTTCTTATATGTTAATAAAATATAATATTTTAATATATTGCATAAAAAATCAAGCATCATGAAAACAATGAAATGGGCGTTTTTAGCCCTAACCTTATTCGCATTTGCATTTAATTCCTGCAAAAAAAGCTCGAGCAACCCGCCAAAAGCAAGTAACAGTATCTCGTTTAAACTTAACGGAACGGCGTATAGCGCCTCAAACATAACTGCAGTAGACAGTAGCGGCACTTTACAAGTCGTCGGGATTATTAACAGCACCACAGATATTGACCTGGTTGTTATCAGCAATTTAAAGGTGGGTAGCTTCGACATGGCCAGCGGTGCTGCGACCGCACTCTTCATTTCGGGTGCAAGCAACGACTACGAAGGCGTTGCCGGGACCCTAACGATAACTTCGTTGACAAGCACAACAGTTGCCGGTACATTCTCATTTACCGGGACCAATATTATCAACAATGGTACGGGGACGTTTACCAGCGGGACGTTCCAGACGGCGTATACGACGAAGTAGTCGGAAAGTCCGGAAGTCCGGAAGTCCGGAAGTCCGGAAGTCGGAAAGTCGGAAAGTCGGAAAGTCGGAAGTCGAAAGCCGGAAGTTCGACGGGTATCGGGAGAAGCTGCGATATGTTAATACATCATTTATGCTGAATAGATATCCTTTTCTTTAATTACCCTGAATTTATAACAATT
>Ga0302315_10005574_pt1 | contig 10734 bp, 10 predicted proteins | sample III_Palsa_N3_1_FD_200532 | JGI IMG/M metagenome (GOLD analysis project Ga0302315, IMG submission 200532) | Peat permafrost microbial communities from Stordalen Mire near Abisko, Sweden - III_Palsa_N3_1 | ecosystem: Environmental > Terrestrial > Soil > Palsa > Peat permafrost | place: Sweden... | reverse complement strand
TGAATGCCGTAAATGTCGCAAGAAACTTTTTCATGGTTTTGGCCTGGCTGTTCATTTACTGACATTATTGATTAGATTTTGCGTCTGTTGAATCCAGACATTGTTTATATCATTTGCAAAAGGGCTACTCGGAGATTGCAACGAACTCGTGCCCTCGCCGAAGTTATGAACAACGCCACCACAAACCTCCCGAGCTACGTATCCAGGAAACAGAGGGTGACCTGGAAGGGTGACGTTCACAACTACAGTATTTCCTGTCGCAGGATCTACGGTAACGTAAGACATCACTGGGCTAGAAGAAGTTGCGCGGGCTGTCCTGCACGACCTCCGGAAGCACTTGGACATTGCCGACATCACCGGGCCGGGCAACAGCGGCACGACCTGGCGTGTAGAAGGTACAGCCACTAAAACGGATGATGGTGGCCTCCTCATCATTGAGTGCCGGCGACATACAACACAGGGGCTAAGCCAAGAATCGCTCGGTGGTCTTGCCTTCCGCATCACCGACACAAACGGCGTAGGTGGCATCATTGTCACGCCACTTGCCCTACAGAGTGGCGCTGCGCTCGTTGCAAAATCGCAAAGCATCGTGTACGTAAAGCTCGAACCGTGGAGCACGTCGGAGAACTATCTTGCTGAGTTCATGGGAACTCACTTTCACCACATTACACAGCACGTTGGCATTGGGTTCTCCGAAGAACTTAAAGTGCACGTCATACGAGATGGCAAGATCATCGATGAGCGCACCTAGCAATTCGTTCAAGGCGGATGCCTCCGGCGCCGCTTAACTCCAGCGTTAGGGCCCACGACGAACTATTAGGGACGGTGGAATGCGAAGACTTCTTTTAACTGCCGCCGCGGCTTTAACAATGGCTAGCTGCCATGTCCAAACGGTAGATGTCGCACAACCAATCGCGGCTGCCGCTAAGTTCTACAGCGCGCTTCGGGCCGGTGACAGCAGAACAGCCTTGACACAGTTCGCCCCTGAATTCACAAGCCAAGACGATAACTGGCCGCGGTTACTTGACGGACTGCAACAGAGATATGGACCTGTCACTGCTGTAGAACTTCAGGGTTCCAGTCTTGCGGCAAGCAAAAGCGGTCCGTGCTATTCACTCACCTATGCCGTGAAGCGTGGCACGTTGGCTTCGACCGAGATTTTGTTTCTGTGCTCAAAGGGTGCCAACTCTCCTTGGCTTATTCGTGGCCAGGAACTAACCCGCCTCGATAGCCAGCAATCCATTACTGGTGGAGTGTTCCCCAAAGAAATAGGGGTGCATGTCCCCTAGAGTGGGTCCTAACCACTCATCCAAGGCGAACGCCTCCGGCGCCGCTTAACTCAAGCGTCAGAGCCTTATGTCGCGAGCCCGAATCCCAACTTGGCTTTTCGTCGTCTGCTCCGTGTTGCTTGGCGTTGTCGGTTCGCTCATGGTGGTGACGGCGTTTAGTACGGCGTCGCTGCACTTTGGTCATTGCGGCCCGAGTAGCCTTTCGTCACCTGAGCAGTATTGTCGCGGAGCGTCCCAACTTCTCATTGTTGGGTATGGCGTTCTGCTCGCTTCTGCGGTGCTTGCAGGTGTTGCCATCTGGCTTCGGGTGCGCTCACCGGGCTCTCGGCACTTAGACTAGGGACTGTTCGAGACATAAGCGTTAGGCCTCAATAGATGCACATCGAAAATGAACAATCGCGCCAGGTGAGGGAGATTTGCACTCTATGGCGCGAGTGGGATCCAATTGGGGTCTATACCGGTCCCGACTCAGGCTGTCCACCAGACGAGTACGACAATTACCTTGCTCCATGCCTACGGCTATTGGAGCAGCACGCCTCCACAGAAGATTTGGCCAAGTATCTTTCGTACATTGTTGGCGAGTACATGAGCCTTGGCACGACAGAACTTGTTTGTTCGCAATCAGTTGAGTTCGCTGGCAAGCTTCAACAATGGTATGCGTCTGCTTGGCAACGCACGCAGGTCTAGGCAGGCTAACAATTCGTTCAAGACGGACGGCTTCTAACGAAGTGCTTTGCACTTCTACGCGAAAGACGCTCGATCAAAAGAGACCCGAGGCACGAATGGGGCCGTTTAAGGTATGCATGCTTTGCATGCCCGAATGGCGGGACGGAAACACATCAAAGCTGGTTTTGCGGGAAAAGGGGCAGGTGTCCGCTGATTGCCCAGGTGGGGAAAGGGACACGCACCGATCACCACCAGATCAAGGGCACGGCTCCCGCCGTATTATACGCGGGGCTACGTCCCACACCCCGCATCGGCCAGTTAGGCAATTGTCGGATGGCCAAACGCAAGAACGAAGAACGCCCGCGCAAGGCGGGCGTTCAATGAGCAGCCAACAAAATCGGCCTGGCTTAAGCGCTATGGAAGATGCTGTAAAGGAAAACGATCAGCATCACGATAGGAATCAGAATCAGAAAAATTGACCGCACGCTCCAAGGGCCTCCTCCTTCCTCAGGCTTTGGAATGATTGGGAGTTGCCCCCACTTGTCCATCTTGTAGCGCTTCATGGATTTGGGTCTCCGAATACGTTGCCTTGGTAGCTGTTTACCATCATTGGACTAACGGTGAATCCACCTGCGCCAACACCAAGATTGAATCCCTGTCCCGACGGGTTGACAGAGTACCCTCCACCCGCCCCAAGGTAGCCACTGAAACCGCCGGAATAACCGTTGAGGAAGCCATTCAACTGTTTTCGCGTCGGTTGACCGTCGTGGCATGGGTTGATCATCCATCCAGCCGATATGCTTACACCGCGCGAAAACGGATTGGGATAGGGGCGGCCTGTTCCTTTACCGATGAAAATGTCTCCGTTTTCAGTATACGTTGCCGAAATCGAGAAGACGTAGGCATCCAGTTGAAACGTGGCGTAGTCAGGCAACCTTGGCGGCGGCCCACCTGGAAGAACCGAATCAAGTCCACAAGCAGATGGGTTATACATGCATTGAGTATCATCCAATCCCAACGGATCGACGTAGCTGAGCGGGTTGTTATCGACAGCGGCATACGTGCTGATGCCGCCTGCCAGCCCTTTAGGATCACTCTGCCCGAAGCGCCATATATAGGGGTTACGCGTTCGATAGCCGTTGCTATTCAGCCCGGTCTCAGCGTCGTTGTACTCACCGGCAGACCGCAGATTAAGCACATAGTCCGTTGTTGACGTGGGTTGCAACTCCTCGAACGCATTGCCCTGATAGGGCAGCTGCCAGATCACCGTGCCCGCACTGTTGGTCACCGCCCTCGGCGTATTTAGCTGATCGGCGATCACATAGTTGACCGTGCTGGTGGTTACACTGCCATTGATGGTGTTGTCTACCACGGCCACCGGAAGGTCGCCCAACCAGATGTAGTCCCTGTTGGTCGTGCCGTATTCGCCGATCAGCTGGCCAGACTCGTTGTAGGCGTAACGCTCACTCACGTTCTGCGGAAAGTTCGCCACCTTGCCGATACGCTCTCCTAAGGCGTTGTACGTGTAGCTGGCGACCGTCTGGCCATTGAGTTGCACCAACGTCAGGCGGTTTCGCCCGTTGTACGCGAAACCGTACGTGTTGCCGCCCATCACGCTACCGGTGGTGTTGCCGTTAGCGTCATTGGCTTGGGCCGCATTGCCGATACTGGCCAGCTGATGAGTGCCTGTGGTGTAGAGGTAGGCACCCGTGGCCAGACCGGGCGCCGTCTTACTCAGCCGGTCGCCGGTTTGATTGTAGGTGACGGTTTCCAGCGCGGTGCCGTTGTCGGTAATACCGGTGAGCCGATATAGCGGATCGTAGCTGTACGTCTCCGTGGCCGGGTTAGCGCCCGGGGCATTGCCCAAGGCGACGATATCGCCCATCGCATCCCGCGCGAAGTGCAGGTTCAACGCCGGGCTGGTCAGGTCGGTCAGCCGGTAGTTGGCGTCGTACGTGCGGGTGATCGTCTGGCCATTACCTAGCGTGTAACTTTTGATCGGCCCGAACGGCAGGTAGCTGATGGCGCTGACCACGGTGGGTGGTGCCGACGTGGCGCCGCTGGGCGTGACTTGTACGCCGCTGATGTGCCCGTCGCTGTCGTAGGCGTAGCTAATCGCGGCTTGATCGGGACGCGTTTCGCCGCTTAACCGATTGGCTGCCGTGTAGCTGTAGTGGGTGATGTCGTTATTCGCCGACGTTTGCTGCATCTTTTCGATGAGGTTGCCTCGACCGTCGTAGCAGAACACCGTGGTGACAGCACTCTCCACCACCCTGGTGAGGCGGCCGATCGGGCTCGAGGCACTGCAGCCCGTTACCGTGTTGGCTTCGTCGTAGGCATAGCTGACGTTTTGCGTCGTGTCGGTATAGCTGGTGCTCAACAAACGATTGTTGGCGTCGTAAGTCGACGTGCTGACGATCCCGTTTGCATCGGTGTGCGTGAGGCGGTTGCCTGCGGCATCAAAGGTGTCGGCGCTCGTACCGGTGTCCGGGCTTTGCAGCTGGATGCGGTTGCTGAGCCCGTCGTAGATATAGTGGGTGGTGAGGGCTGACGGATCGGTGACGCCTGCAACACGATCCAGCGCATCCTGACTGACGGTCGTGGTGGTATTCGTGGTGGCTGGATCAGTGCCGTTGTAGTTGGCGATCGTGCTGGTAAGGCGATTCAGCGCATCGAAACTTTGCTGGTGTTGATAGCCCAGTGCGTCAGCACTTTGCACGAGGTTGCCGTTGGCATCGTAGTTGCCGCTTGCGCTGGCATTGAAGACGGTATGACTCAGGCCGTCGACGATCGCCGTCAACTGACCCAGAGCGTTGTACGTCCGCGACAAACTGCGCACCACCGTGCCGGATGCCGTGCGGGTCTGTTCAGCGGTCTTGTTGCCGGCAGCGTCCAACGTGTAGTGGATGTCGTTGCCTTGTGCATCGGTGACGTCGGTCAGACGATGGGCGGTGTCGTAGGTAAAGGTGGTGATCACGCCATCGGGATCGGTAATCGAGGCGATGGCACCGTACGGCGTGTAGCCCAACGTCGTGGTCGCGCCGCCGACAGTGCGCGAGGCGAGCCAGCCACGTGGCGTATAGGTGAGGTCGGTGTTGATGCCGTTGGCATCGATAGTCCGCGTGACGCGACCGGCGCCATCGTACGAAGCAATCGTCGTGACGTGACCCATCGCATCAGTGACTTGATGAAGATCACCTGCTTGGTGGCAGGCAGCTCCGGGGGTGCCACAGCCGGAGGCGCTGCTGCTGGTGTAGTAGCTGTAGGTAGTGGTCTGCGCCAGGTCCGTCCGCGGGCCATTGACACTGAGCAGCAATCCCACCAGCGGGCACTGCGAGCCGACGGAAGTGCAGTAGGTATAGGTCCAGCGGCGCACACCCGTTGGGGGCGTGCCGGTGGTGGCGCAGGTGTAACTGCCGGCCAATGCCGGATCGATCTCACAACGCGCCAGCGGCTGGCCTATGGTGTTGTAGACCCATGAGGTTTCGGCGACCGCGGTGCCACTCGCATTGAGCACGGTGCGCGTGAGCGGTACGCGCAGTGTGGAGTTCCACGTTGTGTTTGTAGTGCGCTGAGTGCCCTGCCCCTGCGCATCGATCTGCTCGGTCAGCAAACCCGCGCTGTCGTACGTCGTCGCGATGACGTTCCCCTTAAAATCGGTGAAGGACGAGGGATTGCTGTTGGCATCATAAGTAATCGTCTGCCAAGGTTGATCGCAGTCCGCTCCGCACGACTGACTCAGGCTAGAGGTCTGAATTAAACCGGTCGCACTCGTCGTATATCCCATCGTGACGCTGGTACCCAATGGGTACTGCACGTTGGACGTTCCGTTGCTGTTGTAGGTGATCTGCGTAGCGTAGACGTTGCCTCACCCGTGAGCGAGGATTCGTTGTAGACATACTGGCGCGTCTTGCCATCGGGATACTGCACAGACAGCAAATTGCCGGTGCTCGCATCGTAGGCATATGTTAATTTGCCGCCGTCAGGTTGGGTGACCTGATTGATCTGCCCCAGACTGGTATAGGTAAAGTTGAGTTGACGACCTTCCGGATCCGTCACAGTCAGAAGCAGTCCCACAGCAGGAGCTACGGTGGACGGGGTGGAAGACGTGCTGTAACTCAGCGTGATGCCCTGACCGGTTTCATCGGTGACCGTCTGCAATCGGCCGGTGGTGGCATAGTTCTCATACTGGCGCGACGCAGCGATAAAGACCGTGTAACTGGTCGCGACGCCTTGTGCGTTGTCGGTCTCAATCAGGACATCATTAATGTCCGGATCGGTCGCCCAGACACCATTTTTCTTGGTAAACGTTTCATATTTACCATCGGGGCGAAATGCGGTGATTGACGTCACGGGACTAACTGATATCGCCAGCGCACGATCGAAGCTGTGGCGCCACTGATTGCCCACCGCCGTCGAGTTAGTGGCAAGCGAGCTGTTATAGAAGCGACTAAAACTCAGCCACTGGTCACCAAGATAGTCGCTTTCCTCCGAGTACTTGTTGCCCGTCGAGCTGTTGATAGGGTCACCGACTAACGGCCCAGCCTTCCCGTTGTTCTTCCCAGGATTGTAGGGAAAAGCTTGAAGCGTACCGACGACATACGCAGTTCCGCCGCAAGCACCATTCACCGTTATGGTCGCAAAGATGTTCGTCGACGTACCGTCACCGGTGTAGCTTGGCTCTTGACCACATTGCGCCGCGGTCATACCCCAAGCCCTCAGATATAGTGGAAAAAACGCGTTCACAGCTGCGCTAACAGTGGAGTAGGCCGCATACTGGTTACGGTACGGCGGCCCATAAACACTGTAAGTCGGAGGAGTGGTCGCACACAACGAAGCTACGCCACTCAAGCTGATGCCAAGCATCAACAAGACGCGCCGAACAAAATCCATGAAGTTCCCCTAGATAGCGCGTTTCCACATTATGACTTGGCTCGCTCGGAAGCGATGAGTCGTCGGACGAAGCTGCTTTATAGCAAACTCACCAACACAAGAAACTGCATCCTGTCAGAAGTTACAGGTGTCGATCGTGCTGCACGAATGCCTACCTGTATTTTGCTCAACCTCGCGGTTCAGGCACGCAAGTTCTTGATCAACATAAACACCGCAACAGCCACGATGGCGCACGCGAAGACCACATTCAGCGTGCCACGCGTTTGCGCTAGCCGATGTGCGCCCTTTGCACCGAGCCAGCCGCCGATGATGCCGCCCGCAATGAACTCCACGGCGACACGCCAGTCGATCAGACCTGAGGCTGCATAGTTGAGGGCGGTGGTGGTGGCGAATGCGCCGACGGAGAACAGTGAGGTGCCGATGGCGGCGATGATTTCCATGCCGCTGGCGAGCATCAGGCCGGGCACGATGAGGAAGCCGCCGCCGATGCCGAAGAAGCCGGAGAGGCTGCCGGCAGCGAAGCCCACGGCGCCCAGTCGCGGAAACATGTGCGGCAATGGGTAGCGATCGACGGCGCCGCCGCGGCGTCCGCGAAGCATCAGTGCGGCGACTAGCAGCATCAGCAGCGCAAACAACACGAGCAGGCGTTGGCCATCGACGAGTTTGCCGATGGTCGAGCCTACGTAGGCGCCGATGACGCCGGTGGCGGCGAACATGAAGGCGGCTTTCCAGCGTACGTGGCCGGCACGCGCGTGCGGGATGAGGTTCGCGAACGCGTTCATCGCTACCGCCAATGCGCTGGTGCCGATCGCCAGGTGGGGATCGTGCACGCCCACTACGTATAGCAGCAAGGGTGTTGCGAGAATGGAGCCGCCGCCGCCGATCAGCGCCAGCGAAAAGCCCACCAGCGACCCGCACAGCACGGCCAATAGATCAGGCAAAGCAAGCATGCGTGAAATCCTTGACGAGAGTGCAGAGAAGTCGACGCGCTTTATTGAGCCGCTCCGCTGTTAGCTCCAACGCATGACCTTCGACTTCGCTACGCTCAGAGCCTGCCCCGGACTCGATCCGGGGGTGAACGGTTCGTACGTGGTGTTTGCGGATTGAATCAATAGCGGGATATGGATCAAGTAGGCAGCGCTGACAGATCGTAGCCGGCCGTGGCTGCACAAGCGATCACCACATCGCGATCGGCACCGCCAGCGTAGGCACCCAATGCCCATACCGTGCAAGAGCGGGTGCCGCTGCGGCAGAACGCGAGAATTGGTATAGGCATGGTGTGCAGCGCGTCGGCGAATGCATCCACCACGTGCTCTTGCCGCTGCCCGGGAGTTACTGGCAGGTGTAGATATGCCATGCCGTGGCGCGCCGCGGCAGCGGCAAGGGCGGCGCTTTCTGGCTGGCCGGCGACTTCACCGTCAGGTCGGTTGTTGATGAGGCTGCGAAAGCCCTGTTCGGCGAGCGCGGCGATATCGGCTTCATCGATTTGTGCGCTGACGCTTAGAGTATCGGTGAGCTGCCTGGGTTGCATCGGAGTGATCCTGTGCGATCTGCGCTGTCGATGCGGATGGTAATGCTGTTGTGGGGTGGGCGGGTCATTGTTCGGGTGCCCCACTAGCCCGCGAAGACCGGACCCTCACCCCAACCCTCTCCCAAAGGGAGAGGGGGCAAAGGCGCGGCGGGTTACAGGCTCAGGCTGGCGGTTAGTTTGCCTTGCCATTGCGGAACGAGCTGGTTGCCGTTGACGTGCTGGAAGACGGGCTTTTCCACGTCTGCATAGAGACGCACGTGATGGATGCGCAGTTCGAGTGCAGGCGCCAACAGCAGCCTTTGATAGCCGCTGTTTGGTGCGTCCGACTCGGCGCCCGAATCGCGTGCGCGCAATGACACCAGCGCCTGCATGATCGGCGTGAGCCGCATGCCGTTACCCATGTTCCAGCCGATGGGGTAAACACCGAATGCGCTGTCCAGTTCGGTACCCGGACGGTAGCCTGCGCGACTGTTCAGCGGCTGGTCGAGCTGGGTCTGCAGGTAGCCGCTCCAGTTGCTCTGGCCGAAATACATCTGGTGATAGCCGCCGAGCAGAAGATCCGTGGTGCCGGTACCAATCGATGTATCGCGATCGAAGCCGGTGTATCGCCAGTCGCCGGTGGCAAGCTTCAAACCAAACGTCACACCGGTGGACATGTCCTCGGAGAACCCGGTGTACATGCCGCTGATGCGGATGTCGCCGATCGAACCATGGTTGAAGTCATTGACGTTGGTGCTGTCGTCGTCGAGCGTCGCGAAATGTCGCTGCGTGTACGGCAGTTCGAGCATGACGCCCCAGTCGCGATTGAACATGTCCTGGATGCCGACGTCGTAGAACTCGCTGCGGATGTGCTTGTCGTCGTTGTTCGCCTTCGGCGCGGACGAGCTACCCGACCAGTTGGTGTCCTGATCGAGATAGCTGGCCTGCATGAACATCGTGACGTTCGAACCACTCGGCAACAACGCACTGGTGCCGACGTCGAACACGCCGCAACCGCAAGCACAGGCCTGGGCAGCAGACGACCATGCGAAAGTGAGGCCAAGCAATAGCGCACCGAGTGCGGCACGCGCGGGAAGATGGGAAGAAGACATGGAAATCCTTTTGGGATGAAACATCCCGCGTACATGAAGAGCTTCTGACGGAGGGCCGCAGGCAACGTACGCAATCCGCAACAGCGAGCGCAGTCGCAGGCACGGAGGCGTAGACCATCGGCAATGACGCCGCGCGGAACGCATCGCGCGCAGCTATCCGGAGTTATTCCGGTGGACGATCAGGCGTGTGAAAAAACCGGCGGACCGCGGGGCGCGGCAGCAAGTAGGACGCGCGCGGTATGCGCGTTGCGGGTCGGCAGGATCGTTAGCGCACAGGCACCCTGCCAGACCACTGATGGTGGCTGCCAGGACGTACCGGCAAGGGATGGACTGTGACCGAGCAAGCCGCAGTAACCGCACTTGTCCGACGATGGCGCATGCGGGTCCGTCTGATGCGGTACTGAATGAACAACCAGACCGGCGTGACCTTCGCACCAACCACCGAGATCGGGCGACCACGACGTGGCGGCGACGGTCTGTGAGACCACCGGCGCGACGATGGTGAGCCACATGGCGAACATCGCCAGCCATGCGACCCACTTTCGATGTCCTGGTTTACCGATCAAAACCTGCCCCATCAATCGCTTGTTCGGCGAGGGTCGTCGCGGACTGTACCGCGCATCGGGGGATTGTCCCACGCGATTGCTTCAAATGGGCTGCGACACGGGGTCGCGTTGGGGTGATGTGGGGGGCGTGAGGTGGAGTGCGGACTCTTCGACTTCGCTGCGCTACGCTCAGAGCCTGCCCCGGACTCGATCCGGAGGCGAACGGAGTTTTTGCTGCGGGGGTTTCTGCTCAGGGCGAACGGGGTTGTATTGGTTCATTTCGCCGGCTGTGAACCGAGCAAGTGACCGTTGACTTCGAGGCCGTAGAGCGAGTTTGGCTCGTCGTGGTATTTCGCCCGGGTTTCAGCGAGGTTGCCCGTGTAGCGCGGATCCTGCGGGCGTTCATGGGCATCCATGAACATCGCCACGTCCCACGCGTCCTGATCGGACAGGGTGCCGCCGCGGCTCAGCGGCATGTTCGCCTTGATGAACGCTGCGGCGTTATCCAGTTCATGCATGCCGGCGCCCCAGTTGAACGATTGCGGCCCCCACAGGGGTGGAAACACGTTGCGGCCGGCGACTTGTTGACCTTGCCCGTCGGCACCATGGCATAGCGCGCAGTTGGTCGCGTAGACCTTCTCGCCGCGCGTGTAATCGGCAGGTTGTGGCGGCTTGAAATCCTGCTTGGGATAACCCGCCCCGCTCAACTTGACGCCGAC
>Ga0302315_10005571_pt1 | contig 10737 bp, 6 predicted proteins | sample III_Palsa_N3_1_FD_200532 | JGI IMG/M metagenome (GOLD analysis project Ga0302315, IMG submission 200532) | Peat permafrost microbial communities from Stordalen Mire near Abisko, Sweden - III_Palsa_N3_1 | ecosystem: Environmental > Terrestrial > Soil > Palsa > Peat permafrost | place: Sweden... | reverse complement strand
CGACCGCACCAAACTGGTCGCCGTCGGCTACGCCTCGAACGCCGTAGGCACCATCAACCTCGTCAAAAAAATCGTCAGCCTCGCCCACGCCGCCGGAGCCCTTGCTTATGTCGATGCCGTCCACTACGGCCCGCACGGCCTCATCGATGTGGCCGCCCTTGACTGCGACTTTCTCGCCTGTTCCACTTACAAATTCTTCGGACCGCACATGGGCGTCCTCTTCGGCAAGCGCGAACACCTCGCTCGCCTGCATCCCTACAAAGTCCGCCCGCTCACTGACGCCGTGCCCAACCGCTGGGAGTGGGGCACGCTCAACCACGAATGCATCGCCGGCATCACCGCCTGCGTCGACTACATAGCCGATCTCGGCACGAAACACGGAGGGACGGACGCCCTCGTCCGTCCGTCGAGCGAAGCTCGAAGTCTCTCCACATCCTCTCGCCGCGCCGCCATCGTCGCCGCATTCGAAGCAATCCACAATTACGAACATCAGCTCATGCGCCGCCTCATGACCGGTCTCGCCCAAATCCCCAACATCAAAATCTACGGAATCACCGATCCCGCCCGTTTCTCCGAGCGCTGCCCCACGTTAGCCGTCCGCGTCCGAAATCAAACCGCAGACCAGACTCCGCTCGCGCTTTCGACGAAGCTAGGCGATCAAGGCTTCTTCACCTGGGATGGAAACTACTACGCGCTCAACCTAACGGAGCGCCTCGACGTAGAAAAAACCGGCGGCTTCCTCCGCATCGGCCTCGTACACTACAACACCGCAGAAGAAGTGGATCGCTTTCTGGCCGCCCTCAAACATATCGTGGCGTTCTAGCGCTCCGGGCGAATGAATAACGGCGGCCTGACTGATTGTTTTGATCGTCGGCTGGCGTTGCAGCTCTTGCGACGAACCTACCGAATATCTACTTCGTGAAAGCCGAAGCCCAGCAGCATACCCGAGATGGTGCTGCGCGCGTTGTCGGCAGCGGTTTTCAGAATTCCATCCTGCAGCGCGGCTTGCTGAAGTTGGCGCTCAGCTTCTTCGCGAACCTCGCTTTCGAGGTTGGGATCCGGCGACGAGAATAGGCCGGTGTCACGGGAATATACCTTTGTCCTGGCATTATCGATTCGCGTGCTGAAGACTTCCGCGGGCGGCAAATGAATCGAAACTTTCTGGCCTTGGACGAGGACATCGCCGGCCTGCAAGCCCGCTAAATTGATGCCGCCCACCACTTCTCCATGCACGACCAACAGAAGGCGGTCGCCCGCTAGAAATTTCGGCAGGTATGCATTGCCGTGCTCGCCCGAAATAATCTTATCCATCGTGTAGCTCACCGTTTCCAGCCGCTGGAGTTTTTGAATTTGGCGAACCACCGTCGGCTGATCCACATTGATCGTGGCCCGTTCCCCGCGCAGAGCGTTCATAAAGTGCAATAGCCCGAGACCAGTCGACAACCACACCAATGCCCCTGCCAAAACAACTGTAAGAACAACTCCGAATAACGTCCCGAGAGCCCAGGAGTATACTTTCCGCCGTTTTCCGGAAGTTGCCGGTTCGCGCGCGGGAAAAGAATTGTTAATCGTCATCGGTTTGGCCTAGCCCCAGTGTAGACCAAGCCAAACCTTCACGATCTCCGTCGCGAACCGCCCAAAGAAGGCAACGGCTCAGTTACCACGAAAATGTAAAGATTCTAAAATTCGTCGTCCCAGCAGAACTTGCATTTCGGTATCATTATTTGATGGCATTTCCTATCAAAATCTGCGTCGTTTGCTCGGAAGAGTTCGAGTTGAAGCCCGGCAAACCCGGCTTTGCCAACCGCTGCCCCGCCTGTAGCGAGCCTGAGAGTACCGACGCGAAAACCAAGCGCAGCGGCGACGCCGACGAGCGCAAGACCGCGAAAGAAGCGAACGACGCCCGCCGCCAAGCCATCCGCGATCTGCTGTACCGCAAAGAGAGTTGACCTCCCTGGTCTGAATGTAAGGACAGCCGCCCTCGGTTGTCCGTCGAGCGCAAGATCGATGCTCTTTCTCCGCTACACCGATAACCAGAACCCCGCCAAAAATCCGGGAGAAAAAGTGAGTCGTCACGTCCAACCTGCAACTTCACGGCCTCACTTTAAACACAGTGTTGCTGTTAAGCGTGCCGCCGGGAGTCGCTACCTGGACCGTGCCGGTAGTCGCGCCCGCGGGGACGGTGGTTGTGAGTGCCGAGTTAGACGCTACTGTGAACGCTGCTTCAACGCCGTTAAATGTGACGCTCGTGGAACCGGTCAGATTGTTCCCCAGAATCCGTACGGTTTTTCCCGCTGCGCCGCTCGTCGGATTCGTTCTCACGAATGGTCCCAGGCCAACCTGACTCGTTGAAGAGCGTGCCTATATCGAGACTCGGTGAACTTCAAGCAGCGGAAGGGGGGTGTCGCCGCAACGATGCCGCAAGGGGCCCAAACAAAACTTCCCGAGTGAATGGCGGGGGAGAAAAATCGACCGTCCGATTCCCGTGCTAACTCAACTGGAATCGACCGTACCATTGTACACCCGGGGGCAAACTAGCTGCATCGAGGGCGAGCATGAATTTCTCGTTGCGGCTGTATTGCCAGTTGGTGTAACTTCGCCAGTGCAGTCAGAACGGGGTCCCGGTGATGGCGTTTTCGCTCGCGGTTCGTCCGAGATCCAAGCCCAATATCGAGGTCTAAACGTCGAGGTCTAAACCTATGTTCAAATCGATCGCAGTCGTCGTCGGCAGCTATCTGCTCTCTGTTGTTCTTGTCCTGGCAACGGACCCGTTGCTCTCCCGCCTGTTCCCCGGTGATTTCGTGAAGGGCCGCATTCCGTCCGACAACGCGCTCATGGCGAGCACGGCGTTCTTCGTCGTCATCTCGATTTTTTGCGCCTGGGTCTGCGCCCACTTTGCTCCCGGCCGCGCCTCGCGGCATGTGCTCTGGTTTTTTGTCCTCGGGGAAGCGATGGGCATCGCCGCAATTATTCCTAACTGGAGCAAAGGCTGGCCGCACTGGTACTGGTTGTCCTGGCTGCTCACCTGGCCGGTCAGTTGCTGGATCGGGCTGATGCTTGCCCGGAGGCGGCCTGATTCTCTGCCGGCCTGAGTTCTCGGCGACTCAAGGGTGAAGCCCCAGTCGTATGGCGGGAATCAGAAGTCCGAAGAGCGCAGTGGAAAAAGTTCGTTCCTGATTTCTTCCAGCCGGCGCTGCCTACGCTCATACGCGGCTCTTGCCTTGAGAGTGGCTGCCTCCCCGCGTTCCCAATACAACGCGTTAGTGAAAATGAATCCCGTCCATCTCCTCGCTCAAGATCGCAACTCTGGCTCTCGTCTTGGGTTTGGTTTCCATACCGTTCTCATTGTTCGGAAGTTTGCTTCCTCGGAATGCTGTGCCCCGCTACTTCAATCATTGCCCTCGGGGATGGTGGAACAGTGGGTTTTGAGACAAACCCAGCCGATGAATTTGTTGTCATAACTGTCAGCAGTTGCCTTTTCACAATTTCCAGTTCTCGCGATAACTGCTCCAGGGAGCGCCTCGACTCCGCAGCCATTTCCCGGCTTCTCATTGCTTGGAGCCGGGCTTCCTGAATCCGCTCCTGAGTCTCTACCAACATGTGTAGACTGTACCGCAATTGTGCGGTATAGTACATACAAATGTTCGATGCCTAGCAGAGCAGTTCAACGGGCTGATCTGAATTTAGTCAGCCATCATAGTGGCAAGAGGATCGCTAACGAGAATTGCAACGCGCTTTACGTAGCAGTGCTCGTGAACGGCTTGGCCGTGTTCATCGGCATACAGATCGACCGTGAGATCGATTGGCTTGGCGCAAATTGTACAAGGTGCTGAGAAAGGGTGACCACCCATAAATGCCTCCTTTGGACGGTCATAAACAGATTAGAAGAAACCAACCGCTGAACGCTGATCAAAATTGACCGAAGTCTTCCGTTAGATGTGCGCTGCCGTACACAAGGACAGCCATGCTTTCCCCGGGAGAGATAGCGCAGATCAGGGCTGAGATTGAGCGATTGGATCAACTCCGCAAGGAATGCACCGATAGCGGAATTCGGAGACTGATCGAGGCCTGGATCGAGGCAGAGAAACGGAAGTTGGCCCCGGAAAAAATCCGACATAAGCGCATTGTGTGACGTGCCAGCGAAGTTCTTCGAATTTCAGTCGCTCGGACCTATTCAATCCGGATTTTACCGATCCCATGCCGTAGAATCAAAGCTTGCTCCTAAACATTGAAAAGCTCATCTACGGCGGAGACGGCCTCGCTCGCCTGCCCGCCGACGCCCACGGCCGCGGCAAAGCCGTCTTCGTTCCCTTTGTTCTCGCCGGAGAGAAAATCGAAGCCGCGCTAACCGAAGAAAAATCCAGCTTCGCACGCGCCCGTGCCACCTCGATTACCGACCCCTCCCCGCACCGCACCGCCCCGCCCTGTCTACACTTTGGCCGCTGCGGCGGATGCCATTACCAGCACGCCTCTTACGAACATCAGATCGAGATCAAGAAAGAAATCCTGCGCGAGAACCTGCGCCGCCTCGCCAAGTTCGAACTTGAGTGCGAAATCGAAGTCCATCCTTCGCCGCCGTGGAATTATCGCAACCGCTCGCGCCTGCAAGTGCGCACTCACCCCGACTTCGCCGCGGGATATTTCAAGTTTGCCTCGCACGAACTCCTTCCTGTCGAAGAGTGCCCTATCAGCTCGCCACTGATCAATCGCGGCATCGCCACTCTCTGGAAATCCGGACGCGCCGGACAAGCAGTCGAAGGCGTCCTCGAAATCGAATTCTTCGCGAGTCCCGGCTTCAGCGGAGATGCTCAGGAGAATGAAAGCCACCTTCTGATCGAGCTGCTCTGCGCCCCTGAAGCTCGCCGCGCCGCCGTTCGCACCTGGGCTGAGGAGTTATGCGCGTCCATGCCGGAGATCGCCGGCGTCGTAGCCTTCCGCGAACCGCAAAAGGGAGTGCTGGAACCTCTCGTCACGGCCGGCGCCGGAGAATTGACTTACCAGACAAAGAATGCCGCATACCGCGTCAGCGCCGGAGCTTTTTTCCAAACCAACCGCTTCCTGATTGACGAACTCGTCAACATCGTCACCGCGGGCCCATCCGGCAACTTCGCTCTCGATCTCTATGCGGGAGTCGGATTGTTTTCCACAGCCCTGGCCTGTAGCATCCGTCACGTCGTTTCTGTTGAGACGTCACAGACCGCCGCCAAAGACCTGCAATACAATCTCCCAGATAACGCAAAGGCAGTGCATCACAGTGCCGACCAGTACCTGAGCGATTTAGCAGCCCGAGTTGGCACAGGTCGTGCGGTTACAACCAGCGGTGTGGGAGCGGGCGACTCGCCCGCTCCTTCGCGAAGTGCCGGACGGAAGAGTCGAGCCGGAAATGGCGCAGCCCTCCCCCAGTTGCTCCATAAGCCCGACGTAGTGGTGGTTGATCCGCCTCGTGGCGGATTAGGTGATCGCGTGGCCCGCTTGCTTGCGGATGCCGGCGCGCCACGCATCACCTATGTATCCTGCGATCCCGCGACTCTGGCGCGGGATCTGGTAACGATCCAGGCGGCAGGCTATCGCGTCGATGAACTCCATCTCGTCGACCTATTCCCTCAAACCTTCCACCTGGAAACAGTCGTGCACTTAATCCGCTGATATCGGAAATTGCTGTAGCGGATTCTGCCGATGTGGGAACGGCTGCCCTCGGCTGTCCGCCTCGCGAAGCGAGGCTGCAAGCTTAGCCGTTAGGATTCTGCTTTTGGGTGGCGCAGCGCTTTAGCGCTGCGATCAGCGCTCAATGAAGAATGCGGGGGCTAGCCCCGCGAGGTAATTGAGTCCGGCCGCAACAGACTGTCCAACTCAACGCTCGGGCCGAGAATGCCGCCCCCAACAAAAGTCCCACCCGGATTCCACCTCAAGCCCACCCGCCAACCCATGCTTTGGGCGGCGCTGGCCTACTCGGCGGGAATCATCACCGCCACATATCACTCTCGTCCAGCCTCTTGGTGGTTCGCCGCCGGGGCGGTATTCCTCGCCGCAGCCCTGTATTTCCTCAACAAAAGAAAATTCCTCGCCATCACTCTAGCCCTCTCAGCCTTCTTCCTCGCCGGAGCCTCGCATATCCAGCTTCGAGCACCCTCCAGCCCTCTCGATCCCAGCCTCGACGACTTCGCCTACGGCCCCGAAGTCCAAATCACCGCTCACGTCACTCGTGAAGGCAGACTCCGCGAAACCTCCTCCAACGAATTCAGCCAGACCGTCGACCTTCAGACCGAAGAGATCCTCACCGAAAAAGAGATCGTTACAGAAAACTCAACCCGCTTCCCCATCCATTCGGGCATCCGCCTCGGAATCTATGGCGCCCGCTCGAACGAATCGTCCACTCCCGCAATGCATCTCTTCCGCTACGGCGAACGCATTCGCCTTCCCGTCAGGCTCAAACTCCCGCGCAACTTCCGCAACCCCGGTGCCTTCGACTATCAAAGCTACCTCGCCGCCAACGGCATCGCCGCCCTCGCCTCCGCCAAGTTCGAAGATGTCCAACTTCTTCCCGGCTTCACCGGCAACCGCCTCGAACTCTGGCGCACCCGCGCCCACTCCAGCATCGTGACTAAAATCCACGCCCTTTGGCCTCCGCCGCAAGCCGCACTCATCGACGCCATGGTTATCGGCGAAGATGCCTTTATCGACCGCGACACCCGAGTCGATTTCCAGCGCTCCGGCACTTACCACGTTCTTGTCGTCTCCGGGATGAACGTCACCATTCTCGCCTTCGTCATCTTCTGGACTCTCCGGCGCCTGCGCCTTACCGACATTCCCGCCACGCTCCTAACCATCCTCTCCTGCATCGCGTACGCTTTCCTCACCGAAGTCGGCGCTCCCGTCTGGCGTGCCACTCTGATGTGCGCTATCTTCCTCACCACACGCCTGCTCTATCGCGAGCGCAGCATGGTCAACGCGCTCGGAGCCGCTGCCCTTGGCCTGCTCGCCTTCGATCCCCGCCAACTCTTCACCGCCAGCTTTCAGATGACATTCCTCTGCGTCCTCATCGTCGCTGCCGTCGCCTTGCCGCTCATCGACCGCACCTCGCGCCTCTACCGCCGCGCGCTCTCGCACTGGGATGCCGACGACTACGGCGCAACACTCCCTCCCCGCGTCGCGCAATTCCGCGTCGATCTGCGCCTCGTCGCCGGCCGGCTAGCGGCATTCATCGGCACGCGCTGGTCCTTGCGTCTAATTCGTGGGGTAACGATTTTTTCCCTGCGCGTCTACGAGTTGCTCCTTGTCTCGGCCGTCATGCAGATGGGGCTGGCGCTCCCCATGGCTTACTACTTCCACCGCGCCACCACCATCGGACTTCCCGCCAACATCGCCGTCGTTCCCCTCACGCAACTCCTAATGCCCGCCGCTGTCCTGACCATCACCTTGGGATATCTTTCCCCGCTCCTCGCCAAACTTCCCGCTCTGCTCACCGCCCTCGCCCTGCAAGCCATTACTGACACCGTACATGGCCTCGGCAGTCTGCGCCTCGCCGACCTCCGCGTAGCCACGCCCTCTCTCGTGCTTATCGCCGCAACTTCCGCCGCCTTGATACTCGCAATGTTTCTTGCCCGCCGTCGCGCATTTCTCGCGCTGATCGGACTCTCTGCTCTACTAGCAGCGTCCTTAACTCTCGCCTTTCTTCCACCCAGGCCGCAAACCCGCGCCGGAGTTCTCGAAGTCACTTCCATCGATGTCGGCGAAGGCGATTCCATCCTGCTCGTCACGCCCCAGGGACGCACTTTACTCATCGACGCCGGCGGCCCCGTCTGGGGCGCATCCGCGCAACTCGATTTCGGCGAAGACGTAGTCGCTCCCTATCTCTGGACGCGCGGCATCTCCCGCCTCGACGCCGTCGCCATCTCTCACGGGCACTCCGACCACATCGGAGGCATGCCCGCCATCCTGAAGGATTTTCGCCCTAAAGAATTGTGGATAGGCCTGCTGCCGCCCAGCCGTGCGCTGGACAACTTAATCGCCGAAGCGCACGCCCTGGGAATCGCTGTCGTGCGTCATTGGGAGGGAGACGATTTCAACTTAGGCGGCGCCAAAGTCGACGTACTTTTCCCGCCGCAAGATTGGCCCGTCGGCCTCGCGCCCAAAAACAACGACTCCATGGTTCTCCGCGTCAGCTACGGCGGCACGTCTGTCTTATTGGAAGGTGACGCCGAAAAGTCCGTCGAACGGCGCATTGCCGCACTGCACCCGCAGCACGCCGATCTTCTGAAAGTAGGCCATCACGGCAGCGCCACGTCCACCACGCCGGAAATTCTGGCGTCCACAAAGCCAGCCTTCGCCGTGATCTCGGTCGGCTTCCACACGTCCTTCGGCCTGCCTAAGCCCGACGTCCTCGCCCGCCTCCAGTCCGCGGGAGTCCACGTTTACCGCACCGACCTCAACGGCGCCGTCACCTTTTACCTCGACGGGCACACCGTCACCCCCGCCCCGCCCGCGAGCAATTAAATTGCGGAGCGGGGTCGATTTTCCTGCGCCGTTGGTTAGGGCTTTCCAGTGTTGATCTGCACATAACTGGAGCAGAAAATCCCTTTCGTCGGCGTGGTAAGAGTGGAGAGAACCCCGACCGTGCCGCTCGGAGACAGGGTGGTTGTCTTGGTGATGGGCACCGGCGGCACCGTGATTGGCTGCGATAAGGAGAACAAGCTCGGTATGGTGTTTTGCGAGGTCAGCCAGGCGTTCCACGTGGTGGCAACATTGTTGCCCACGGTGAAATCCATGGTTAGGGTTTTGGAGGTTGCGTTATAGCTCGCGGCGTCCTTCAGGGTACAAGGAGGATAGGTCTGCGTGCACTTGCCAGCCAAGCATGAGACTACCAGGGTATAGGTCTGAGTAGTATCTTCGGATTGCCCCTGCGCGAGCGCCATGTACGTGCCAGCCTGGGTCGGAGTGAAGTCGATTGAAACCGAGGCTCCGAATCCGTTACTGTAGGCCGTGCAACCCGGGTTGGTGGTCCCCATGCTCGGTGAAACCAGGGTCCCGTTGGAGGCATATACCGCCAAGCACATATTCTCGTTGACGCTGCCGGTAAGACCGGCGGTCACCTCGTAAGTGCCAGTTGTAACGCCAGAGAAGGTAAAAGCATTCGACTCAGTCGGTGCGACGTCGCCGTTGTACACCGTGCCGAAAGTCGTGATTTGCACTGCGTTCGGGGGGAATGGGTCGAGACGTTCCAGCGAAACGGCGTAACCCTGGGTGGTATTGGAGGACTCGGTCACGTCCATATAGTAGGTGCCGGTTACCGTCAGCGCCTGATCGACCACTACGGAGGCTCCATATCCGTTACTGTAGGCTGTGCAACCGGAGAAGACCAAATTGTTATTGGGGTCGTACAGGGCCAAGCAGACGTTAGAGTTCACTGCCCCGCTTACCGCCAGAGCAAGCTGGTAGGTCTGTCCTTCATCAGCGCTGAACACGAAGGAATCGACAGCCCCGGTGGCATTTAGCACGCAGTTGGAACCTGAGAAGGTCTCCCCGTCGGCGATGGGCACGTCCTCGAGGGGTCCAGCGGGACAGTTCTCTACCTGGGCCTGCGCGGACCGGGGAACGAGCAGAAGTCCGATAAATAGAGCTGCCAGAGGCAGCACAAAGTTACGCGTTAGTTTCATAATGTCCTCTTAACCGGGATTTTTTCCTGGAACCGAGGCGGGCGGACGGGGTTCAGCGCCCCTCTTACCTATGGCTCCAAGCTCGGCGATGCTAGCACGAGATCGCAGGTCTGGTAGGCCTATGGAGCGAAGATGATATGAAGTCGGTATGAAGTCGGGAAGGGTCAGTGAATCTGGGTGGGGAGGAACTCCGATTTGCAGCCGACCAGGCATCGGACTTTTTGGAATTCGGCTTGTTCTTCCTGACTGAACGGGTGGGCGTCTTTGCCTTTGGCATAGAACTGCGCATGAGCGGTGCGAAATTGCTCGTCGGCGTAGGCCGTTTCCAAGACGAAGTGCTTGTCGAACTCATACCACATGAGGCAGCTTGGGGGTTGCAGGCATTCCGCCACCGACAATCGAACCCGACCGTTATAGATGGCAGCCTCTTGAGCTGCGTTGTAGACGGAGAGCGTTTTATTCAAATCGCTGCGGGCGAATAGGAGACGAAGCCTTTCTTCGGCGACGCCCATGCCATGGATTTGAAGCTCCGGCCGCGCCGCCTCGGTGGAGGCGCCAAAGAGGCGGTCGGGATCGAGCACTACGAGTGTGGCCTGGTGATAGCCGTTGGCGATTCCCGTGGCGACGATCTCCTCGCGACCATCACCATCGAGGTCGGCCAGTGTGAGGTGGTCGAGATGGCCCGAGTGCCAGTACTCCGAGATCGTCTTGCCATTAGAATCGAGGACCGCGATCTGATTGGGCCACCAGGGATCGTGGATACTTGAAACGACGATTCGCGAAGCTTTCTTTTCAGTCGCCTTCAAAATGACAAGCGCAACAGTCCTGTAGGTGGCTGCCGTTCCCTCGAGTTCCGGCAATTCTCTGCCCGGCGTCCAACGCCATTTCTCTTTGCCGCGATCGGAGTAGCAGATCAGTGTGGTCGCGCGCGACCTTGGGTTAATGGCGGGGTGGTAGAGCAGAAGAACGCTGGTGTGGCCGTCCCCATCCAGATCCACGAAGCGGATGCGCGGCGCCACCCCCTGGTCGTAGAAGTCGGGCCAGAATCCATCGGGAAAGCCCTTGCTCCAAAGCTCCTTGCCTT
>Ga0302315_10005569_pt1 | contig 10737 bp, 3 predicted proteins | sample III_Palsa_N3_1_FD_200532 | JGI IMG/M metagenome (GOLD analysis project Ga0302315, IMG submission 200532) | Peat permafrost microbial communities from Stordalen Mire near Abisko, Sweden - III_Palsa_N3_1 | ecosystem: Environmental > Terrestrial > Soil > Palsa > Peat permafrost | place: Sweden... | reverse complement strand
CACCACCATAACTCAGCCCTGAAGCCGCATCCCCACTCGACCCACCCGCTCGTCCATCCGCCAGATCAGCCTCCCCATCACCTGTCCCTCCCGCTGCAACTATCCCCTCATTCGCCGTAGAAAGCACCAGCCCCAGCGACTCCCACTGCCGCGCCTCGATCGGCCACCCAGCAATCCGGTCAGCGTCAAAGACCCCCTCCGCCGCAACCTCGGAAGCACCACCAGGCGCACTCACCTCATCACCAACCGGCGCGGTCCCCTGCGCATGCCCGGCAAGCACACCGCCCGCCAACACTACCCCCACCACGAACGTCCGCACTCTCACAACAACGGTCCCCACCCCGGGAAAAACAGCGAAGGCCGGGGCTCCTGCATCTCAACGTGAGGGTAATAGAAGATCAGGCAGCCACAACCTCCGCAGCCGCCAAAGCCTGAACAAAGTTTTCTTGCAGCCTATTAGAAACCAGCTCCCAAGGGAAGCCCACCCCCAACAAAAAGTAAGGGCGACAGCCGAAGCCATCGCCCTCCGTAGTAGTGGAATTACTTTAGAACTCCAGCCGAGCCATGACCTGGAACTCACGCGGGATGTAAAGGAATCCGCTATCGTTCGAGGTCGAGTGAGAGTTGAAGCCAACGTTCGGCGCAGTCTTCGACTGATACTGAAGAACACCTGTGGAACTGAACTTATACTGCGTTCCGCTGATATCGGATGAGCTGAAGTTCTGATGATTTGCCACGTTGTACATGTCTGCGCTCAATTGCAGCTTGTACTTCTCGACAAAGGTGAACTGCTTCTGTAGACGAATATCATCCACAATCGCACGCGGCGCCTGATACGCATTGATGCCCGTTCCCGGCCCATACTGACCGCCCGGAATATACGTAACGCTAGGGGCGCCATTCCATGTTGCGTTCAGTGCAGCAGCTGAGTTGAATCCGCTGCTGAGCGTGCCCGAGAATGGCAGGCCATTCTGCATCTGGAACGTATCGTTCACGCTCCAATCATTGGTCAGGTACTTCAGCACCGATCCTGTGTGCAGTCCCGGGAAGGTATAAAGAACATACCCGACGAAACGATTGCCCACGTTGAAGGCCGAGATCCCATAGTTAGCCCGAGCGGCGGCATACGGATTCGCCCAGCTATTGGTGCTTGTACCACTGGAAGCGTTCTGGTTGAAGTCCAACGCGTGCGACCAGGTGTAGTTGGCGTCAAAGACCAATCCATGAATTCCGCGATTCGTGATGTCGAACGTCAGCGCGTTATAGCTTGAATTGACGTTGCTGATCACCTCGGTGATGTTGGTGAAATTCGGGTTGATGTAACCGGTCGGATAGGGGCAGGTCGCACTTGCCGTGCAAGTCCCGAAAGTGGGAATGGTGTACGTTGCGCCGACCGGTAGGGGTCCGGCCCCAAACGCGGCATTGGTCGGTGCACCAACAGTAACCGTCTCCAGGTCCTCCGGAGGAGCCAGGTTGGTGTCCAGGAAGTTCGGCAGTGTACGGCCAAGCGCCCCTAGATAACCAATCTGTGCAATCGTTCCTTTGCCAACGTTCTGCTGAACATACAGATCCATCTCGTGAACTGCTGGATTCTGCAGGTTCGGCGCGAAGTAGAAGGACGACGGAAGGATCGTGCTCGCAGCCGCGAACGGAGCCGGGAAGATTGGTGCTCCCGCCGCAGTTGGCTTGGTGCTCGCCAGCCCGAACTGCCCGTTCGGACTACCCGTAGAGAAGATCGTTCCTAGAATCGTACCGTTGAGGATGCGGCCATAATACAGACCGTAACCACCACGCACTGTTGTTTTGCCCGTTCCGAAGATGTCATACGCAAAACCGATGCGAGGTCCAAAGTTATTCTTGTCGCTGGGGTGATTGTTCAACGCTGCATACGGAACGAAGAAGCTCGTTGCCGTAATCAGGTTCGCCTGCGGTCCAGGAATTGACTCATAGTCGTACCGTAAGCCAAGCTCCAGCGTAAGGCGTGGATTGACCTTCCAGTTGTCCTGGATGAAAACGCCATAATCGGTCGTCGCCGCCGAAAATGTCGTATTCCCGAAATCCTGAAAGGCTGTCGAGTAGCATTCGGTCGAGCCACCCGTCGCACTGCCGCCCACGCCCGTTCCCGCCGTGTTGCAACGGTTGCCGCCCGTGCTCTTAGTCGCCAGATCAGTAAGATAGTTGCCGAGCGTCGAGTACGAGTAGTCGCCGAAATAGTAAGGAGACTGATTCTGTAGGTCGGTATTGTGCAGGAAGTCGCCGCCGACACGAATGCTGTGATTGCCGAGGCTGTAGTAAAGCACATCCTCAACCTGCCATTTGCGCTCGTCCGGATACTGCGGGCGGTACGAGTAATACGGCGAACCCAGATTGAACCCGATCGACGTATCCAGCCCAATGTAAGGAATAGTGCCGCCGGGCCCGTTCGTGCGGCCGCCGGCGATGCTTGCCCCCTTCGCCACCAGGTTATTGAGGGTATAAGCGCTATAGGGCTGCTGCGTTTCGCTGAGTTCCTCACGGCTATACTGATAGATCAACTCGTTGTTGATCCGGTTGGACAACTGGCTTTCCAACTTCGCCAGGCCATAATCCACCTTCACAAAGTCGTTGCCGAATGCATCCACGGAATAGCTCGCCGCGCTGGAGGTTTGCACATCACCCGGCGCATCCCAACGCAGGCGGTGAAACAGGAAGCTCGCATGCTCCTTCGAGTTGATCTGCCAATCGAGCTTCGGCGTGTTGATCTCCTGGTAGCCAACGCGGGGCACAATGCCCAGGTCAGAGGTCAAACCACCCGTGGTGCCAATGGCCGTGCCCGCAATGCCGGACCCGGTAACCCCGGCGTTATAGAAGTTCGCGGCTTGCAGATACTGCGCAGCCGAAGCAGCGGTACCGAGCGGCGCATAGCCCAATCGGTAGACCAGTGCGCAAACCTGAGTGTCCAACGCCGTGTGCGTGTTGCCCGTGCCGAGCGTGACCGCACCCGTAGCGGCGCTGGCCGTACAGCTGCTCACAGTTGTGTCAGGCTGCTCCAGGAACCCGCCAATAGTCGTCGCGCTGCCGTAGCTTGCAGCCTTTGAAATTGCAGGATTGATGTGCGTCGCCTGGTCATAGGTATAGAACCAGAACAGCTTGTCCTTGATGAGCGCACCGCCGACCGAACCGCCATAGATCTTGCGCAGGTCCTTGGGCTTCAAAGGCGCTCCAAACGGATTCACCGAGCCGGGATCAAATGCGCCAAAGCCACGATCCAGATCGTTGAAGAATATCTCGGCATGCAACTGGTTTGTGCCGCTCTTGGTTATTGAGTTGATGACACCACCGGCAGCGCGGCCATACTCCGCCGAGTAAACGCCGGTGTTCACATCAAACTCCTGCACCGCATTCGATGAGGTGGAATAGGCTTCGCGAGTACGTCCGCGCTCTTCTGAAAAGTACGCGTTGTTGTCATCCGCACCGTCGATTTCGACATTGTTCATCAGCGTGCTCATACCGCGAACGCTGATCAAGCCGAAGCCGCTGGAATCGGCGACCACGCCCGGTGTAGTCAGCGCCAGCGCCGACCAGCGCCGGTTCGCGACCGGAATATTGTCGATCGCCACCTGCGGCACCACAGCTGAAACGTCCGGGCTCGAAAAATTCAGCACTGGCGCATCAGCCGACACATTGATCGCCGTCTCCGTGCTACCAGCCGTCAACTTCGGCATCACCGAAGTCTGTTGGCCAACCTGCACGACGACATGCTTCTCCACTATGGTTCCGAAGCTCGACGCCGTGATCGTCACCGTATAAACTCCGGGCTCTACCAGCGGTGCGCTAAAGTATCCGCTCGAGTCAGCTGTGAGATGGTTCTCGGCGTTCGTGCCATCGTTATGGATCGTAACCGCCGCGCCCGGAATCACCGCGCCGGACACATCTTCTACCGTGCCCGCGATAGCGCCCTGCGTCGTAGACTGTGCGTGTACCGCAATGCTACAGAGCATACCTGCAACGCATAACAGTCCCGCCTTAATGCCGAATCTTGTGCGAATCATCTGGATCTCCTAGTGTTGGGCGACTACCCGGCTCAGAACGGCTCTCTTCAAGCTCGCGGCGGACGCCAAAAAAAATATTCATCCCGCTTCTCGTTTACCGAGATACTGCCGGCGCCTCAAGCGTCCGGTGTGCCGGATGGGAAGATATGAAGTCGTAATCCTATCAGCCAATACGCCCTTTCGCACATCGTCTTTCATTTTTTTGACCCAACATTGATCTAGGAAACCCCGAATGCCCCAAAGACCCCACTCCGCCAACCCCGGAAACCCACTCCTCCCGCCCGGTTGATACACTATCTATTGGGGTTACCGATGTTCATCGATGAAGCACGCATAAGGATCAAAGCCGGCGACGGCGGCAACGGATGCATGGCCTTCCGCCGCGAAAAGTTCGTCCCCAGAGGCGGTCCCTCCGGCGGAGACGGCGGTCACGGCGGCGATATCCTCATGCAGTCCTCACTTTCCCACAACACCCTCGTCCACTTCCGCTTCAACCCCGAGTGGAAGTCCGAGCGCGGCGGCCACGGCCTCGGCTCAAACATGTCCGGCGCCGCAGGCGACCACACCATCCTCAAAGTCCCCGTCGGCACCCTCCTCTATAACGACGACACCGGCGAGCTCATCCACGATTTCGCCCACCCCGGCGAAGAGATCGTAATCGCCCAAGGCGGACGCGGCGGACGCGGCAACCAGCACTTCGCCACCCCCACCCACCAGGCCCCCCGTGAGCACGAACTCGGCCGTCCCGGCCAGGCGTACAACTACCGCCTCGAGCTCCGCCTCCTCGCCGATGCCGGCCTCGTAGGTTTCCCCAACGTCGGCAAGTCCACCCTCATCTCGCGCCTCTCTGCCGCCAAGCCCAAGATCGCCAACTATGCCTTCACCACCCTCGAACCCAACCTCGGCGTAGTCCAGATCGGCGACCCGCCCTACGAAAAGTCCTTCACCGTAGCCGACATGCCCGGCCTCATCGAAGGCGCACACCTCGGCGCCGGCCTCGGCGTCCAGTTCCTCAAACACATCGAGCGCACCAGCGTCCTCGTGCACCTCATCGACGTCTCCGACTCCGCCATAACCGCCGAGTCCGCCAAGGGCGAAACCTCCGACCCCGTCGCCAACTACAACGTCATCACCGCCGAACTCAAATCCTTCGACCCCACCCTCGCCGCCAAGCCCACCCTCCTGGTCGCCAGCAAGGCCGACGTAGCCAACCCCGAAAAGCTCAAGAAGCTAACCACCTTCGCCAAGCGCAAAAAACTCCCCCTCTACTTAATCTCAGCAGTCACCGGCGAAGGCATCGAGAAGCTCAGATACGCCATGGCCGAAGCGGTCGAACTTCACCGCACCATAGAAATCGTCCCACCCCTCAAAGCTCCGGCCAAACGCAAGCCCCACTACCCACCCCCAGCTCCCAACGCTCGCGGCCGCTCCTAACTCGCCTTAAACGCAGGCAAGAGGCCTGACTCCGCCGCCGCTCTACTTTGCGAAACTTGTCCTTAAACTTTGCGCACTTTGCGTTAAGGCAGTTGCTCTTGCGGTCGCTTGTTCTTACAGCCCCATACCGCAACACCCAGAAAACTTGTTGTACGATTCCACCTTCTGTGTAATCTTCATTCCACACCATTTTTCTTCTCCCATAGCAGCGTGGGCCCTAAAAAATCAGGTACGCCTCCCGCCAGACGGGACCGCTTCACTTCGTCACACTGAGTTCAACTGACGGCGGTTTTCCATGAAACGTGATGCTGGATGGGCAACGGCCATTGCGGTCGCTGCCGCCACTACATTTAGTCTCTCTTCGCTACAGTCTGGTTCCCCAACCGAACCTCCGCCCATCGCTCCAATCGTGCATCCTGGCGCGCCAAAGACTCCCGCATTCTCCCCCTTCGATAAAGACGCCTGCGGCGACCTCGTCAGTCACTTTCAGCACTTCCTCGTCCTCACAGGCCCCGGTGAGCTGGCCCCGGACTCCTGTTACACCCCCGGGCACGCTCCCAAAACACGTCCGGCGCTCACCAACACAGAGGGCCTGCGCATCGTCATCGCGACCATGCCCGACCCCATCCACACCCACGACTCCATCGTCTTCGACCGCGACGCCGAAGCCATCCAGCAAGCCGCCTCCGACTCCAGCTACACCTTTGACTCCTCCTGGCTCCCCTGGCAAACCGACGCGCCACAGTATCAACTCCTCGCCGACCAGGACTCCTCCGACGATCGCAAGAGCAACCGCGAAGCCCAGCCCGGAATCTTCCTCTTCCGCAAAGCCTTGAACGACGATCCCCAAAAGGACTTCCCCTACAACCACGCTCTTATCGTCTTCGTCGTCGGCGAAGAGGCCACCGATGGCATCCACCGGCGCCAGTTCGACAACGCCATAGCCTGGATCGATATCCTCAGCAAAGATCCGAAGATCACCATCGAAGACACCCAGATTCTCGGCCCCACCTTCTCCGGCTCGCTACCCTCCCTCGCCCGCGCTCTCCTTGCATCAGGCGCCCATAAAACCCTCGCCAAAACCTCCGCCCAACACCTCGATATCTATAGCGGACACGTCACCAGCCACGCAGGTGTCTATTGGTTCTCGCGCCTCGTCGGGCCCTCGACAGATCCGGCCAAACCCGTCGCACCCTCGCCTTGCCTCCTGGCCGACCTGCACGTCCGCTTCCACAGTTTTCAGGAGGATGACGACATCGCCGCCAAACGCCTTGCCGGATACTTGAATGGCGCAAATCTCTGGCAATCCTCCATTGCTGTCGTCTCCGAGGATGAAACCGCCTATGGATCCAGCAGCAAGTCCGATCTCGATTATGGGTCCCGCGATCAGCAACTCTGCCCGCCTTACGGCACAGAACCCTCCTACCAGATTCCCGGCGCCATGTATCTCTACTACCCACGCGACATCTCCGCCGTTCGCGCCGCCTATCAGGAGCAGTCGATCTTCGCCGGCTACACGTCTCAATCCTCGAGCACCACCACAGGCCGCCGCACCCTGCGCACCGACCTATCCGACTCCGAAGGCAAAGCCACCGACACCATCTCCAGCTACGGCGGCAATCACACAGCCCTGTCAGAAGAGGCCGTCCTCCTGCATATCGTGGACGTTCTTCGTGCCAAGGACGCCCAGTTTGTTGTCCTCAAAGGCAGCAATCCGCTCGACGCGCTCTTTCTCGCCCACTTCTTCAAGCTCACTTACCCGGAAGGCCGTGTCATCGTCCTCAGCGATGATCTCCTCTTCCGCCGCGAAGTCGGCTCCGGCGGCCTGAACGGCATTCTCACACTCAGCACCTATCCTCTTCTGCCCAACATAAGCGATTGGACAGCTCCGAACGCGACCAGCCCAGACCCCCACCCTAGCTACCTCATCTTTGGCCAGACCGCCGCCCACGGCACCTACGTCGCGCTCCGCTTTCTGCTCCGTTCTCCATCGGCCCCAGGCAAATCGTTATGCACTGAAATCCAGCAGCCATTCCTGCCGTCCTACTGTGCAACTCCCGGCTTCATGCTTCCGGACTATGCCCCGCCCTTCTGGCTGTCCTCAGAATCCGCGGACACCGCTCCCGTCTCATGGCTCTCCGTGCTCGGCAACGATGGCTTCTCCCCTATAGCCTCGCTGCAAGACGACCCTCCCTATCCATTGCCCTGGAGCCAATCCATCAAAGGAGTCGTTCGCTCCCCATTTCACATCTTGGGCATCATCTTCACGCCCGCTAGTGCCGATCCCTGGCCGCGAGTCCCCCTCAGCTTCAATATCTGCATCTTTGCGATGCTTCTCTGGGCGGCCTTCCATGCCGTCTGCTGTGCTCGCCCCTCCATCACCGTCAAGCCCACCCGTCGCGCCTACTTCGTGCGCATGGACCAGCAGCAGCACAGCATTCTTGTCACCTTCGGCAGCATCCTTCTGGTCATGGTCGGAACCATGCTCGCCTGGTCCTGCGGCTGGGTCTCCAGCAGCGCCGCGCTCTTCCCTTGGGATCAACCGATCACGAACCCGTGGGCCTATAACCTCTTTCCTGTCGTCATCTGGGCCATTGGCTTATTTTCAGTTCTCTACAACGCCTGGGTCGAGCGTCGCTGGTCCACACCGGCCTTAACAAGGCTCTCCCACCGGGTATTGCGACACCGCCCCAAAACCTGGGCCTGGGCCGCGCGACCCGTCGCCAAAGCCGTCATAATCCCCACACTCTGCTTCGTCCTCGCCACCTTCGCCTTCTATGTCCTGCTGGCGCTCTCCCTCGACCGCCATCTCTCTCCCCAGATCGGCGTACCCACCTTCATCCGGTCCATGAACCTCACCAGCGGCGTCTCTCCAGTCGTCCCCGTCACACTGCTCGCCCTGGGAATGTACGGCTGGGTCTGGTTCTCCCTCAAAGGCCTCGCCCTGCTAGGCGTAGATAAGCCCGTCCTTCCCCAGGAGAAAGACCTTACAGTCAAAGTCCACGATACGGTCGATCCGCGGAATACCAGAGAAATCGATCTCCTCACTATGCTGAGCCAGAACAAAGCCGGCGAAAAACTCGAACGCCTCTGTTCTCCCTTCGAGAGACAAACCTGGCTCTGGGTCGGCTCTATCCTGCTCGTACTCACCCTCGCAGTCATGTCCATCTCTTTAGGAAGAGTGCCCATCCGCGCTCTCGGTCAACGCAACTACTCCATCCTGGTCTGCTTCTGGCTGGCCATCAGTTGCAGCGTCCTGCTCGCCAACACCTGGCAACTCGCACACCTCTGGCTCCGGCTCAGCTGCATGCTCAGCTTCCTCGATAAGCTCCCCCTCCGCCGCACCTTCCAGGCCATGCGTGGCTTCAGTTGGGGATCAATCTGGAAGCTAGGCGGAAATCCCTTCGACCTCCGCTACAAACTCTTCTACCGCCAGTTCGAATCCATCAACCGCCTCGACGCCAGCCTCGCAGACTACCCCATCAACGGCTCAGGGGAACGGTTGGAATCCGTCAATAATTGGTGGAAAAACATCGACAAAACCCGCCTTCACAGGATCGAGTTTTCGGAGTGGTATGCCAAAAGCTGGGACCGCTGGAACGAGCGCAAGCTAACCTCCTTCGCCGCCGTACAGGCGGACTTCGCCAAAATCGCCGGCATGGTCCTCACCGAAATCCTCATCCCCTTCTGGCGTACTGAAGAAGAACCTCTCGTCATCGTCACCTCCCGCGACAACCCCGGCGACGACCAGGCCAAAACCGCCGAAGCCGCTCCTCCGCTCAAACCCTACATCAGCAACGCGGAGGTCACCGTCTGCCTCGTCTATCTCGGCTTCATCCAGAACATCCTCGGTCGCATTCGCTCACTGGTCTTCGGCATGATCTGTCTCTTCCTCTCCATCGCCTTCCTGGTCCCCAGCTACCCCTTCGATCCCCGCCCACTCTTCACCGGCTGCGTCATCGGACTCTTCATCATCGTCTGCGTGGTCGTCTTCATCGTCTACTCTCAGATGTTCCGCGACGCTACCCTCAGCCACCTCACCAACACCCAACCCGGAGAGCTGGGCCTGGACTTCTGGCTCAAGTTCATCAGCTTCGGTGTCGGCCCGGTCCTGGGCCTGCTAGCCACCCTCTTCCCCGAAGCCAGCACCTTCCTCTTCTCCTGGATACAACCCAGCCTCTCCTCCATCAAATAACGCCCAGCCAGCACCATCTAGAACGCCCAAATTTCGCCTCTGAGATGTGGATTTTCACGCCCTCATACTCTCTCACCGTCAACCCTGCGTCCCCATTGACGATTCCCCATCTCACCCCTAAAAAAGCCCCATTTCACCGTAACCCAATTTCCCACCGTCAATCACCGTAAAACGGACCGTCCGAAACCGTCCGGCGCACCGGCCCTTTCCATGCAAAACACCGCAAAAACAGCGTTTTACTGGCGATTTTCCCGCTTCGCCCGAAACCGGTTCGCCGTCAAAAACTCCTCCCGCAACTCCGGCGTCCGAAGGTTCTCCCGGACATGCTGCAACCGCTGCTCCAGCGCCAGCAGCGTCGCCCCAATGGCCTCAGTATTGGTCAACGCAACATCCCGCCACATGCTGTAAGGGCTCGCTCCCAAACGGGTAGTCTCCCTAAGTGCCCTGCCACCAATAGCTTGCACAGCCTCCATCCCCTCAGGATCACCCGCGAACGTATCCTCCAGCAGCGCCGCCAGCGCAGTAGAAACCATCTGCGGCAGGTGCGAAACCCACGCACAAACCTCATCATGCCGCGCTGCATCGATATCCCTAACCACCGCCCCCATCCCCGCCACCAGCCTTCGCCACTCGCCCTCAAGCCCCGAAACCTCCCCATCCAAAGGCGAAAACAACCACGTAGCCCCTTGAAACAAAAGCACTTCCGCCAACTCAGCCCCACCCGACTCCTTGCCCGCCATCGGATGCCCCGGCAAAAACCGCGCCCTCCCAGACTGGTTAAACAGCCTCTGAGCCATCCCCGAAATCTCCCGCTTCGTACTCCCCACATCTGTCACAAGTTGCGATTCACCCAATACTGGCGCGAGTTTCTGCATCCAGTCCAATATCGGCAACACCGGCGTAGCCAGCACATACACATCCGCCAACCCCGGCGTCAGAACGTCCTCACGCCCAGCCAGCGCCTCATCAATCGCCCCTATCTCCAATGCTTTCTTCAGTTCCGCCGAGTCAGCATCCCACCCCACCACCTCAACTCCCTGCGCCTTCAGCGCCAGCCCCACCGACGCTCCGATCAAC
>Ga0302315_10005566_pt1 | contig 10741 bp, 5 predicted proteins | sample III_Palsa_N3_1_FD_200532 | JGI IMG/M metagenome (GOLD analysis project Ga0302315, IMG submission 200532) | Peat permafrost microbial communities from Stordalen Mire near Abisko, Sweden - III_Palsa_N3_1 | ecosystem: Environmental > Terrestrial > Soil > Palsa > Peat permafrost | place: Sweden... | reverse complement strand
TGGAGTCGAGAACTCCTGTATTTTGCTTGCACTTGCAACAGATACGAGGAAGCGGTTCTAGCAGGCAGGCCGCAATCTTCTGATAAGTTGATCCCCATTGGAAATAACCACCAGCCCCGCTTGACCCGAGGGTTGCGTCACAATGGCTTGGTGCCCAAAAAGTGATTTCCCAGCATGCGCTCAGCCGTCGCTTCGGTTGTTCCTGAAGCATGGAATTGTGTCCTCATCAAACGCCTCATGATTGGCCGTTCTGGTTTTGCTTATCATGCATGTTGCTGTCGCTAATGTTAGCCCAGAATAGACCTCGGCTCTCCCGGTGATAATTTCATAAAGCCATGATACTAAAAGACTTTCCATAAGACTTATCTGATAAGAATATGGCTCTATGCCGCAAAGACCTTGTCAGGTCGCAACTCTGCCGCCTACAAGGGGTGTGCTTTGGAGAGGTCTGGTCTTTCGGTTTGAACGCGATGCCGTAAGACGAGGATGAACCGCAAGCCTATTCGATGTCACATATTTGGAGGCACCACTTGAAACGAAAGATATTCACACGCGTCAGCAGATTCGCCATCCTGCTTGCGTTGTTGATATGCGGCCCCAGCGGTTTGCACGCGCAGTTGGCGGTAACTACGGCAACCCTCGGTGGCTCCGTGACCGACCCTTCCGGAGCAGTCGTACCGCAGGCGGTGGTAAAACTTACCAGCACGCAGAACGGGGTCAATCGCACCTATACGACCGACGCGAGTGGACGTTACACCTTCCCCCAACTTGCGCCTTCGACCTATTCGCTGTCAATCGTCGCTAAGGGCTTCGAAGCCTATCAACAGACAGGAATCTCGCTCGACCCTGGCCAGTCAGCCACGCAGAACGTTGCCTTGGTTATTGGCTCGGCGACCGAGCAGATATCCGTCAACGCTCAGGCTTCTCAGCTCAATACCGACAATGCCAACGTCTCGGCGGATATTGACGCCAAGCAGATCGTGGAACTTCCTCTGAACAACCGTAATGTCTATGGATTGGCCACGCTTAATTCGTCGGTAAACAATACCACGGAAGGTCAAATGCTGCTCGGCGGCGGCAGCAACAGCACGGACAATGCCGATCAGGATATTTCGTTCCTCAACTTTGGCGGCGGCTTTTTTGGAACCTCGGCCTTTATGCTCGATGGCTCCTGGGATACCGATCCGGAATGGGGTGCGGTCATCTATGTGCCCTCGGTTGATGCCGTTCAGGAATTCAAAATCCAGAGCAACTCCTTTACCGCTCAGTATGGGTGGAGTACCGGCAATGTGGTCAACGTTGTCACCAAGTCTGGAACCAGTTCCTTCCACGGCGACGTCTACGAGTTCTACCGCAATCAGGCTCTTGACGCCAACCAGTGGTTTGCTGATCACGACAATACGCCGATCGCCAAGCTTAGCCGCAATCAGTTCGGCGTATCCGCCGGTGGCCCTCTCTACATTCCCAAGATCTACAAGCAGCGCCAAAAGACCTTCGTCTTCGGGCTTTATGAGCACTACAAAGTCACCACTCCTAGCATTGGCACTTACACGGTCCCCGATTCCAACTTTCTCAACGGCAACTTCTCCGAGCTTCTAGGCTCTCAACCGACAGGCAAGGATGATCTAGGCCGTCCAATTTACCCGGGACAGATCTATGATCCCCGCAGCGCGCACCAGATCACGGTCGGCGTCACGCCCGGCGCGGTAAACAATGACGGACAATGCAATCCAACCTGCTACATCCGCAATCCCATTCCAGGCAACATTCTCAGCAACCTTTCCAACTACACTCCTGATCCCGTAGGCGCCAAGCTGTTGAGCTATTACCCTAAAGCGACACTCCCTGGATTGGCCAATAATCTCGTCGTATCAGGGGCAGCACCTGCCGTCTCCGACGAATACCTGATCCGCGTGGATCAAAACATTTCCAACTCGACCCGTGCCTACTTCCGCTACTCCTACAAGAAAGAGACCAAGACTGGATCGGCGGCGAACTGGGGCAATAATCCAGCAGGTCCCGGCAACCAGCGCCCTAACAACCGCTGGGGCATGTGGGCAGGACTGTCGCAGGTATTCAGTCCCACCTTCATCATGAACATCTCCGCCGGTGTCCAGATCTGGCATGAAACTTCGGATAACCAGTCGTTCGGATTCGATCCTTCCGGGCAACTTGGACTTCCGGCGTATGTCTCGCAGACCTACCCCTTGTTCCCCGTTGTTGACGTCGGCAGCCAGTCCCCACTTGGTCCTGGTGCCCAAGATCAGCAGGCGGTGACGAACCATGGCCCCGTTGGCTCGGTAGCAGTAGACTTCGTTAAAATTTATGGAAAACACACGCTCAACTTCGGATTCATGGGAGTAGAGCAGGTGGATAGCCAGCACAACTACTTCCAAGACACGCTGCAATTCAATGGAACCTTTACCGCAGGGCCGAATCCCTCCTATGGATCAGGGATTGCCAGCGGCAATGGCGTGGCGGAGATGCTGCTTGGCACGATGGACTCGGCAAGCGCTGGAACCGCCTACAACCCGCTAGTCTCAAACCATTTGCTCGGCGAGTATGTGCAAGACGACTGGAGACCGACCTCCAAGCTTACGCTGAACCTCGGGATTCGGTATGAGGTTCAAACCCCCGATACCTATCGGCACAACGAAGCGTCCATCTTCAACCCCGATGTTCTAAACCCGATTAGCTACGCGGTTAGAACGCCGCACCTTGGCGCGCTCCAGTTCCTGGGACCCGGAAACCGCTATGCCTACAACCCCAACTACGACAATTGGGCGCCACGCTTCGGTTTGTCCTATAGTCTGATGCGCAATACCGTCATCCACGGTGGCTATGGCATCTTCTATCCTCAGGCCGTTACCTGCTGTTTCCCCGGCGATCCAGATGGCTTCTCAGCCTCCACGTTTGCCAACACCAGCCTGAACGGCGGAATCAATCCCAATCCAAACATCAGCACCAGCAATCCCTGGAATAACACCTACAACCAGATCACCGGTAATTCCATGGGCGAATACCAGCAAGACGGTGACGGGGTAGGCAGCGTCTTCAGAAGCCGCCAGTCCCCCTATGTCCAGCAATGGTTGCTCGGCGTGCAATATGCAATTACACCGAACGACTCGCTCGAGGTCAACTACATTGGAAATCGCGGTACGCGCATGATTGCCGGTAGTTACCAGCATAATCAGTTGAACCCGCAATATCTGTCGATGGGGACAGCAGCTCTCCAGGCGCAGGTCGCCAATCCATTCTACGGCTCCATTACGTCGAGCAACTGCAGTCTGAACAGTTCAACCGTACAGCAAGCGCAGGTCCTTGCTCCATACTCGCAATACTGCTTGGCCAGCGTTACTGAAACCGATGCCCCTGTAGGCTTCTCCGATTACAACGCCTTGCAGGCTACGTACAATCACCGCATCACCCAGGGGCTGACCGCGATGATCTCCTACACCTACTCCAAGTTCCTCGATAACGTCGAAGGCAACCAGAGCTGGTCGTACAACGGAAGCAGTGGCCCAGCCAACAACTACAACCTGGCTGCTGAAAAGAGCGTCGACGGCTCCGACATTCCTCAGAGTCTCGTCGCAAGTTACATCTATCGCTTGCCGGTTGGCCGTGGCCTTCGGTTCGGTTCGGGCATGAATCGAGCTGCCAACGCGGTACTCGGCGGCTGGGAGCTTTCCGGAATCGCGACCTTCAAGTCGGGCATTCCGATTTCCATCTCAGGTAATGACATCAACACCTTCGGCGGCGACCCACGGCCAGACTACACAGGAAGCCTGCATGTCTCCCACCCCAATATTCAGGAGTGGTTCAATACAGCGGCCTTCAGTTACTCCAAGCTGGCTACCGATGGCGGCGACACCTGGGGCAATGTTCCACGCTACTTCTCAGATCTGCGCGGACCGCACTATCAGGACTGGGATACAAGCCTTGACAAGAACTGGGCCTTCACCGGAGCGATGAGGCTTCAATTCCGCTTCGAAACCTATAACACCTTCAACCATCCAAACTTTTACTCTCCATCGGGTACGAGTTACAGTGGTTGCGATCCCAATGCGACCTCGTCCTGCGCGAGTAGCCTGGGGCAGATCACAAATACATTCCCCTCCAGGAATGTTCAGCTTGCGGCGAAGTTTTATTGGTAAGTCCGTAATGAAACCATATTTCACCTTCTTTATCTTCCTTCTGCTGGCCGGACGCTTGTTCGGCCAGCAGGAGCAATCATCCAGTCTTGAGTCTCTGATGGCGGCGGCGCAGCAGGCGCAAGCCGCGAACAACTATGCCGCCGCAGCGGCAAATTACAGACAGGCAGTCAAACTCCAACCTAATATCCCGGAGCTGTGGGCCAATCTCGGGCTCATGCTGCATGAATCCGGAGAATATTCCGAAGCAATCCGGAGCTTTCAGGAAGCGCTCCGGCAGAAGCAATCGCTCTACGTTCCAAATCTCTTTCTCGGCATCGATTACGTACGTGCTGGAAAAACGAGAGAAGCCCTTCCATTGCTCCTGAAAGCGGAAAAGATGAACGCAGCCGATCCTCTTCCCTCGCTCACGCTTGGCCGCGCTTATTCTTCGCTCGGCGAATACGCCCATGCCATCCCCGAGTTGCGCCGCGCAATCCGCCTCGATCCACAGCAGGATTCAGCGTGGTTCGATCTTGGAATTGCCCAACTCGACATGGTGGAAGAGGATGCTCGCGCCATGACCGGCAAATACGCCGAAACCTCATACGCCAAAGCCATCTATGCCGAATCGCTGGTGAAGCAGTCCCGCTACAAGGAAGCGGCGGATCTATACAGCAGTATTCTCGCTGCAGACGATCAGCCTCCCTGTATGGGATCGGAGGTAGGCTTTCTCTCCCTAAAGCAGGGAGATACGCAAAATGCCGCGCTGCAATTCATGGCCGAGCGTCGTCTGCATCCAGAATGCACCCTCGCCATTCTGGGAGAGGCGCGTCTGCGCATCGATGCGGGAGACAATCAGGCCGCGTTTTTGCTGCTCCAGCAAATCTGGAACAAGGATCATGGATTTTTCGCCCTCAGCGCTCCGCTACTCTTCGATGGCATCGCACCCGATCGTGCCCAGAGCTTTCTGAATGAGCTTGCGCAGCAGCAATCCTCAGGAGAAGTCGATCATCAGATATACGCCGCGATCCTGCAGTCAATGCAGACTCCAGCGAATGCAGCACAGGATTCTGGCGCTGCCCAGAATACAGCGTCATCCCGAATCGCCGCGCACGATCAGGGCCGCCAAGCGTATCAGTCGGGGCAATACGCCCGTTGCGCCGGCCTTCTAAAAGATTCTTTGAACAGCGGCAACGCCGCCACGCTCGAAACTCTGGCTGCCTGTTCGTTTTTTACCGGTGACTACACGCTGACCTCCAACGCCGGAAGCGCGCTTCAATCGCTGCCCTCGCACTTACAGGCGCAGGCACTTTACTGGTCTATCAAGGCGAATGAAAAGCTGGCATTTGAATCGCTCGCGCGCTTCCAGCAACTCGAACCGAACTCCGCGCGCAGCCACATCCTGCTTGGCGACATCTACCGCCAGCGCGAACGGTACGACGACGCGCAGAAAGAATACTCGAAGGCTCTCGACCTTTCACCCGACAATGCCGCTGCCCTGCTCGGCCTGGCGGCTGCATACTTTGGCGACGCGAACATCACCAAGACAATTGAAATTGCGCATAAGGCTCTCGCCCAGAGTCCAGACGATCCGGAGATCAATCTGCTCATGGGTGAAGCATTGATGTCTCAGCACAATTTCCCTGGCCCGGAGCCATATCTCCTCAAGGCTCTCAATGCCAAGGGACAGATGCTGCCACACGTTCACGCTCTGCTTGGCGAAGCCTACGCCGCGGAAGGGAAAATACAGGACGCGTTACGTGAGCTGAAGCTGGGCGTGGATAGCGATCAGGACGGCAGCATTCATTACCAGCTTGCACGCCTGTACGGCAAAGTCGGCGACACTGCCGATGCGGCCACCGCCATCCAGCAGATGAAAGCTCTCCAGCAGAAGCGACGCGAAGGCGCGGTAATCGCAATGCAGGATTCCCACCCCCCCAGCGCCGATGACGTACCGTAACCCGTCGCGTTTCGCCGCCACGCTCACTCCCCAAAATGACGGCCCGAACCAAATAAGTTTCATCACCCAAAAAATTATTCTAGGATCCAAATGCGAAAGTTTTGCTCTGTAAGCGCGGCACTCTTTTTATGTCTCGCTGCTTCCTCCCTCATTCTCCATGCCCAGCATGCACCGGGAAAACAAGATCTGTTTGTCCTCGACCACGCCACCAGTTTCACGGCGCTGGCTGACGGAGTTGCCGTCGCAGACGGCTCCGCACGCGAGGAAGTAACGGCTCTGCGCGACAACGTCATCCGTGTCCGCATCGCGCCCGACGGCACAATGCCGGAAAATGCCTCATGGGCTGTTCTGTCGGATGTCCTTCATAGCCAAGTCAACGTAACACCCGAATCTTCCGCGATGTCTTTCGGTTTCCGTACCGATGCGCTCGATATCGCGATCGACAAAAGCACGCTGCAACTCACTGTGCGCGATCTTTCCGGAAAAATCGTGCAGCAGGACGTCCTGCCCACCCGCTTTGAAGGAACCAGCTTCCGCGTCTACAAATCGATGCCGCTCGACGAGCACTACTTCGGCCTCGGCGACAAAACCGGTCCGCTCGACCGGCGGGAAGAAGCCTTCTCGCTTTGGAACACCGATGCATACCGCTTTCAGGAATCGACCGACCCCATCTACAAAAGCATCCCCTTCTTTATGATTTATCGAGCCGGGGTCGCATCCGGCATTTTTCTCGACAACACCTGGCGTACAAGCTTCGATTTCGGCAAAGCGCTTCCCTCGGTCTACTCCTTCGGCGCTGTGAACGGCCCGCTGAATTACTACATCCTTTATGGACCGTCCCCAAAGCAAGTGGTTGAGACGTACGCGTGGCTCACGGGAACACCGCCGCTGCCGCCCATGTGGTCCCTTGGCTATCAGCAGTCGCGTTACAGCTATGTTCCGCAGGCACGAGTGCTTGAGGTGGCCCAGCGCCTCCGCGACGATCACATCCCCGCCGACGCCATCTATCTCGACATCGGTTTTCAGGAGAAGAATCGTCCTTTCACGGTGGATACAAACGCCTTTCCGGATTTTCCCGGCATGATCGCGAAGCTGAAGGCAGAGAACTTCCACGCCGTCGCCATCACAGATCTTCACATCGCAAAGCTTCCCAACCAGGACTACTTCCCTTATGACAGCGGAATCGCCGGCGATCATTTTGTGACGAACCCCGATGGCTCCGTCTACAGCGGAATCGTCTGGCCCGGCCCAAGCGTCTTTCCCGACTTCACGCGACAGCAGACGCGCGCGTGGTGGGGAACGCTCTACGGGGACTTTCACAAGCTCGGCATCGAAGGCTTCTGGAACGACATGAATGAGCCTTCTATCTTCAATACGCCCACGCACACCATGCCGCTCGATGTCGTCCATCGCATCGACGAGCCGGGATTCGTCAAGCGCACTGCCACCCATGCCGAGATTCACGATGTATACGGCATGGAAAATGCGCGAGCTACCTTCGAGGGGCTGAGAACGCTCGATCCCAACCTGCGTCCCTTCGTACTTACCCGCGCTACTTACGCAGGCGGCCAGCGCTATGCCGCTACATGGACCGGAGACAACAGCAGCAGTTGGAACCATCTGCGCATGACCACGTTCATGCTCAAAAATCTCGGCCTCAGTGGATTCGCTTTCAGCGGCGCGGATGTAGGAGGATACGCCGGAACGCCGCCAACCGACCTGCTAACGAAGTGGCTTGAAGTAGCCGCCTTCCAACCCATCGATCGCGACCATACCGAGGCTGGAACCGGCGATCAGGAGCCGTGGGTTGGCGGTCCCGCACAGGAAACCATCCGCCGCCGCTTTATCGAAGAACGCTACAGGCTCATGCCTTATCTCTACACGCTCGCGGAAGAAGCTTCACGCACCGGCCTTCCCATGGTTCGCCCGCTATTTCTCGAATATCCCAATGCCGCTCCCGACCGTCATCCAATCGACACCGATGTTCAAGCCTCGGGAGAATTTCTGCTCGGACGCGATCTGTTGATTGCTCCGTCGCCCTTCCCCAACGAATCCGACAGCTATTCCATCGAGTTCCCCTCGGCCGATTGGTACAACTACTGGACCGGAGAGAAAGTCACAAGTCCGCGCCCTGCTGATCCCGGCCCAGGACCGGCGCTGTCCGCATCCTCTCAGGTTCAACTTTCCATCCCGGTCAAACCGGAACCTGCAACGCTTCCGGTCTTCGTTCACGCAGGCTCTATCCTCCCCATCGCGCCACTGGTCGAAAGCACGAATCAAATCCCACAAGGACCGTTGACACTTCGCGTCTATGCCGGAGACGACTGCAGCGGCAGCATCTATCAAGATGATGGGCGTACCTACGCCTATAAGAACGGGGCTTACCTGCTCATGAAATTCGCCTGTCAGATCGCATCGGACGGCTTTTACCTGCGCGCAGATTCTCAGGAAGGAACATATCCGTCATGGTGGAAAGAAATCCGAGTCGAGATCTATGGATGGAAGCCTTCTGCGAATACCGCATCGCTCAATGGCGAACCTCTTCAATCAACCGTTTCTCCGATTGACCACGGATTTGCCATCACCATCCCCGCAAGTTCAGAAAGGTTTGAACTGCAACTCAGGTAAGCTTCTGCCGCATCCGGTCAAATAGAATCGGCCGTTGCGGCCAAATCCGTCGCAGATCGGCCAGAAACAACTCTGACGTAGTCCGCGCCATATCCGCCATTCGCGCCCGGTTGGTCATATCCGATGTCGATGCGGCTTATTGTCTTTCCGGAGATGCTGCTCAGGTTCGCAGTCACATAGTTCCATTGGTCCGGTTGAAGATGGATATAGACGATATTTCACTGACTCACTGAAGACCTCTGTAAACGAAGTGCGAAATGGGTGCCTGCGCGTCACTAAGGACGGCGGCGCCCTTTCTGGTTTGTCGCCAGGCCTCACGGTTCGGATTGCTTACTTCCGATCAGTTCTACACGATGAAACTCTTCGCGCAAACAAAGAATGAACCAGACAACAAGTTAGATCAAGTACTTGACCGCAAAGGATTAGTTAAAATGCTAACTGAGTTTGCGGAGAGAGGAACGTGCAAGGAAATAATGGGCATCCCAATAGGATCAGGAAAAGAACTACATGAATAAAATATCTGGACGGCTTTCAAGATACCGTGGGTGCGGGATGATGGGCCAACATTGAACCAAAGTTGTTGTCACCGACAGTTGGGAGGCGGATCCGCAATGATAAATGAGCTGTTCGCCATCGACGCCCAAGCGCGCATTGAGAAGGTGGACCAAGTGCAACGTCACCTGCTGCGCAAAGCAAAAGCGCCCGCGATGCTCGCCCAGCTGCGAACCGAACTCCTCGCAGTGCAGAAAGCGTGCTGCCAAAGAGCGCCGCCGGCAAGGCTGCCAACTATACGCTTTCCTTATGGAGCAAGCGACTCCTATGAGGGAGCGGGAAATATGTATATAGTGTCTTTCCCAAATCCTCTGTTCTCAGAAAACGACATAGTATTGGTGCATGCTGGGTCATCAATCCTGAGTGCGGTTGAAGATGATCTTTCATTGAGAGCGTTTTATGGCTACTCGGTTTGGACCAGGGCGGGTATTCCTATCGACGCGGGCTATCTCCCTTCTTCAGTGCAGGACGGTGAGTCGCTTAACAAAATGGCACGACATTGATGGTGTTCAATCTCTCTCTCGCGTTTATTTGAGTCGTGCTTAGATTGAGATTGATTGCTCTGACCCCCCGACGTGCCCGGCAACATGTGAGCGCGTTGCGTCCGCGGTTCAAATTATCGACACGAAAACAGAATGACCTGCTGGAACGCTTTCTTCCGGCTACAAGCAATGGAGATATGAAGGGCCTGGTCGATTTGCTTGCGAGCGATGTCGTTCTCCACTCCGATGGCGGAGGCAAGGCGATTGCTGTGCCAAATCAGATCTATGGGAGCCGATAACGTGTCCCGTGCGATCTTGGGCGCTCTGAATAAACTTGTGCCAAAGGATTTAGTGCGACGTTTGGCACAATAAACGGCGAACTCGGCGTAGTCGCATATCTCAATCGAAAACCGTTCGCTGTCTTTACCCTCGATGTATTGGAAGGGCGTATTCAAGCGATCTATATTCTCACGAATCCTGAGAAGCTTTCCCACTTGCCTCCGCTTTCGCCTGTATCAGCTGGATGAGATAACAGGTATTGCGCCAGAAACTCCCGGGCAACAGATGCGTAAATCTTGCCGGGACTATCACAAACCCTGCTTGCTTCCGGTCTTAACGTAAGGGATCGCTCACAGCCAACTGTTGGGGCTGTGCCGCTTCTGTGTTCAGAGGTGTGAATGAGGCCGAGGGAGCGGAAAGATGAAAGTAGTTGTGCTTGATGCGACGTAGTGCTACGGATTACCAAGTGCGGGCGAATTTGCCCACCACCTGCTGGACGAGGGCCAACTCGAGGCCGGGGTATTGTGCTTTGCGGAATTCGCGGAAGTCGCCGCGCACAGCGTCACGGAAGGTCTTGGGGCGACCCGGCCTCTCTGGTATTGGGGCGAAGCGACGGTAGATTACAAGCGCCTGATCGAGGCGCCCCTGAAAGAGATAGCCGTGGGCCGCGTTGATCATGACCCATATCTGGCTGTTATCGAGAGCAA
>Ga0302315_10005563_pt1 | contig 10744 bp, 7 predicted proteins | sample III_Palsa_N3_1_FD_200532 | JGI IMG/M metagenome (GOLD analysis project Ga0302315, IMG submission 200532) | Peat permafrost microbial communities from Stordalen Mire near Abisko, Sweden - III_Palsa_N3_1 | ecosystem: Environmental > Terrestrial > Soil > Palsa > Peat permafrost | place: Sweden... | reverse complement strand
AAGCCTGTACACAGTTTTTTTGAGTCCATTCTAATGGTTCCCTTTGTATCTAATTAAAAACAATAGCGAGTCTAGCACAAATAATAAGATAAGCTCAATAGTTACCTATATAATTCTTTTAATCCGCAAAATATTTCTTTAAATATTCCTCAAACACATCGCGTGGCGCATTTTCGATGTGCTCAAATTTTTCCCAACTTTTTTCGGCTGCTTCTTTCAAGTGCTGTTGCATCTCGTCAGCGATCACATATTGGCGATAGGTTTGTTGATGTTTCTTCGTCATATCCATGGCAAAATCAAAATAGCTTTGATTGCTTTTTTGCATATTGTCAATAATCATTTGCGACGGTAATTGATGCGGATGCTTTAGTTTTTCATGTTGCACTTGCAATGCACTTTGATACGGTTTCAAGGGTTCATCTTGATCAAACCAACGTGCAATCGCATATAGATCTTGGACAATCTCTTCGGCCCAATCGCTCAGCAAGCAAGATTGTCCTTGTGTATTGGTGAGTAACGTTTTAGGATCGCGACCATTTAATACCGCCTGGCGCTTGTTTTGCCTTACTTGTTGATAATCTGTTGCATGCAATAAAGGACTGTCTTGGATCAAGCAATAAAATAAAAAGATATCAAGCCACAGTAATTGTTGTTCGTCCACACCATTAGGGGAAAAGGGATTGATGTCTAATATACGCACTTCAATGTATTCAACACCCTGTTGTTTAATATACTTGGACGGGTTGATGCCTGAAGGCGTCACGCGTTTTGCTCGAATACCAGAGTAATATTCAGCTTCTATTTGTAATAAATGATCATTGAGCTGTAAATATTCACCATTGTTCATCACCCCCAATTGTTGATAAGGCTCGTAGGGTGTTTTGATGGCTTGTCTTAAATCATGAACGTAATCATGCAGACTGTTATAAGAAATATATAAATGTGCTTGCGCATCGTTTTGATAACCCAAATCGCTCATGCGCAAAGAGGTGGCATATTCGCCGTAATAGGTGCAATCATCGTAGGACGTTAAATAATGTGACGCTTTTTTAGCAAAGGATTTACAAATGGCAGGGGAGGCGCCAAATAAATAAATGGGCAGCCAGCTTAACCGTGAAAAATTACGGATCAAACAAAAATACTGAGTGTCAATAAAGCTTTGTAGCGGTTCTTTATCGTTTAAAATACCTTGATACGTCTGCCAAAACTCAACAGGATAAGAGAAGTTAAAATGAACACCTGCAATGGTTTGCATGCGCTTGCCATAGCGATGCGCCAATCCATGTCGATAGATCATTTTCATGCGCCCAGGATTGGATGTGCCATAATCGGCAATGGGGATGTCTTGTTCATCGGTCAAGTTACATGGCATACTATGATCCCAAATAATTTCCTCACCCAGATGCTGATAAGTAAACGCATGCAACAAATCCAACCATTGGATCAATGTATTCACATCTGTCACCGCGGGTGTAATAAATTCTAATAATGCTTCTGAAAAATCCGTGGTAATATAGGGATGTGTTAATTTGGAACCCAATGCTTTAGGATGAAAGGTTTGAGCCAGGTACCCTTGCGGCGTTACCCGTAGACTTTCTTTTTCAATCCCGCGTTTAATGTGTTTGGGTAGCGTTAATGTGGTTTGAGTCAGCGCAGCCAAACGCTGTGCGGCGAGTTGATCCATGGTAGGGGTTCCGGCTAGAATAATGAAGTAGATAAAGCTTACTGGGTTGTTTGAAATGACGCAAGGATTGTTTAAATGAAAGACATCTTGATACACACGGTGTGGTTAAGCATGAGCTTAATGGCTGTGTCTTTTGGATCGTATGCCTTGGGTGATGACAAAACGAATCGACTACAAGCAACGATGGGCTTGGAGGAATTGGATGCTGAGTTAGCCAAAGCCGCGGCAGAAGCCAATGCAATATGGGAAGCGTATAAAAAAATCGAAGCGCAACAGGCCGCTCGGCCTCCTGTGACACGAGCTGCGCCAACACCGCCGCCGGTCGAAGTGACAGTACCGGTGGATCCATTAACGAGTACAAAATTTTTAGAATTGGGTGCTCTGGATGCAGCACAACCATTGGCGCAAACCAGCGCATTGGAATCGATTTTAAAAAAAGCCAATGCCATTAAAGCGAAAATCATTACCCCCAAGAAAACCCGCATTGTTGCAAGTAAACCGGCGCATAAGCCTGGATTAAGTGTGGTTGCTTGGGGCGTGATCAAACAAAACATTCCAGTTGATTTAAATTTAAAGCCGTTTATGCATCAAACATTATTAGAACAGCAAGGAATTGGTGTTGCGACGACAGTGCCGCTTTATGTGATGGGTTCGATGACTTTGTTCAGGGTAACGGAGAATATTCCCGTTGATTTAAATAAAGTGGTGCTGCCAGAAAGATATCAAACCGAGTTCGTTTTGCCGCGTGGGCCGATTATCGATTTAAAAATTCCTGCACAAGTGATTGCTGCAGAAAAAATATTGCGTTACACGGAAGGACTGCCTTTGCCGCGCGGCCCACTTCTTAATGTAAAAAGCCAGGCTGCAACCACTGTATCAGCAATCCAGCCACCGGTTGTATTATGGCACCTAAAATACCTGTCACCATTAGGGCAAGTACTATCCACAAACCGTAGTTTTCCAACTGATCTAGGATCCTTAAACCAGCGGGTGGCAGAAAACTTGCCAAAATTCGACTTCCATCCAGAGGCGGAAGAGGAATTAAATTAAGTACCATGAGGACCACATTAATTAAGATCCCTGTTTGTGCCATTAAAATCAGACCCAATCCGATGCCTGGTTGCATACCCCAAATATAATATCCCACATAACTAAACAATGACCAAAAGATAGCCATCAATAAATTGGCTGCAGGCCCAGCAGCAGCGACCAGTGCGCAGTCTCGCCGTGGATGATGTAAGTTGCGCCAAGTAATCGGAACCGGTTTGGCCCAACCAAAAAAGAAACCACCCAATAATAATAAAATGCCAGGAACAATAATGGTTCCGACCAGATCAATATGTTTGATGGGATTCAGCGTCAAACGTCCCATCATGTAGGCAGTGGGATCGCCGAGGCGTTTTGCAACCCAACCATGCGCTACTTCATGAACCGTAATGGCAAATAAGACTGGAATAGCTGCAACGGCTAATTTTTCAATAAGAGACAGTTCTGTTAACATATTGTTTAATGATGTGATTTTTGGAGATGGAAAGGTCAAGTTCAAAAATACTAGCATCCGACTTTTTGTATGTCAATGATTTTTTTTACTATTTTCCATTGTTAAAAAGAAGAAATTTGATTTATAATGGAAGGGTATCAGTTATAAAGGAGTTAAAATAGTCTGTGGACATACCGCTTACGGTCGTTGTGCAAATCATTGGCGCAACATCATACATTCGAGCTACATTTCTTACCACTGGTCTAATTTCTAGAACTTGCCAACTACATTGTGTTTTGCGATGCTAACCTATTGATTAATGGGCGCACGTGTATTTTTGTGTTTTTATTTATCGAGGATATGATAAAAGGTTAGTTATGACAAGTGCTAATTCAAAAGCTGCTAAAAAGGTTATTTACGCAGCGATGTGTGGAAACGGCTTAATTGCTGTTACAAAATTTATTGCCGCGTTTTTTACAGGCAGTGCCGCGATGCTATCGGAAGGGATCCATTCGATGGTGGATACTGGCAATCAAATATTATTATTATATGGTATGCGTCAAGCACAAAAACCGGCGGATGAGCAATTTCCGTTTGGTCATGGTAAAGAAGTGTATTTTTGGAGCTTCGTGGTTGCGATCCTGATTTTTGCAGTTGGTTCAGGCGTTTCTATATATCAAGGTGTGGATCGCTTACAACATCCGACAGAAGTAGTGAATCCGATGATCAACTACATTGTTCTGTTGATCGCCATGATCTTTGAGGGGGCTGCATGGTATTTAGCCTGGAAAGAGTTTGTGCGTGTTAAAGGCAGTGCAGGTTACATTGAGGCAGTGCGTGTTGGGAAAGATCCCGCTGTGTTTATGGTCTTGTTTGAAGATTCAGCCGCATTATTGGGTTTGGCGGTTGCCTTTATTGGTATTTTCCTCGGACATGTTTTAAATAATCCTATTTTTGACGGTATTGCCTCTATTATCATTGGTGTAATCTTGGCTATTACAGCATTTTGGTTGGCTTATGAAACCAAGGGGCTGTTGATTGGTGAAAGTGCCGGTAAAAAAGTCGTGCAAGGTATCCGTGAACTGGTTGGCAATCAACCGGGCGTGGTACACGTGAATGAAGTATTGACGATGCACATGGGACCAGAATATATCTTAGTGAATCTCAGCGTGGACTTTGTTGATCAAGCCAATGCAACAGATGTGGAACAAATCACAGCCAACATTGATGAGCGCATTAAAGAGGAATTTCCTTTTGTAAAACGTGTTTTTATTGAAGCAGAACCACGCAAAAAGATCAGCAAGTTATTGCCTGGAATTGGGCGTTCCAATATCAAGAAGAAACAAGAAGAGATCTTGAAGAAGATAAACGATGAGAAGCAGCAGATTATGTCGTCTAAAGGGTAGTTTTTTTCAAAATGCTGCCTATTTCTTCCATTGAAAAAAGCGTTGTTGCATAAATATGAGAACCGTTGTCATACCGCGGCTTGACCGCGGTATCCACTTTGCAGTGAATATAAACTTAGATGAAGATTAGTCGATCATATGAACTTCTAAAGTCCCTGCAAAGTGGACCCCGCGGTCAAGCCGTGGGGTGACAGCATCCCATTTATGCAACAACGCCTTTTTCAAAGGGGAGAATAGGCAACGATAATACAGAAAGCACGATTTTAAAGTCGTGCTTCCTTCTTCATCATTGTAATTTTTCAGTATACGCCGTCAAACCTTTCAACAGATTTAACCCTTCTTGCAATTGATAATCGGTTTTCAATTGTTCATCGGTTTTATCAAGATCTTTATCATCATCTGTGTTGGCTTTTTTGGCAGATTTGTCGTTATTTCGTAAATGACCTTGCAGATCAGATTCGCTGACATAAATATCCGTATCCACTTTGGGTTGCGTGGGGATAGTGAGATCTTTGACCAGTACATCCGGTTCAATACCTTCTGCCTGAATAGAGCGACCTTTTGGTGTGTAATATAGCGCTGTTGTTAACTTTAACGCGCTATGTTCGCTCAATGGCAATACCGTTTGTACAGATCCTTTACCAAATGTTTTCGTCCCCAATAAGATGGCGCGATGATGATCTTGCAGTGCACCGGCAACAATTTCAGCAGCAGAGGCTGAACCCTGATTCACAAGCACGACAATGGGGATGTCTTTGCTAATATCATTGCCATTTGCCTTTTCATCCATGCGTGAAGCAGGCTCACGGCCTTGCGTATAGACGATTAGCTTGTCATATCCAATATTACGTGAATCCAAAAACAAATTGGACACATCCACGGCACCTTCCAATATCCCACCTGGATTATTACGTAAGTCGATAATCAAGCCTTTTAATGCAGATTTATTGTCTTTTTGTAATTTCATAAACCCTTTACGTGCATCGTCGGCGGTGTGATTTTGGAAGTTAGTGATGCGTAAATAACCGTAATTGGGTGCAAGTATTTTCTGTTTAACACTAACCACATTAATCACATCACGAGTGACATTAAGTTTAAGCGGTTTGTCCATGCCTTCGCGTAAAATGGTTAATTGAATGCTAGAGCCTTTTTCACCGCGCATCATGTTAACGGCATCTTTTAGAGAAAGACCTTTCACTGGCGTCTCATTTAAACGCACAATCAGATCGCCTGCTTTGATACCTGCGCGACTGGCGGGTGTATCGTCAATGGGAGAAATCACTTTAATCAAGCCATTGTCCATACTGACTTCAATACCCAAACCGCCAAATTTGCCGCTGGTACTGACTTTCAGATCATCAAAATCTTCAGCATCTAAATAAGCCGAGTGAGGATCGAGACCGGATAACATGCCTTTGATGGCATTTTCAAATAAGGTTTTATCATCGACTTCGCTGACGTAATTATCTTTAACTTCATCCAATATGTCGGTAAATTGTTGCAGTTCTGCCATGGGCAATGCACCGTTGTTTTCAGGCGAGTTATTATTATTTGCTGCAAACACAGGAGCTGCTGCAAGCAAAAAACTGATCAAGGCGAACCGCAAACACAACATAAAAATCTTCCTCTTATGACTTAACTTTCAACCAAGGTTGTGGATCAATGGCCTGTCCATTATAGCGTATTTCAAAGTATAAACCAGGTTCTTGTATCCCACCGCTTTTGCCTATGCCAGCAATTTTCTCTTGCGCAGAGATTTTATCGCCCGCATGCTTATATAGATGTGCATTGTGAGCATATAAACTCATATAACCATCGCCATGATCAACGATTAATAGCATACCATAACCACGTAACCAATCTGCATAAACCACGCGACCTGAATGAACGGCATTCACGTCTTCATTGGTGGGTGCAGCGATAAATATACCTGACCATGTGGATGAATTGCCAGCGCGTTTTGCACCAAAAGGGTATTTTACAGGTCCTTGAGCCGGCCAAGGGAGTTTGGCTTTCATTTTTTTGAATGATTGTGAGCTGGTGCGGGATTGTACTCGACGATTTTTTGCTAACTCGGTGATGACTTTGTTTAAATGTTGTTGATCGGCGAGTAGTTCTTTTAACTGATCGTCGGATTGACGAATTTCTTTGTTCACTTGACTTAACAAGGTTTGTCTTTGTAAACGTGCTTGCTCCAACGCGTCGGTTTTGTCTGCAAATGTATTGGCTTGTTGCTCTAGGGTAAGCCGCAGCGTATCCACTTCCTTGCCAACTTTGGCGAGGGCATCCAATTTTACTTGCACATGTTGCAATGCATTGGCACGGGCACGATGCAGATATTGTAAATATCCCAAGTTTTGTCCCAACGTGGTCATGTCACTGGCACTTAGTAAACGTTGTAATGAATTTTGTTGTTGTAATAAATAATGCAATTGAAACTGCTCTGCCAATGCCGTTTGTCCGGCGGATTTTTGTATTTGCAGCAGATCAACTTGTTTTTCCAATGATTTTAAGTGGTTTTGTGTGGATCCCAGTGCTTTAACAACGTTGTCTTGTTCCCCTTTGAGCGTTTGAATATGCTGTTTTGATTCTTCTAATTCAATGGCGAGTTTTTCTTTTTGAGCTTGTTTATCCGTTAAGGTATTGCGTACTTGATGAATGTTGGTTTGAATATGTTGCAATTGCTGTTCAGGTGCCGCAGAGGATGTTTGCGCGGCGTGACTAGGCGACAATAGGAATAAACCCAAAGCAAATAATCCCACACGTCGCAAGAAACAATCCGTTTTATAAAAAGTATGTCGTATGTAAGCGTATTTATTCATGTTAATTTATGTTTCATTCCGCAAGTTCAAATAATACGCGTCCGGTCATCTCGGTTGGCGTTTTGATGCCCATTAAATATAATAAACTAGGCGCGACATCCGCCAGCGTTCCAGCAGAGGAAACGCAGCGTGCTTTGCGCCCATAGTATAGCAGGGGAATGGCATCGCTGGTGTGCGCAGTATGTGGTTGTCCCGTTTGCGCGTCAAACATTTTTTCAGCATTGCCATGATCAGCGGTGATCAGTGCTTCACCGCCCACTTGATGTAATGCGGCAATAACACGGCCAATACAGGTGTCGATGGTTTCAATGGCTTGGATGGTCGCAGCAAGATTGCCGGTGTGCCCGACCATATCTGCATTGGCATAATTACAAACAATCAATTGGTATTGACCACTTAAAATAGCGGCAATCAATTGATCGGTTAATTCAGGTGCGCTCATTTCAGGGCGTAAATCGTAGGTTGCAACCTTGGGTGAGGGAATAAGTGAGCGAGCTTCTCCTGGAAAAGGTTGTTCTTGTCCACCATTGAAGAAGAAAGTCACATGCGCATATTTTTCTGTTTCCGCAATACGCAATTGCTTATAACCCAGATCGCTTATCCATTTCCCCAATGTGTTGGGATAGCTTTGTGGAAAATAAATAACTTGGGTCGGCAGATCAGCGGCATATTGTGTCAAGGTTAAAAATGCCTGTAATATGGGGCGAACGTTGCGCTGAAATCCTACAAAATGTTCGAGTGTCAAAGCCTGCGTGAGTTGCCGCGCACGATCAGCGCGGAAATTCATAAACACCACGATATCGCCTGTTTCCACAAAACGCATGGTTTGTGAGTCTGCACAAATGGCCGACGGTTGCACAAACTCATCGGTTTCACCACGCGCATAAGCGGCTTCTAAGGCTTGCATGGCATCATTATAATGATAAGCCGCGTTGCCTTGAGTTAATAATTCATAAGCGCGTTGTGTTCGATCCCAACGTTTATCGCGATCCATGGCATAATAACGTCCGGTGATGGACGAAATTTGACCGCATTGCAAGGTTTGCATATGCGCATTTAATGCGTTTAACGATGCAAGTGCGCTTTGTGGCGGTGTGTCCCTGCCATCAAGAAAGGCATGAACATGCACGTTTTTTACAGCAGAGGGCGCAATACAATCTAATAACGCTAGAATATGTTTTTCATGGCTATGTACGCCACCTGGTGATAACAATCCAAACACATGCAATGCGCGATCAGGATTTTCTTTTAAATAGCGTAATGGCGCTTGCCAAACGGGGAGCGCAGCAAACTGTCCTGTTTCAATCTCGTGATCAATACGTGTTAATTCTTGATACACCACACGACCGGCACCGAGGTTCATGTGCCCAACCTCCGAGTTTCCCATTTGCGCATCAGGCAATCCCACATCTAAACCGGAAGCGCTAATTTCAGTATGCGGATAGGTTTGATTTAAACGATCCCAGTTGGGTGTGGCTGCCAAGCTGATGGCATTGATTGCGCTATCTGGCGCAATGCCCCAACCATCCAATACCATTAATAACATGGGTGATTTAATCGCTGACGTCATATAAGGTTACCTTGCTGTATTCATGCCGCACATGATACCATTTTCTTGACGTTGGTGGTATGCTGTATAAATTTACAAAATCATTCTTTAAGAATAAAAACATCTTCAATAGGAGCGAGTGTGAATAAACAATCCTTACTGAGCATCGGTATGCAAAGCTTTTTGGGGCAATCGCCGGATTGGTTTAAATGGACCGTTATTGCATTTCTAGCCATTAATCCTGTTATCGCATCGATCAATCCGTTTTTGGCGGGTTGGTTATTTGTGCTTGAATTTATTTTCACATTGGCAATGGCGTTGCAATGTTACCCATTACAAGCTGGTGGATTATTGGCCATTGAAGCGGTATTGATTGGTTTGACGTCCGCAGAAGGGATTTATCATGAAGCCAAAGCCAATTTTCCAGTGATCTTGTTACTGGTGTTTATGGTGGCGGGTATTTATTTCATGAAAGATCTGCTGATGTTTTTATTCACGCGATTATTGCTTGATATAAAACGCAAGTGGATATTGGGTTTGTTGTTTTGTTTCGCATCGGCCTTTTTATCGGCCTTTTTAGATGCCTTGACGGTGACAGCGGTGATCATTAGTGTGGCGACGGGTTTTTATGGCATTTATCATCGTGTGGTTTCTAGTCATACATATACAGAAAAATTACAACCGATTAATGAAGAGAGTATTCAAGAAAAACAACGGCAAGAGTTAAAACAATTTCGTGGATTTTTACGTTCATTACTTATGCATGCGGTTGTGGGCACTGCATTGGGTGGTGTGTGTACCATGGTGGGTGAACCACAAAACCTATTAATTGCAGAACGCGCGGGTTGGGATTTTATTGAGTTCTTTTATCGCATGGCACCGGTGACGATGCCCGTACTGTTGGCCGGGTTATTGGTGTGTGTGTTGTTAGAAAAAACACGGCTTTTTGGTTATGGCATTACGCTGCCGGAAAGCATACGCGAGATTTTGACCTGTTATTCTCAAAATAAAGCGGCAGAGCGTACCCAAAAACAAAAATTTTCCCTGTGTGTGCAAGGTGTGGTTGGTTTTGGTTTAATCTTAGCCTTGGCTTTTCATTGGGCGCCAGTGGGACTGATTGGTTTGATGGTGATTATTTTGATTACCTCATTGACGGGGATTGTTGAGGAACACAGCATTGGGCGTGCATTTCAAGATGCGCTGCCTTTTACGGCCTTATTGATGGTTTTTTTCTGTGTGGTTTCAGTGATCCATGATCAAGGTTTGTTCCGAGGCTTTATACAAGCCGTATTGGAAACCAAAGGTTCCATGCAAATCAGCATGTTTTATTTGGCCAATGGTGTGTTGTCTGCGGTCAGTGATAATGTGTTTGTGGCGACCGTTTATATTAATGAAGCGCAACGAGCTTTAGAATTAAAGCAAATTACACGCGATCAATTTGATTTGATTGCGGTTGCAGTGAATACGGGGACCAATATTCCCAGTGTTGCCACACCCAATGGTCAAGCGGCCTTTTTATTTTTGTTGACCTCTGCCGTTGCGCCTTTGGTACGTTTGTCGTATGGGCGCATGGTTTGGATGGCCTTGCCGTATACCATTGTGATGAGTTTGGTGGGGTTGTTTTGTGTGTATTATTTGCTTGAGCCTGCCACACAAATAGCCTACGACGCAGATTTAATTCCGCATCATCAGGTGATGTCGGGTAATACGATGGAGTTTGATGATAATGAGTGAGTCGATTGCTATTCTTGCTTTATATCAATTTGTTCATTTAACCGATCATGTGATGTTAAAACAGCCATT
>Ga0302315_10005562_pt1 | contig 10745 bp, 7 predicted proteins | sample III_Palsa_N3_1_FD_200532 | JGI IMG/M metagenome (GOLD analysis project Ga0302315, IMG submission 200532) | Peat permafrost microbial communities from Stordalen Mire near Abisko, Sweden - III_Palsa_N3_1 | ecosystem: Environmental > Terrestrial > Soil > Palsa > Peat permafrost | place: Sweden... | reverse complement strand
CCGGCCATCGTGAACCGCTACGCCAATGGGTATATCAATTATGTGAATGTTCCGTTCGGCAATATCGGCGCAATCGCGACTGACGGCCTGGAAGCCACCTTCCGTAAATCATTACCGACAAGCTACGGCACCTTTACCCTGAGCGGCGATTGGGCTTATATGCTGAGCTTCAAGGACAATGGCACCCAATATGCAGGGTCAGATCTCGCCGATGGCCTGCCGTTCGGCTATAGCATGCCGCGCTGGAAGGGCAACACCACCTTGGCTTGGGACTATCGCAAATTCAATACCACGCTGACCTGGGAATATACGGGACCTTACGCAGAAGCGCTTGCCGTCAACAGTAACACCGGCGCGCTCCTGCAACCGAATGGCCAGGCATCGTACAGCCAGTTCAACCTGCTGACCACGTACTCCGGCATCAAGCACTGGGTGATTTATGCTGGCATAAACAACATCATGAACAAAACCCCACCTCTTAACGCCAATCAAATTTCGTCGGCCGGCCAGGGTGTTCCCTATGATTTCTCGCAATTTACCGACGTAGGCCGGTTTGTCCAAGTGGGGGCGAGCTATCGCTTCTAAGCGCCCGTCGTAAGTATTCCCTCGTAGTAACTTGATAATCCTGGTCTTGGCAACAAGATCAGGATTTTTTTCATGGCTCTAAGCCTTGGCCCCTTCCATGCGCTCCGAGCTTGACCGAACTTCGGCAACACTCCCCCTTCCACCCGATTTCATATTCGTCGCGAACACCTCGATTTATCCGACCGTCAAGAAGTGCGACACCGCACAGGTGTCCCCCCGGAAAGACCAAGTCTTGCATAGACAAGCATGCAACGAATACCCGGCTTAAGATAGCTGGCAAGCCCATAAAAATACTTAGAATTGCCAATTTATTTGGCAAAATCCGACAGCTTCCGAGAAAAATATTACGCATCAATACAAATCAAAATTACTAATTATTTCAATAATTTATTTCCGTTTATTTCCTATCTTTTTCTTCGCTCAAGCATGCCAGTAGGTGGCACGCATATTGCTCAATGCTCTCGTCTCATATTAAAAATGCGTTTCCGACACGATCGGCCCAACGCAACTTTCAGGGAATGCGGCGTGCGGCCGGCGGATGTTGAATAGCGATGACCTCGCGTTTGACATTGCCTGCCGCAAATGTGCGAATCGCACGTGGAGTCGTGGTGTTTAACGGGTAGTCAGCTCACTGACAAGAAGGAGAGCGAGTGAAACAAAAAACGTTGGTATCCGCCATCAAGAAGATTTTGGGCGCCGAAATTTTGCTCTCGGCTGCATTTATATCTACGGCCTATGCCCAAAGTGCTCCAACGGCAGCCTCCGGCGCCGCAGCACCGACAGCAGCTTCATCAGCCTCCTCGGGCAAGGTCACACAACTGAATAAGGTCGAAGTTACCGGCTCGCTGCTGAAGAGCGCCGATAAAGTGGGCTTCAACCAAGTCCAGACCATCTCGGCCAAAGAAATCGAGGCAAGTGGCGCACCGACCGTTGCGGACTTCCTGCGCGATGCAGCCGCCAACTCCGCCAGCAGCTTCGGCGAAAGCAACGTCAACGGCTTCGCGCCGGGCGGTGCCGGGATCGCACTGCGCGGTTTGAGCGAAAAGTACACCTTGGTACTGGTCGATGGACAGCGCGTTGCACCTTACGCACTGGCCGTGAACGGTACGGATAACTTCTTCGACTTGAACACCATCCCGATGAACATGGTCGATCGGATCGAAATTGTGAAGACGGGCGCCGTCTCGCAATACGGTTCCGACGCTATCGCCGGCGTGGTCAACATTATTACCAAGAAGAACTTCCAGGGCGTGCAGCTTGACGGCAGCCTCGGTGGCGGCACCAACAACGGCGGCAACGGCACCACCTCCTTTGGCATCACCGCGGGCTTCGGCGACCTGAATGCAGACCGTTTCAATGTGACCCTCGGCGCCAGCTTCTATAAGAGCAACGGCATCACCACGGCTGACCGCCCCCTTGAGGCATCGCAAAACTATACGTCGCAGCCTGGTGGCCACCTCTTGCAAGGCCAATCGTACTGGGAACCGAACGGCGCCGGCAGCGGTACAGTTCCCTTGAGCCCCTGCCCATATGGCGGCCAAGTGGTTTCCGGGGTTACCGCAGGCGGTGCAGGTGTTCAAGAACCGGGCAATGTTTGCGCAAGCAATACATCGAATGCCTACTCGATCCAACCGGACGAGCAGCGCGGCAATGCGAAGATTCACGCCACCTTCAAGATCAGCGATACCACTCAAGCTTGGGCAGACTTGTGGGGCAGCCAAAACACTACGACCTTGTATCAAGGCTATAACGGTATCAGCGACGGCAGCCTGCTGGCCTATGATCCGACCAACGGCGGCGTTACAGTTGTGCCGAATGTCGTCTCAGCCGCCAACAAATACAACCCGTATGGCGTTGCCACGCCGCTTACTTACGCGTTCCAAGGCCAGCCTTACACCATCAAGACGAATGCTACCTTCTATCGTGCGTCAACCGGCATCAAAGGTTCGCAGGATCTGGGCAGCACTCTCGGCACATGGGATTGGAGCGCGTCGGTTAGCCATTCGCAAAGTGTGGTGGATAATACCGATTCCGGCCTGCTCAACCTGACCGGCCTCGCGAATATCCTGGGCCCGAATGGCGCCTTCAACTTCTCCAACCCCAGCTCCACGCCTAACGGCCTGGCCGGTTTGTATGCGAGCGACTCATATCAGGCTATCTCGAAGCTCGATACAGTCGACTTGACCGCAACCAATTCCAGCCTGTTCTCGCTGCCGGCAGGCGACGTAGGCCTCGGCTTGGGTGCGCATTTCGACCATGAAAGCGAGTACATCAGTGATTTGTCCGGCGTGGTGGCCGGCAACGAAGCACCGGCTACGCTGCAAACGGTGAACGGCCAACGTAACGTTGCGGCTGTGTTCTATCAGGTCGACGTGCCTATCGTCAAAGGCCTGACGTTCAGCCAATCGTCGCGTTACGACCATTACAGCGATTTCGGCGGCGCCTTCTCGCCTCGTTTCGCACTGCGTTATCAACCGATTTCGATGTTGACCACCTACGCTTCGTATGACCGAGGCTTCCGTGCACCGACTTTGATCGAAAACTCGAAATCGCAGACGTTTGGCGCCCAGGGTATCGGTTCTGACCCTGCCAACACGATCAACAACGGGCCCGCCCTGATTGAGGTCGTGACCGCCGGTAACCCGAAACTGCAACCGGAACGCACCAAGAACTACAACATCGGTTTCGAATTGTCGCCGACCAAGAATACCGACTTTGGTATGGACTGGTACAAGATCGTAATCGACAACGTGATTGGTTCGACGCCGATTCAGCCGCTGGTGCTGGCTAACGACCCGACCGTCGTCCATCGTAATCCGGACACGTCGATCGCCTACGTCGATGCGCCGTATCAGAACCTGGGTCAGATCACGACCAGCGGTCTGGAAGCCACCTTCCGTCAAGCTATGCCGACGAAATTCGGTACCTTCACGTTCTCGGGTGACTGGGCTTACATCTTGAGCTTCAAGGATGCTGGTATTCAGTATGCTGGGCAAGATTTGTCACTGGGTCTGCCGTTCGGCGCCAGTATGCCGCGCTGGAAGGGCAACACCACCCTGGCCTGGGACTATCGTAAGTTCAATACGACTCTGACGTGGCAATACACGGGTCCGTATGCTGAAACTTACGCGGGCGTCCAGCCTCAAGGCGTTGCATCGTATAGTCAGTTCAATCTTGTGAGCACCTATACCGGTATCAAGAACTGGACCATCTATGCAGGCATCGACAATATTGCGAACAAAACCCCACCGTATGATGCAGGTATTCTGCTGTACGGCAACGGCGTAGGCTACGATTCGTCGCAGTACAACGACGTTGGCCGCACTATCGTGGTGGGCGCATCGTATCGCTTCTGATAGCGTCGGTTAAAGCTTAAATAAGAAACAGATTTAACGCTCTCATCCTGATCTCCTTGCGGAGATCAGGATTTTTTTATTGGCGGCAGCAATCGGTATGTAAATCGGCGACCTTAAGCAGAATGCGCGCCAGTTGCGCCGTACAGAGCCGGAATTGGATTGTTCTGCTTGATATTGGGGATTTTGCCGGAGTTGGCCACCGCTGGTCGACAAACGGCGCGTCGCCCTGAAGAAACTAGGCTCATAGGACGCACGCCGCAGGACTAGGGCAACGCTCGGCGCTCACGGCACAAAACCATGGCGCCTGACGTTTTATTTCTTTTTAGTTGATCGTTCTAATGCAAACACCAGTTTCTGCACCAGCGGTTCGGCCCCGCCCAAACGCATAAAGGCGCAGCCGAAATGGTACTGGGGAATCGCGTCATTGCCGACTTGGACAACAGTCACGACTTTCACCGGAGCTGTAATCGTGCCAAATTCTTCGAAATCGAGCGATGCGTCTTGAATCACGGTGTCGACTGGCAGGATCTCGGGAGTAACGTCACGAGAGCGCAACCCTACTCCGCCCAACGATAAATCGTAGATTTTCAGGCTAACGCGTTTGTCATCCGGCAATGTGCCTTCGAAGGTGAACGGGCTGGTGATTTTTGCCCGGGCACGAAAATATTCGCGGCGTTGCACGTATAACACGTCGGCTGGGAACGCCGATTTAAAGGCACGCGCGCCTTCGTAGTCGCATTCTTCCGCAGCATTGACAATAAATGAAACCGGCACGCCGCCCAGCGACATTGAGAATCGAATGACTTTTGAGAGTGTCAGTGCTTCACTCGCCTTTTCTTCGCCGCCCCAATCGTAAACGAAGTACCCTTCGGTCGAGTCGACGTAGAGCAAGGTAGTGACCAGTCGGACCCGTCGGTCACATTCGAGATTCACATAACACTTGCGGTTCATCGCGTCACGCAAAACACTACCGATCTGCAACCGCTCCCGGATCCGGTAGCGGTCGTCGGCGAGTTCGAACGTGTCGGCTGCCTCCGCAAAATGACCCATTTTTTTTCCTAAATTGAGGGTTTCCGCCACTGCCTCCCGAATAGCAGGGGAGGCAAACAACGGTACCACGCCTTCTGCGCGAATATTAAAGACGGACATCCTTAATAATCTCGCACTTGTACGCCTTGCTATATCATAAACCATCGCGGCGCGAATTGTTGATCGGCATGTCGTCGGAAACGCACGTATTTACAGTGGGTATCTGGTTAACAAGTATGCGCGAACTGGATAAAAACAGATTTTTTCGTTTCTGGACAAGTTACCCTATCCCAGTTCCCGTACGCGCCTGATTTGAATCGTCTGCTTTGGCGCTTTTTATCCACCCGAGCGAGTGTGCGCTGACCGACTCGCCGATTTTTAAGATTTTTCTATGCTGATTTTAGCCGACCTGGATCTGAGTACAGATCCTCAAGCGCAACGCTTTATCAAGGATGAACAGGTCGAAGTACGATTTGCATCGCAAAACGGCGAATTGATGAGCTTGGAAGGGCCAAATCGCTATGCTCCCGGAGACGCGCTGATCACGGGCTCGACCGGCGACGCTTGGTGTGTCTCGCGAGACCGTTTCGATCAGAAATACCAGGCAATCGCGCCGCTCGAGCATGGTCAAGCGGGGACATATCGAAACAAACCGGCTTCCGTCCTGGCCAAACAAATCGACCAACCGTTTACGCTAGCCCGCTCGAAAGGCGGAGATATCCTTAGCGGCGTCGCGGGTGACTGGGTGCTGCAATATGCGCCCGGCGATTATGGCGTGGTCGCCAATCCGCGATTCCAGCGGGTATACCAACCGATCAAGATATAGCCCGCCTACTTGGCGGCAAACAGCTCAGCGCCTCACGTATTGCACGACCAACGATCTAGGATCGCTCCGCGATTTCGGCCGATCCTGGGTCTGTCAACTCGTCGGTTAATGAATTGTCCAACATATGAATATTGGCGATTTCCACCGCCGACAAACTGTCTTCCGCCACCGTCACGGCCGTCATCGGCCATAGCTGCCCACACAGCGACTCTATCGTTGTCTGGTCGCCCCGTTCGGCGGCTTCGGCCAGCGCCAGCAATTGGCCCAGCAAGCCGCGCCGATGCAGGATAGCTTCAGTGATCGGCACAGATAGTGCAAGCCCGGAAAGGATATCTTCGATCGCCCCGCCAAATACCACATCGATCAGAGAAAAAACCCCGGTCAGGAATGCTGATTCAAGCAAACGGCGATCATGATTGTGCAAGCGCGATGCGGCTCGCTCCATAAAATGAGCACGCACCGAGGCGAGCTGCACCAAGGGATCGGAATCAAACGGCACCCCGCTCTTATCGGCATACAACAGCAATTGGGTCCAGCGCGTAATTCGGTCTATCCCGGCAGCCATAATCGCCTCGCGGATAGACGAGACATTGCGCCCCAAGCCAAACGCGCCCGAATTGACCAAGCGCATCAAATGCATGACCACGGTAGGGTTGAGTTTAAGCTCCATCTCAAGCTCCGCCGTATCCGGGTCGGCCAAAAGCACTTGCAGCAAGCGCAGCAGGGCTCCATGGGAAGCACTCGCGCGCCGGGACGACAACACCTCAGGCCGCGCGAAATAGTAGCCCTGGAACAAATCAAAACCCAATTCCTTCGCCAGCTCGTACTCCTCCAAGGACTCCACTTTGAGTGCGATCAGCGTCTTTTGGTATGGCTTGAACAGCGGCACTAACTCCGCGATTTGCTGTTTCGGACAGCGTACAAAATCGATTTTTATAAAATCGAAATGCGGCAATAAGTCAGTCAGTTCATTAAATCCGCCGATGACATCGTCCAGCGCCAAGCGATATCCGACTTCGCGCAACATCTGGCAGTGCTTGAGATTCTCGGGGTTGCGCGCGACCGCCGCAGGGATTTCGAGGATAAAGCGAGCCGGAGGGATAACCCGCAGGCTTTGATCGACCAACATCTCGCCGCCGATATTGACAAAACCCAGGTGTGAGCCAAGCGCAGCATCCACCCCCATTTCGCCGATGGCGCGAGCCACCACATGGGCCGTGGCTTGACCGTCGTTGATATGATTGGCGAGATTATCCCTGCCCGAGCGAAACAACAACTCGAAGCCAATCAAAGCACCATCCCGATTCAAAATCGGCTGCCGCCCCAAATAGGCATTTTCCGGCTCAAGATTCTGCAATATCGATGTGCCGGCCTCGGGCAAGCTATCGGAGTTGTTATCGCTCATTACCACCTCGTACCACCGTTGTACTAATGCGAACCCGACCAAGATGCGCGCGCATGCAACCGGCCTGGCGCTGAGTTTATTGCCCAGTATAAGCCCGCCACGCACCCGCGCCTCACAGGTCTCGACTATCGTGCAGCAACATCCGCCAAGCAAAAGTTTTCAGGCGCCTCGCAAAGCTTTACACTCGAATCACTGAGTCGGAGCCGGACCCCAAAATGGGTTCTCGAACAGCCTGCGAGGAACCTTGTCATGTGCGGCAGAATTGCTCAATATAGCCATCCCCTGCATTACACCGGTTTTCTCGGGATGGAAAATGCAACGGTACTATTCGACGTCGCTGACCAACGCCCCGGCTTTAATGTCGCCCCCGGCTGCCATCCCGTGACTATTTTCCCCGACGCGACCTTACGCCGGGTGCACTGGGGCTACCGGCCCGCATGGGCAGCCGACAGGAATCTGCCACACACCCTGAATGCAAGGCTGGAAAGCGCCTCTGAGGAAGCCTACTTCAGATCATTATGGTTGCATGGCCGTGTCATCGTCCCGGTAGACGGGTGGTACGAATGGCGTATAGAGCACGGGCGCAAGCAAGCTCACTATATTCGATTACAGGCGGAAGCCCCGATGTTCCTTGCCGCCCTGAGCAATTTTCGCTACGACAAACCAGCGCCGGCCGATGCCGGATTGGTGATCGTAACCGCAGCGCCGGACTCCGGCCTGATTGATGTGTATGATCGACGCCCGCTGGTATTGACGCCAGCCGACGCACGCACGTGGCTCGATCCAGCTCGCTCCGGCTCGGAAATCAAACTGTTGGTACTGGCCTCGGCAGTCTCGACCGATCATTTCACTTGGTATCCTGTATCGAATGCCATTGAAAAACTGACAGCCGACACCCCTGACCTGATCACGCCGCGACAACCGGCTTAGACACGTGAACCCGGTGCACAGTTACCGCATCACATGACCGCGGAACATTCGCTACTCAATCCCGCTTGCACACTGCGGCGGGCAGAATGCAAGCCCTGCAAATCCAAGACCGCGTCAAGCAATGCTTCGCACGCGGAGGCAGTCGTGTCGTCGACGTCATCCAGTTCAGGATTATATTCAACCAACTCAAAGGCCAGTAGCCGCGCGTCGTCGGCTATCAAGGTCAGTGCGTCCACGGCCGCGGCAAGCCGAATGCCGTTTTCCACGGGAGAACCCACGCCCGGCGCATCCAGCGGGTCCAAAGCATCGACATCGAATGTGACGCCGTAGCCGACCGTGTTCCGGCTGACAATGTCGATCGCCTCGGCCATACACTCCTGCATGCCGCGCACGATAACTTCTTCAATCGCCATAACCCGAACCCCGAGTTTATCCAGCAGTTCGTCCTCATCAGGTTCATAGCTGCGCGCCCCGATCAAGACGATATTGGCGGGGCGCAATTTGCCGGTCCAGCCATACAAATGGGTCAATGCCGGTGTCCCGTAACCAAGTAGTGCGGCCAGCGGCATACCGTGCGGCGCCTGACTTTCCGAGGTTTCGGGCGTATGGCTATCGAGATGAGCGTCAATCCAGATCAGCCCAATCTCACCCTGCGCGCGCTGCGCATTAGCCACCGCACTCCAAGTCCCAACAGCGCACGAATGATCGCCGCCGACTATCACCGGAAAACTGCCGCGATCCAGTACGGTTTCAACTGTATGCGCCAGGCGCGGCATAAATTGCGTCACCACGGCCAACTTACCTTGAGCGGCTGATTCCTGCTCAGAAACCACCACATTCCAGTCCGCCACTGCAGACACCCCCGTCTCGACGCCACGCATTCGGAGGACGGCAGGACCATTTTTACAACCGGTTTCCTGAGCACCTTCACCGATTTCAGCGGCAATCCATTCGATAGGGCATGTCTGGGGCATTGTGATTCCAAGAGGAGTAGATAAAAAAGCCGCGCGCTTTAGCACGGAGGAACAAATGGCTATGCGGTTTCCGAGACCAGCGGACGCGCCGCTGATGGCACCATAAATTCGTCGAGCACTTCAAGAATGCGCAATGCCCCCCATTCAAGATCGGCCGGGTCCGTGTTCAGTGGCGGCGACAAACGTAGGGTGTTCAAATAAGTATCTTTGGTAATAATGCCGGCGTGTCCGAGGCGCTCGACTACCGCATGGGCATCGACCGTATCGGCCAATTGCAAACCGAGCATCAAGCCGCGGCCGCGCACCTCCACCATCAAAGGGTGATCCGCAGCTTCCAGGGCATCGCGCAGCACTTTACCACCCTGCACGGCATGCTGTGCCAGTTGCTCGTCAACCAATACCGCCAAGGCCTCGCGCCCGACGTGCGCAGCCAAGGCATTGCCGCCGAAAGTACTACCGTGGTCACCCGGTTTCAGCACGCCGAGCAGCTCCCGGGTGGCAACAAATGCCGAAACCGGCAATAATCCGCCCCCCAGCGCCTTGCCTAGGCAAAGACCATCTGGCCGGACGCCTTCATGATTCACCGCCAGCAAGTCGCCGGTGCGGCCCAAGCCGGTTTGGATCTCATCGGCAATCATCATAAGTTCATTTTCATCGCAAAGTCGGCGTACTTCCGCCAAATAACCATCAGGCGGCACGACTACGCCCCCTTCCCCTTGAATCGGTTCGATCAGGACGGCACAGGTATTGGGCGTGATCGCTGCTCGCAGCGCCTCGGCATCTCCAAAGCGTACTGAACGGAAGCCACCCGTCAGCGGGCCGAACCCGGCGCGGTACTGATCATGCGAGGAAAAACTGATAATGGTCGTAGTACGGCCATGAAAATTATTATCGAAGACGATGATTTCGGCGGCACCATCGCGTATGCCTTTGACCGTGTTACCCCATTTGCGCGCAACTTTGATGGCAGTTTCGACCGCCTCGGCGCCGCTATTCATGGGCAATGCGAGATCCAAACCCGTCAGCCGAACCAGATCGGACAGAAACGGCGCGAGCTGATCCGTATGAATCGCACGCGACGTGACCGACAAGCGGTGCGCTTGCTCGATCAATGCAGCGACCAGGCGCGGATGACCATGACCAAAACTCACGGCGGAATACGCGCTCATCATATCCAGATAGCGGCGGCCCTCCGTATCCCAGATCCAGGATCCTTCGGCATGGCTGGCAACAATATGCAACGGGGCATAATTCTGTGCACTAACATGTTGATCAAGCTCGATTAGGGGATGATGTTCGGCCGGATGGAATGGGGGTCGTACGGTCATGACAGTCTCCTGTATTTACCCGAATTCTATGCATCCGGTTCATTCGAATCCAGCGAAATGATTCGATTGAATAGTTCGAATTTTTAATATTAAATACCACCATGGATGCAGGCACAAAATATCTGGCGACTTTTATTGCGGCAATCGAGACGGGCAGCTTCCTGCGCGCCTCCGAGGCCTTGCATATCACGCCATCGACCGTCAGTTATCAGATTAAGCAGCTTGAAACCTGGATGGGCGCCCCGTTATTTGAGCGCACCGGTCGCAAAGTGCTGCCCACAGCGCTGGGCGAAAGGCTTTCCGGTATTTGCG
>Ga0302315_10005560_pt1 | contig 10749 bp, 11 predicted proteins | sample III_Palsa_N3_1_FD_200532 | JGI IMG/M metagenome (GOLD analysis project Ga0302315, IMG submission 200532) | Peat permafrost microbial communities from Stordalen Mire near Abisko, Sweden - III_Palsa_N3_1 | ecosystem: Environmental > Terrestrial > Soil > Palsa > Peat permafrost | place: Sweden... | reverse complement strand
TATAGTTTTGTTATCAATCGGTTTTTTACGCTGTTTTTACAGTTCGGGTTTATATATATAAAATTCCAGTCTCTCTCCCGGGAACAAACTAGTGTCATGTCACAAATGCTTTGACGGTTAAATATATTTTTTTGTATCTTTACAAGAAAACGATGGTAAAGTACAAAGTCACATTAACCGAAGGGGAAAGAGAGGAACTGTTGTCAATTACTAAAGGAGGGACACATTCTTCTAAAAAAGTAATTCATGCGTTGATCTTGCTGAATTGTGACGAAGGCCCGTTTTCAGATAAGATAAATAATGAGGAAGTAGCGCGGGTCCTTAAGATCGGCGACAGGACAATAGACCGCCTGAAAAAGAAATTTGTAGAAGAAGGCTATGAGGCAGCACTGGAAAACCGGCCAACCACCAGGGTGTATGATCGGAAGGCAGATGGGGAAGTTGAAGCACATTTAGTGGCGTTAAGCTGCAGTGAGGCACCGGAAGGATTTTCAAGATGGTCATTACGATTACTTGCGGATAAGATGGTAGAATTGCAATATGTTGATGAGATTTCCTACGAAACAGTTCGAAGGGTCTTAAAAAAAACGAATTACATCCTTGGAAAATAAAGGGGTGGATTATACCACCGTTGCAGAATAGTGATTTCGTTGCCAACATGGAACGGGTTTTAGATGTTTACAAAAGGCCGTTGAACAAGGATTTGCCTTTAGTGTGCATGGATGAATCGCCAAAACAGATGATCAAAGAAACCCGACTGCCCATAGAAATGAAGCCTGGTCATGACACAAAGGAAGATTTTGAATATGAACGGTGTGGAGTAGCCAATATATTCCTGGCATCAGAACCGCTAACAGGCAAAAGATATGTGGAAGTTACGGAGCGGAAAACAAAAAGAGATTGGGCAAATTTCATCAAGCAGATAGCGGACGACTGGTATAAAGACGCACCTAAAATAACGCTGGTAATGGATAATTTAAGCACCCATAAACCAGCAGCATTGTATGAAGCTTTTGAGCCGAAAGAAGCAAAAAGAATATGGGACAGGTTTGAATTTATCTATACCCCTAAGCATGGCAGTTGGTTAAATATGGCCGAAATAGAATTGAATGTATTGATGGGGCAATGTTTAAACCGCAGAATTGACAATATGGAAACTATGAAAAAGGAAGTGCGGGCATGGCAAACACACAGGAATAATAAAGAGGCCAAAATAAAATGGCGGTTCACTGCTGACGATGCACGGATAAAATTATTGAAACTTTACCCGTCAATCCATGATTGACATGACACTAGTTGGCCGAAGGCAGCGAAGGGGAATAAAGTGAGAGCCAAGTCCTGATTCATGCCATTTTGATTGAACCCACTGCAGGCCGGCATTTCAATTTCTGCTAACTAACGCCCTGTTTAGTGAACAGGTTGAAAGACAGCGACATCCGCCTGGTCATCCAAAAATGATTGATCACGCTGATCTTTCCTTTGAAACAGCAAAAAAATGCGTACAACTAATCTTGGCATCATTGTCGTATAACAATTATTGTACATAATGAAATGAATAAGAAAATCTTAATACTCGATGATGACGCAGATGTTTTAGACATGTTATCCTATTTTTTGTCTGAAAGCGGCTACGAGGTGGATACGCTGCTTAGCGGCGAAAAAGTGTTTGAAGCTATTGCAAATTTCCGTCCTGACCTTATGTTGATGGACGTGATCCTGACAAATATGGATGGCCGCGATATGCGCGCCAGGCTGAAATCAAAGCCAGCGACCAAATCGCTGCCGGTCATATTAATCTCGGTTACCAATGACGTTTTCGAGTTATACAGCCCGAAGGGTGCGCCATGTGATTTCCTCATCAAACCATTTGATATGGAAACGCTGTTGAAAAAAGTCGAATTGCAGCTGGCTGCTTAGCCCGGTTTTCATCCGGCAGCTAAGTTCTCGCTCGCCTCCCCACCAATATTTACTGATATCAAATAAGGTAGACCATTTTCGGCTACAACAACAGCAGATTCGGCTACATCTGTTGCTTTGCTGATATGCACCTTTGTAATATTAAAAAAACATCGATATGAAGATTATAGTTACAGGTTCGTTAGGACACATCAGCAGGCCGCTAACTGTGGAACTATTACAAAAAGGGCATGCGGTTACGGTGATCAGCAGTAAGCCGGAAAGACAGGCAGAGATTGAAGCATTGGGCGCGATCGCTGCGATCGGCACGATGGAGGACGCTGATTTTCTATCAGCCACTTTTAAAGGTGCAGATATAGTTTATGTTATGGAAACGCATGGCGCCAGCAGTTTCTTCGATCCCAATCTGGACCTCATGGCTGTTATCAGCAAGATAGGCCAGAATTACAAACAAGCTATTCAACAGTCGGGCGTGAAGCGCGTGGTGCACCTCAGCAGCATTGGCGCCCATACCGATAAAGGCAATGGCATACTTGCTTTTCATTACAATGTAGAAAACATTTTGAAGCAACTGCCTGACGATGTTTCCATTAAATTTATGCGTCCGGTTGGTTTCTATTATAATATGTTTGCGTTTATACCAACCATAAAAACACAGGGGGCAATCGTTTCCAACAATGGCGGTGATGTCAAAAACCCCTGGGTTTCGCCTTTGGATATTGCGGCTGTTATAGCCGAAGAAATGGAAAAACCCTTTGATGGCAGAGAAATCCGTTACATAGCAAGCGATGAAGTTTCGCCAAATGAAGTGGCAGGTATTTTAGGCGAGGCTATCGGCAAACCTGATTTAAAATGGCTCACCATACCCGATGAACAACTGCTAAACGGCATGGTAGCCGCAGGAATGAACGCCAATATTGCCAAAGGTTTGGTTGAGATGAATGCAGGCTTTCACAGGGGGCCATTGTATGAGGATTATTACCTGCACAGGCCGGCGGTTTTTGGCAAAGTAAAGCTGACGGATTTTGCAAAAGATTTTGCAGCCGCTTTTAAGCAAAATTGATTAAAAGAGCCAAGAAACAATCTTGCACGTGCGGGATTGTTTCTCGTTAACTAAATTGCAATATGCCAAACATGGAGCTTCACCGGATTAAAACAATAAGCGAATATCATAAGGTTATGGGGCTGCCAAAGCCGGAGCATCCATTGATCAGCGTGATAAATTTTGAATCTATAAAAACTTTGCCCAATGCTGAATCAATAAGTCTGGTGTTTGATTTTTATTCGATCTCGCTTAAAAGGAATTTTAATGCCAGGATGAAATACGGGCAGCAGGAATATGATTTTGATGAAGGCATCATGTTTTTTATGTCGCCGGGCCAGGTTTTTGGGATAGCGTTTGATAAAGAGAAAGAACTAAAACATTCGGGATGGTTATTACTTATCCATCCCGATTTTTTGTGGAATACGCCTTTAGCCAAAACCATCAAGCAATACGAATATTTTAGCTACTCGGTACATGAAGCCTTGTTTCTTTCAGAAAAAGAAGAAACAACAATTACAAGCCTGGTACAAAATATGGAACTGGAATATCATTCAAACATCGATAAATTCAGCCAGGACATTATTATTGCCCAGGTAGAGTTATTGCTGAATTATGCTGACAGGTTTTATCACCGCCAGTTTATAACCCGTAAAATAACCAATCATAAAATACTGGACCGCCTGGAAGATATCCTTACGGAATATTTTACAAGCGATAACTTAGTGAAAAAAGGGTTGCCCACCGTTCAGTACATCGCCGAAACATTAAATGTATCGCCGGGTTATTTAAGCGGTTTGCTTAAAATGCTGACCGGTCAAAGCACGCAACAACACATTCACGACAAACTGATCGAAAAAGCAAAGGAAAAGCTATCTGCTACTGACCTATCCGTAAGCGAGATTGCTTATGCATTAGGCTTTGAACATTCACAGTCGTTCAGCAAGCTGTTCAAAACCAAAACAAAGCTTTCGCCCCTGGAATTCCGGCAGTCGTTCAATTGATCAATCCGGGGGAATTTATTTATACGGGAGGCCTGTAAACTTAAGACATTTGAAACGCGGACTCCTTAGCGCGCGGAACCAGGCTAAAGCAGACATCGGCGCCTGACCGGGAACCTTACCAATCCTTGATAACCAGGGAATAACTGTCTCAAAAATTTCAGCAGACAAGAAAACCGTAGCACCATTTTATCTAATTTTGCACCCACATTCAAAGCTCCATTATTATGTCAAAAACAGTAGCAGGAAAGCTGGTAGAAATACTGGAACATGCCGGTGTACAGCGCATTCACGGTGTGGTGGGCGATTCGCTCAACGGAATTACGGATGAATTGCGTAAATCCGGAAAGATCAAATGGATACATTACCGGCACGAGGAAGCAGCGGCATTTGCAGCCGGCGCCGAAGCTCAGCTCACTGGAAAATTGGCGGTCTGCGCGGGTAGCTGCGGCCCTGGAAATATGCACCTCGTAAACGGATTGTATGATGCTCACCGCAGCAATGCCCCGGTGCTTGCCATCGCGGCGCAGGTTCCCAGCGAACAGGTTGGCAGCAGTTATTTCCAGGAAACCCGCCCGGAGGCACTATTCAGGGAGTGCAGCTATTATTGTGAGACAATAGCCTCCGCCCGACAGATGCCCCGCGTTTTACAAATTGCCATTCAAAATGCTATCGGCCTGAATGGGGTGGCAGTTATCAGCTTATCGGGCGATGTGGCAATGGAAAGCATCACAGACGATGAACTGGAGCACCGCTTGTTCTTAAATCGTCCGGTCACCCGCCCCGCTGACGCCGACCTGCAGCAACTGGCTGCGCTTATTAATCAGTCAAAAAAAGTTACCCTTCTTTGCGGTGCGGGCTGTGCAGGGGCGCACGATGCTTTATTAGATTTGGCGGCAAAAATCGGGGCGCCAACAGTGCATGCGCTTAGGGGAAAAGAACATGTGCAATACGATAACCCTTACGATGTGGGCATGACGGGACTTATAGGTATCGCTTCGGGTAACCATGCCGTACAGGAAAGCGATCTTTTACTGATGCTCGGCACCGATTTCCCGTACAAGGAATGGTATCCTACGGACTCGAAAATTGTGCAGGTAGATATTCGCCCCGAACGTTTGGGAAGACGGTGCAAACTTGACCTCGGCCTGGTAGGGGATGTGTACGAAACAATCAAAGCGCTGCTGCCTTTAATCGCTCAAAAAACGGATGCCACTTTCCTGGAAAAATGCAGGGAACGGTACAAAGAAAACCGAAAGAATTTAGATTCCCATGCCAAAGGCGAAACAGGCCGCCTGATCCACCCCGAATACCTGACAAAAGTCGTCAGCGAAAAGGCTAAGCCCGACGCAATCTTTACTGCCGACGTAGGTACGCCAACGGTATGGGCCGCCCGGTACCTCGACATAAAAGCCGGACGGAGACTGATCGGGTCCTTTAACCATGGGTCTATGGCAAGCGCGATGCCACAAGCCATCGGCGCACAATTGGCATTCCCGGACCGGCAGGTTATTTCCCTCTCCGGCGACGGTGGCTTTGCCATGATGATGGGCGATATCCTCACCATTTATCAATACAATTTGCCCGTAAAGCTTGTTGTGTACAATAACGGTTCCCTTGGTTTTGTAGCGATGGAAATGAAGGTGATCGGTATGCCGCCGTTTGGCACGGAGTTAAAGAATCCCAACTTCGCCAAAATGGCCGAAGCCATCGGCATAAAGGGCATTCGCGTAGAAAAGTCAGAAGACGTACTCAGGGCGATAGAAGAAGCGCTGGCGCACGATGGCCCGGTTTTAATTGATGTATTAACAAATCCCACCGAACTGGCCATGCCGCCAAAAATAAATTTTGAGGAAGCAAAAGGATTTGGAATTTATATGATCAGGCAAACATTGCTGGGCGATGGCGCTGAAGTATGGGATACACTTAAAACAAATTTTTTGGAATAGTAAATCCAGCAACTTTTCGGACGAATAACCAAAACGACTTTTAATGATTTTTTGTTCAAATCCGGCTCAAAATTCGGAGGAACTCCAGGTTTTTTTGATTTTGAAGAAACCCGGCTTTTTCAACCTAAAGTTTGAGCGGCTAAGGGATCAGGCAAAGGCGTCTTCCCTTTTCAACCGCCTGGGTTCGCCGCTCTACTTCCATTTTTAGAAAAAGATTCGCTGCGTGCGTCTTTATTGTATTTAACGATACAAATAAACGATCCGCGATTTGCTGGTTACTCAATCCCTGCGCCATGAGGGTCAAAATCTCGAGCTCACGGATACTGATGCGCAATTCGCGCAGCATCCTTTCATCCAGGCTGAAAACATCCTTTGGGACGATTGTTTCAATGACCACGGTTTGCAATTTTGGCCTCGTGAGTTTTAGGGCCAGCCATATACCCATGGCGGTAAAAACCACGGCTATAGCGCCTGCATATATTTCGAAGGAATAATGGATAATAATAAAATTGAGCTCCAGCCATTTTAATAAAAACAATAATAGTGCAAGTGATAGCCCGTAAAGAAAAACCTGTTTTACTGCCGCCCATTTGTTCACATTCATTTAGCACTAATATACCATGAACCGGGCATTTGATAATAATTTATTTGATTTTTGATCAAGTCGGCTCCAGGTCGACTTTAGCTGAAACACTCCGCAAACAGGCGAAATGACTTCAACCTGGCTTCGGGGTCATAAATATGCGTAGTGGCCATTATCTCATTAACACCTGTTTCGCCAGCAAAGTCTGATAGCATCGCTTTGACTTTTTCGCGGCTGCCAATAAAGGAATACGTTAGCATTTGCATAACCGTTTCTTCTTCAAAAATGTTCCATATCCCCTCCATGCTTTCGACCGGGGGCTGCAGTAAGCGCTTTTTACCGGTGATAACACCCATAAACATTTGCTTTACGGATGTGGCGAGCACTTCTGCTTCGGCATCCGTTTCCGCCGCCACTACATTGACACAGGCCATTACATAAGGCTCTTTTAATTGCGCAGAAGGCCTGAAGTTTTTTCGATACAAAGCGACCGCCTCCAGGAAATGAGCCGGCGCAAAATGACTGGCAAAAGCGTAGGGTAATCCTTTGGCTGCCGCCAGCACGGCGCTGTCTGTGCTTGAGCCTAATATCCAGATCGGTATCTCCAATCCCTCGCCCGGATTTGCCCGTACGGACGCACCGGCGTTTGCGCTTGAAAAGTATAGCTGCAACGCCTCCACGTCCTTTGGAAAATAAAAAGCCGCATTCATGTTTTCCCCACGGATCGCCCTGGCGGTAACCTGGTCTGTACCCGGCGCCCTTCCCAGGCCGAGGTCGATCCTGCCCGGATAGAGCGTGGCCAGCGTCCCGAACTGCTCGGCCACCACCAATGGCGAATGATTGGGCAGCATTACGCCCCCGGAACCCACCCTGATGGACGTTGTATTGCCGGCAATATATCCGATAAGCACCGGAGGCGCCGAGCTGGCCACGCTGGCCATATTATGATGTTCAGCAAACCAATAGCGCGTATAGCCCAGTTGTTCAGCCTGCCGCGCATTTGCAAGGCTTTGATGAAAGGTAAATGCCGTAGTACGGTCCTCGGCAACCGTCGCCAGGTCGAGAACGGAATAGGCAACACCTTTTAAAGAATTTGAATTCATTTCCAAAATTACGAGTTCGAAAATCAAGGCCCTGCCCCGGGGGCAAGATATGACGCTGGTGAAACAAAGCTTGTAGATTAGTCCGAAAGTCAGTAAAGTCCGAAAGTCCGAAAGACGCTGCGACTGACGTTTCGCAAAGAATAACTTAAGTTATATAGAAGATGAACCTACAAAAACGTTCCTTTTCAAATTGTGGATTGGTTACCTTGCACAACAAAGTACCCCCACAATCGCATTGACAACCAGGTGCAAAAAAGAGCCTCCAGTTGTCGGCTGAAGGCTCTTTAAGTTCCGGGCAGCCCGGAGGACCAATGAATCCGTATGTTTTTTGTTAATTAGTTAACGGCTTATTGCTGTATAAATGATATTCGCCCGGAGCCATTATATACTGGTAAGGCTGGGTCGTAACCGAAATACTCGTTCCGGTGATATTGTCATACCATGTGCCGGTGGACGGGAAAGTTATAACCGCGGGTTGGGATGTCACCGCAAAATTGCCAACCACCTCGACATTATTGGTGTTGTTAGGGTCGAGCAACTGGATAAATTTAACCGCCCCCCCAAGATTGTAGGTAAAACTGGTAGTAGTAAAAGCCGAATTATTGATCTTCCACTTGATCATCTGTGCGTAGGTGGCGAATAATTGCTGCCTTGTCGGCTGGGTATCGTAATTCCACAAAATCGGCTTATCGCCCAGCCGGCCGTTGTAGTTGATGGATATATCATAGCCTAACTCGCCGAATTGCCATACCATTTTTGGTCCGGGCGATGAGAACATAAAAACAGCGCCCATTTGGTCGCGCTGCAGGCCGGTAGCAATAGTCTGCGTGTTATAGCTACCTGAGCTATTTCCATAAGTCTCATTTTGATATTGCAGCCTTTCCTGGTCATGGCTTTCGAAGTAAGATATGATGCTGTATGGTTGTGACGATGGAAAGCTAAACTGATCATAAAATAAAGCTGAAATGTCCCACACCGGGGTGGTAGGCCATCCCATAGTAGCTTGCTCGGCTTGTGTACTCAAGTTATTCCACATCATATACCCCAATTTTGCAACGGCTAATTGTTCCTGATCCACTGTCCAATATTCGCCTGTTATCAGAATATTCGGCTTTATGCTTTGCATATAGCTGATATATTTAGCCCAGATGGCAACCCTGCTGCCATCATAAGCTTGCTGGGCCGAAACGCTCGATCCGGAATTGGTTTGCGTAAACGCCTGGCCGGAGTCGAACCTGTAACCATCTATATGATACTGCTGGATCCAATACTTCATCACATTTTCAGTATAATAAACAGTGGCTGCGCTTTCATGGTTCAATTGGTAGCCTACCGCATTCGGGTACATGTTAGTCTGATCAAACCAGGGGCTGTTTGCCGCCGGCTGACTGGCGGAAGAATTCCAATACATCTGCACCATCGGCGACGAACCGAATTGGTCTTCCAGTACGATATCCTGGATAACGGCTATTCCCCTGGCGTGGCAGGCGTCAATAAAAGCCTTGTAGGCATTTTCCGTTCCGTAATATTTATCAAGAGCCATCATAAAATCGGGGTTATAGCCCCAGGAATCATTACCTTCAAACTCATTTACAGGCATCAATTCAATCGCATTTACCCCGAGCCGCGCCATATAATTCAGCGTATCGGTGAGTGTTTGATAGCTGTGGGTAGCCACAAAATCACGTACCAGTATCTCATAGATCACCAGGTTTTTCGGGGCAGGGGGCGTAAAACTACTAACTTTCCAGCTATAAGCCGGCGCGTTGTATTGAATGTCGGATACATAGCCGGTAGTGAGGCCTGTAGGGTACGCTTTTAGGTTTGGATACACACTTGCCGGGATCCCGGGGTCATTTGCAGGGTCGAGTATTTTATTGCTGTAGGGGTCAGCTACTTTCACCGATCCGTCGATCAAATATTGATAACCATATTCCGTAGCGGGATTCAGGCCATCAACTTCTAACCACCATCGCGTACCATCCGGGGTGTTGGTCATGGCGTATTTTGAGCTCGCCGTCCAGTTGTTAAAATCTCCGATCAGGCTTACCGAAGTCTTACTGGGTGCATACAGGTTAAACATGGCCGATGTTCCGTTGTTAAAAAAGGTAACCCCATCGCCGTAACCTGCCGGAACTGGCTTGCCGGCCGGATTTACGGGAACGTTCCCGGTATTGGGCTTAGTAGTGGCTGGCTTGCTGCATGAGGAAGCTCCCACAAGCAAAATGCCAATGAGAAAGAAGTACAAATTCCTGAAGTTCATAAAGTTTTTTTATAATTGGTTCTTAAATTCAAACTGGTTTTTCCCGCAATCCCTTAGAACCGCGAGATAAAATTCGCAAAAGCACCCCTTCCCGACAGGAAACTTTTGCGAATCGGCTATAAAGTTACGATTAGACAATCAAATACAAGAAAGGTTTAAATGTTTTTGATGCTTTTTGTCTTTACAGCCAGATGGCGCAGGCCTATGGACCAAGCGTGTTTGAATAGCACGGCGAACGATTTACGCTACGGTCTTATTCAGGTCTTTCAGTCCCCATTCCTGTAAAACACTGATCACCGGCATTAACGACAGGCCGTATTCGGTAATTCTATACTCTACCCGTGGAGGAATCTCGGCATAAATAATCCTTTCAATAATTTTATCTTCTTCTAACTCTCTTAATTGGGTAACGAGCATTTGCTTACTGATGGCGGGCATTGCTTTTTGCATTTTACTAAAACGGTTGCAATTCCGGCTCACCGCATAAATGATCAGTATTTTCCATTTCCCGCCGATGAGGTTCATGCAATGAGTAACCGGGCAGTTATAAGGGTTAAAATTCCTGTTTTTTCGTGTATTTTCCATTAGTCTATAATTTCATACTAATCAATAAAAAACGGACTACTTGCATTTATGAGCTCAAGTTAACAATTTTACGCTTCAGACACAATCGAATATAAACGCGGCCCAAGAAAAATCGCTTTTAAGCTCTAAAAAAGGGTAGCCCCTACGGGGCATTAAAAAGGTTAAAATGGAAATTTTTAAAAAATGGATTTCCCTGAAAAACGCAGCCAAATGGCAATTTAAAATCAAGATATAATGACAACGGAAGAAGTTAAACAGTTAAGTGTGGGCACATGGGTTAGCATCGCCCCGGAAGTGCGGCCCGGC
>Ga0302315_10005554_pt1 | contig 10753 bp, 14 predicted proteins | sample III_Palsa_N3_1_FD_200532 | JGI IMG/M metagenome (GOLD analysis project Ga0302315, IMG submission 200532) | Peat permafrost microbial communities from Stordalen Mire near Abisko, Sweden - III_Palsa_N3_1 | ecosystem: Environmental > Terrestrial > Soil > Palsa > Peat permafrost | place: Sweden... | reverse complement strand
TGGACCTACGCGGAAGGCAGCAACCCCGGGCATACTAGAATCACCGCCCCTCCCTATAAAATAAGGATGATCTTCGGGTCTATCCAGCTCACTAATTTCTTGCTCCAGTAATGGAACGGTTATACTAAATGTATCTGCGTAATTTTTCTCAAGAGCTGCATCAAGTGCCTTACCTTCCAGTATGTGCAAATTATCCCCTAAAAGGTAGTCAGTAAGCCCTGCGAACTCCTTCATACCGATTACGAAATCACACTCAGATCTACCCCCCAACCCCAAAATTACCCGGTCAGGATCAACTTCGTCTGATGCTCTTTGCTGCCTATACTCAGGTCCGTCCGTCACGATTGGCTCGTTACGTACTACTCGTTGTTCGGCTCCAAAATCAACTCTGTACTCCGTTATCCGTTCTGACCCATCCCAGGGTATTACAATGCTCCCGTCAATAAGCCTACCATCCGTATCTTCGCTGACCTGTATGGTGACGACTCTGCTGTCACGAGCGATAACCACGGTTTGTGAGCTTCCCGGCTCATCCATATCATGAAACGGATATAGCGCACGCAGCTCTTGGAACAAAGACAGCGATGCCCGGTGTACCATATCCAGTTCACCATCACTTACCCGTACTATTCCTTCTGTTGCACTGTATTCCTCCTGAAAGAATGGCAGATCTGGCGGTGCCGTAAGTTGATGACCTCCCTCAACTACATATTGTCTTTCCCTCACTACCTCGAAAAATTGCCCGCATTCGTTCAGGACCTGTGTGCCCTCTCTGAAAAGACCCGCACCCGTCTGCCAGGCGCCCATGTTCTGTTCTTCGTCACTACTCGGCCTAGCTAACGCTTCGAGTACCCCTAGGAACGCCTCCAAAGAATAAAAGCGAATTGAAGTTCCCTCTTCTCCAGCAAGATCCTCAAGAGGATAGTGATTAACAAATCCAATGGTAATCTCTGGTGTCTGCGTAAGGACTACCGTATTCCCACCAAAGTCACTATTATCAGGAATAACGCCATACACTACCATAGTATCCAGGGTATCAACTATAGCTTGCAGGCTGTCCGGCCCTAAGCGTCCTTTTTCGGTCGCAGACAAGTCACCCAGTCGATTACGCGGCATATTATTCCGGACGGCCGTGGGTAAATCATAGTTTCCAGAGTAAGCATCAGCATGTTCAACCTTATCCCGTTGCTCGCCCGTTATTGCCGCAGCCCTGAATAATGCTTTATCCCGAGCAATTCCTAGGATAAGCCGATCATGTGCTACTGCGGCCTCCTCGGCCTCAGAGCCCTCATGGTACTCATCAGAAGTTAGACCAGGCCGGTAATAGTCTCTGAAACCGACAATATGTGGAGTCCCGTCAGACGGGTTACTTACTGTAAAAAGCGCTTCTCGGCCAGTGGCGACGTTTTCGTAATAACCTAGAAAGCCCGGAGGAGTATGGCCTTCATCGGTGGCTACTCTTGTCTCGTGGTAAGCTGCCTGGGCTGCTTCGAGCTGTGGTACAAACGGAAGATACGCCTCACTTAAACGGCGCCTCATATTATCATCACCTGCTTCGCCAAAAAGGACGCTACCATCATGGCCATCATGCCCGCCACTATCTCCAGCACCATCTTGTGCTTCTGGTACGTTATCCAAGGCAGCACGCCCATCGTCACCGGCCATTTCGGACGCAGTACTTTGGCTGTCTTGCCCGTCAGGATCACTCGGTATTCGTCTATGTCCCGTAACAAATTGAGCGTCTGTTGTTTCTATCTCCAAGAACAGCGGGCCAAGAAATACAGCCCCACGCGGAGTTTGATCAACTGATAGTCCCTCACCAACTTCAGGCTCGTTGATGGGATCTAGTGCTCCATCATGGCCATCAATCATCTAATGCCTCTCGAATGTTAGACTAGTGCAGCTTTTATACGCCGGATACCGGCAGAGGAAGATTCTTCTTTAGTGATCTTAAAACGCTTACCATCTTCGGCAAGCTGGCCAGTGTGGTCGACATGTGGGCCACCGCAGATTTCAAGTGATGCGACATGGCCGTCCGGACCCATTTGGTATACCTTGACGGTATCACCATAGCGTTCGCCAAACGGCCCGATCGCCCCCATGTCGAGTGCCTGCTGCGTCGGATATTCGGTGAATTTCACTGGCAGGTCTTCGGCAATCCAGCCGTTAACCAGATCTTCAAGTTGCTTGATCTGTTCAGGTGTTAGTTTCTCATCATGGTTAAAGTCAAAGCGCAGACGTTCCTCGGTAATGTTGCTACCATGCTGGCGCAGCTCTGGTCCAAACAGTTGACGTAGTGCTGACTGCAATAAATGTGTAGCCGTATGGTACTTCTTATGCTGCAGCGTCTGCCCGCCTAAGCCACCCTTAAACGTGCCCTTGGCGGCCGTCTGACTGCGAGTGCGCTGTTCAGCCATTTGGGCGTCAAACTCCTCACGCCAGTTGCCTGCGAGTCCAATACCTTGCTTAAATGCCTCTTCGGTACTCAGTTCCACCGGGAAACCGTAGGTATCATAAAGCCTGAAGACATCTGTTCCACCCACATTACCGCCTGCCAACTTCTGCAGCTCGGCAATTCCCTTGCGCAGCGTCTGACGAAAGACTTTTTCTTCCTTCACCAGGATTTCAATAACATGTTCACGATTAGCCCTGACTTCAGGGTAGTCCTCAACATAAAGGTCGGCGATAATCGGCACAACTTTCTCCAAGAAATTCTGCTCAATGCCAAGCTCAAATGCAAACCGGATAGCACGACGCAACAAACGACGCATGACGTAGCCTTGCTCTTTATTGCTCGGTACCACACCGTCCACAGCCAAGAACGTCGCAGCACGCAAGTGATCGGCGATGACACGCATACTCTCTGTGTGACTCTCGTAGCTTTTGCTTGAGATCTTCTCGAGCTCCTCGATAATTGGTCGCAGCAAGCTGATCTTGAATACGTCCGGGTCATTATTTGCAGCCAGTGCAATTCGCTCTAGACCACCACCGAAATCTACATTTGGCTTTTCTAGCCTCTCAAACCCTTTGTCGGTTCGCTTGTAAGCCATAAACACACTATTCGCAATCTCAACAAACCGACCACAGTCACAATTAGGATGACAGTACTCGCCCCACTTCTTGTCATGCTCAGTACCGAAGTCATAAAATACCTCGGTATCAGGACCGCATGGGTCACCTATAGGTGTTGACACCTCGGCACCATTCCGACTCCACCAGTTTTTCGAACCGTCATAGAAGAAGATACGACCGTCGTCCATGCCTTTGGCATAACCATCGGCTTCCGAACCGATATCTACTTGCTTGGCGTCGATACCTTTTTTAGCATACAGATCCGTCCATAATTGAGCGGCTTCAGTGTCCTTCGGGACAGAAAACTCAGTACTGCCCAGGTAACACGTCACATAAAGTCTGTTCGGATCGAGTCCTACTACATCTACTAGAAACTCGAATAGCCACGGAATCTCTTCAGGCTTAAAATAGTCACCCAGACTCCAGTTGCCAAGCATTTCAAAAAACGTCGTGTGTCGATTGTCACCTACCTCTTCGATGTCCTGTGCGCGCAAACAAGTCTGACTGTCAACTAAGCGAGTACCCCCAGGATGAGGTTCACCGAGCAGATACGGGATGAGCGGTTGCATACCGCTACCAGTAAACAGCGTGGTAGGATCGTTTTGTGGCACTAGCAATGCTCGTGGGATCACTTTATGACCCTTGTTCTCGAAAAATTTCAGATAGTTGTTGCGAATCTCTTGTGCCGTCATATCTTGTCCATTATATCAGAGGTCTTTCACCTGCCAACCTCTTTAGATGCTAGTAATAAAACAATATTAGTATATAATTGACCTGTAAACAATTAAGGTATTTGATATATGAATAGATACATAGTTAACCCTATTGAAAAAGTTACCAAGAAAGTGATGAACCCAACAGTAGGCTTTTTAGCCGCTGGGGCACTAGCTGCTACAATTGGTTTTTCTATAGCGAACGCTGAAGCCGGTCAGCAAGGGACACAAGTCACGGCGGAGGCGAAAGCTAAACCAGCGGCTGAGGCAGCCAATAACACAGCAGCGGCTCTTGAGAAAGAGCTCGCAGGCGATACTCACAAAAAGCCATCCCCTAGTGCGTACAGCCTAGAGAGTAAGGCCCTTAAGGAAGAGACAGCTGCGTACCATGACGAACAGGCCGCCCTCAATGACAAGAGCAGCGCAGACGCGGCAGGCTCTGACGGCGAGACCGCTACGGACATAGGCATTGCCGGTGTCGGTTTGGGCGTTTCGACCCTTTGTATCGCCGGCATCGGTTCCGTGCGACGAAATTGGGGTTAGCCCTTCTCACGTATGGGCAGTGACTAGCTTCGGCTTCGCTAAGACTTCTGAGCCGCGCTCACTGTGTTCCAGGTGTCAGTCGACAGTGCTTGAATAGTATTAATACCATCCTGTTCGGTATCGTTGTTATCTGTAAGCACCGCAATAGTGTAGTCAACGCCATCACCGTGCACATGTCCAATACTGTTGATGTTCCAACCGTCGGTACTAGTGTTACCGGCGTCAGCAAGCCAACCGTTTTTGAGCTGCACTGTCACACCGGCTGGCACACCACCGCTCACTCCCCAGTGTTGATCCGCCTCTACATTATTGAGAAGACTATCCGCCTGATTAGCTGAGGCAACGGTCAACAGCTTGCCGGGATACGCTACTTCGTTGACAACCTTCAGTTGGTCGAGTGCCGTCGTCTGTGTGAGACCCCATTCGACATTAGCTGTGCTCCCCGTAGCACCGATCTTCTGTAAGAATGCCTGCACAGAACTCTGACCACCTAGTGCATTCCACATAGCCGTGGCCGCATCATTATCACTATTCTCAATCATGGGCACTGCCTCGGAAAGTTGACTCGACGTCAGCCCTGGTGTCCCTTGCTGCTGATCCTGCCATAACGTATCTTCAAGAATGGACATCTTAATGATGCTAGCGGTGTTAAACGTATAGCCACTAGTGGTGTTCGTGTAATGTGCCGTGGCACCGGTACCGCTATCATAAACTGCGATGTCAACATCGCCGTCAGGAGGGTTCGCTGTCAGGGTTTTCTTCCAGGCCGCTTCTAATTGCGCTTCCAGTTGGTTAGCCTTATTCACTTTCGCTACTTGTGCCACAGCAATAGCGTGTTGTGTGTGGTCGTGGGCTATGACATGAACCGAACGATAGCCGACGAAGTATACCCCTGCCGCTACCAGGCATAGTACAACAACGATTTTCTTAACAATTCCAGCTTGTCCCATAGAGAGATTTTATACGTGAACCTTATACATATTGTTACATAGTAAAACGTCGGCCACAATATATCCTGTAGATTTGGCAGAGACCTACGTAAGGGAATTAGCTAGGGCATCAAGCAGACTCCGCGTGCCCGCTTCACGTACCGCCGGGTTATCGAAATCGTCTAAGAATGCACCGTCTTCGTGTAACGTCAGTTGCGTCTTACCATCGACATCCTCAAAAGTAATAGTAGTGAGCGACACAGATATCCGGACGTCATCAAGGTACATTTCGTATGCATATACGATTCGCGCACTAGGCACAATATCGTAGTACGTTGCCTCAAACCGATGCATGACACCATCATGGAACGTGCCGCTGTTTGTCTCGCGACCACCCACGGAGAAGTCCATGCTATGCTCGCCTGCGTTTGCGTCAGGTCCCTTGAACCATCGTTCTTTCGCGTCCTGTTCAGCAAAAGCAGCAAAGACCTTCGCAAGTGGTGCGATAAACGTGCGCTCCACAGTAAAACTCCCATGAGTAATTGATCGTTTTACATCGTCTTCCCGTGTCTCCACAAGCTTAGCCAAACGTTCCAGACTCGCGACCGCACCGCCCTCCATGCCCGAGCCAACCATACCGTTCAGGTCATCGAGATTGGTAAACGTTTGCGTAATTATTAGCCTGGTCCTGCCACCGTCAAGTGGCTCAAGCGTGACAGACTCAACTGATACATGACCGAGATACGGTTCATACTCGAATGTACGTACCATTTTATGTGGCTTATCTACTTCCGTATATTCACCACGGAAACCGTGTTCGCCGTTATCGCCGCTCACAAAACGCCAGGCACCACCAACTCGTACATCCAATTTGTCTACAGAGGTGGGACTATCCCACCATTGCACAACTTGTCCAGGATTGATGTACGCCTGCCATAGCCGTTCGGCCGTCGCCTCAAATATGCGTTCGAGCCGGACTTCCAGTTTATCCTTGTCTACTACAAACGTAGCCTTTGTCATATTGTGTGCCCTCCTTACAAACTTGCCGCTAATTTATCAAGTGACTGGTTCCACCCTATTGCCATACTGTCAGCCTGTGCGCCAGCCGGGGCACCCGCATGTGTTAGCGTTAGCCTGGTCCTGCCGCCTTCGAGAGCTTCAAACTCGACAGTTACTAGCATCTGATCAGGTAAGTCACTCATACCATAGGCACTGGGAGGCACTGGATTTCCATCCGCATCACTAAAACTATCTAGATACACAATTCGCTTGTTTGGGACGATCTCTTTGTATACACCGGTATTCCACATATCGATATCATATTCAGTTCCGGCCGGCCCGTGCATTGCGTAAAGATACGTGCCGCCTTCGCGGAAATCTATCTTGATAGTTGGCGCGGTAAAGTCTTTTGGGCCCCACCATTGCTTCATAAGCTCGGGGCTGTTCCAGGTTGCCCAAACTCGCTCAACTGGCGCATTGAACTCTCGGATAATCTTAACTTCTGTGGCTTCTGACATATCACTGCTCCTTTAATAGTTTATCTAGCCTGTCGAACCGTTCGTTCCACATCTGCTCGTATTGTCGTACATAATCCGCAGCCTGCTGCATCGCCGCAGGCTCTAGCGCAACGATCCGTTCTTTGCCGTCCTTCCGTTTACGAATCAGCTTAGCCTGTTCAAGTATTTTCAGATGTTTGGAGATTGCCGGGAGTGACATCTGGTACGGTTCCGCCACTTCACCCACATTTAGTTCTCCGTATCGCAAGCGATCCAATATATCCCGTCTCGTCGGATCGGCCAGCGAACCAAAAATCATATCGAGCGATATTGCATAGTTAACCATATGGTTAAATGTTACCTCTTTACCATGTTCCTGTCAAGCCTGTCCGATAGTCATTTCCTACAGTGTGTTTTCTTACATACTTTATTATTATCTTTCGCTAGGATAGTACGACGAGTAAAGGAGGTATTACATGTCACAAGATTACTCGTCCTCAGTTCCCCAGTTTTCACCACCAGCGGCCGCACAAGCGCCTCGCACTATGACCGCCGAGGAAACCCGGCAGGAATTGCGACAGGCAATCCAAGGCTCTAATCAGATACTGGCAAGCTCACACACCGTTCTGGCACTCTTTCCAGATACAGTCATTATCGACCGCGCCAAAGTTACCGTTACCAAGCGGCAGTTTTACCGCACAGCAGATGTTATGAGCGTTCGTATAGAGGACGTGCTAAATGCCACCTGTACCGTTGGCCCTGTGTTCGGTACCGTTACCATCGTAAGCCGGGTCATGAACGCTAATCAGGATACTACGATCGGCCGCTTTTGGCGCAGAGATGCCAAACGACTCAAACGCGTGCTGCAAGGATATGTTATTGCATTGCAGCGTAGTATCGACTGTAGTAATTTAGAGACAGCTGAACTAGCAGGCATGCTAGAGAAGCTTGGCGCAGACAACCATCCAAACGTCTAACGACGTATCGTATTTAACTAGGAAGGGAGCGATTATTATGAGCTACATCGACGATGCCAATAGAGAAGTCGACAAGATAAAGGACAAGGCACACGAAGAAGAGGCCGTCAAGAAAGCCACCGCGCAAGCTGAGGACAATCTGGCGAAGAAACAAGCGCAGCACGAAGACAACAAGAAACAGGGTATGATTTAAACCCATGCTATATGTCTCTAGCTAGTGCGACCTATCCCGGCATTTACCGAGAGTAACGAAAGAGCCCCAGGCAAACTGGGGCTCTTTTATTACCTTACCGCCGCGCGCTTAGAGCCGAAACCTAAGGCTATCACCTATGTGATGTCGCGCCTTGTTCTGCCACTTTCGCTCAAAGCTGGTCAGTACGTCCCGTAATTCTTCATCACTGCGTGGATTGATATTTAGCGTGTCTTGTGTAAATCGATCCATAGCACCTCCCGCATTACTACAACATAGTATTGCAGGAAGCTAGTAAATTGGCTGTAAGAAACCTAACGCAGGAGAGGAATAAAAGGTCGCTACTCTGTACCGTCCAGTTCGTCACCGGGGTAGTCATTACTCAATCGGTCGCTGTCTTCATCATCGTCGGTCTGAGCGCGCAGGTCAGCAATAAGCTCACGCTCGTCCTCGGGTGACAGTTCACCAGGCTTGTAACCATTGCGAAGCAACAGCTCTTTATCCTCATTGCTGAGTGTATTGTACGTATAGTCATCAGGCTGCATACAAGAATCCTTTCGGTTATCCTAACGTACCAGAATTATACATTACCGCGTATGCGGGCGTCCGGTAAGTAGACCGACAATAAAAAGCAAAATAACCGCGCCAAGGACGGCGACCAGTAAACTACCTAGGTTAAACCCGGTTACGCCACTAGCACCGAAAGCGCGTACGACCCAGCCGCCGATAATCGCTCCGATTATACCCACGACCACATTTCCTACCGCCCCTTGCCGATGGTTATTACCAACTACTAGAGATGCAATCCATCCCGCTAGTGCGCCGAATAGTATCCACAGGATAACGTTCAAAACCATAGAGGTCCTCCCTCCCCTGGCGGCTAACGACTGCCTCCTTTGCGACCGGCTGCCCGGGCGCGCTCAGGGTTGTTTTTAAAATTACCTGGGCTCATTCGGCCGCCCAAACGCCCTGCCGCTGCGGCTCGTTTAGGATCATTACGGAAATTGCCGGAGCTCTTCATGCCTCCCTTTCGGCCTGCTCTCGCATGGCCGACCGGGTCACCATGCCAGCCTTTGCCAGCATTTTTCGTAGTAGCTATCGACGCTTGTTTTGCCATAATGTTTATGGTATGCCACTAGTAAACGAAGCACTATGAGATATCTTACAAGTCAAATTCATTCAATATGGCATATGGGGTATCACGATAAGCAAAGTACCACCGTATTTAGTTGCAAGTGGCCAAAGTCAGTATTTCTAGAGTAGTATGAAAAACTGACAAAGGTGTTTTATGGCAGAGCGCGACAAAACAAGGTATGACACAAATTCCGCAACGCAACTGGCGTTAGAGGGTTATTGCGTAGTACCGCAGGTACTCGATACCGACATGCTCCGGTCGCTACTGCGACGTTTTGGCGATACGGAACTATCGCATGCACCAAAAGGTAATTTTGGCGGTTCAGGTGCGTTTATCATGGCAGATTATCACGACCCAGTCATGGTACGGTTACTGACCTGGCCGAACACGTTAGAAACGCTAGCCGTGATTGGGTTTGCCGACCCGCGGCTCCACAATTTTTATGTCTCAACCAAACCACCGAGAGCCGCTGCTTTGCCGTGGCACTCCGACCTGTTTTATCGTTACGAAAAGTCGACGCCGGCCGAGGTGTTTTTGATCTACTACTTACAGGATACTAGCCCTGAAAACGGTTGTTTGCGGGTCGTACCGAACTCTCATTTGTGGCCACACGACAAGCGCCACATACAACCTGAAGATGCAAATAAACGTGGTGATGAAGTGGATGTGCCTGTGAGAGCTGGCGATCTATTTATTGGTGACCGGCGTATATTACACGCTACACACGCAAACATTACTAACACTTGGCGTACTTGCGTGACCATTGCCTATACGCCCAACTTCGCCAAGCTGCCGGAGCCAATTCAAGCATTGCTAGTCAAAAACCAGTGCTTGCCACCAGAAGGTTGGTGGAATGACAAGGAAGGTATCGCCACTATAGATAAGCAGCTACAGAGAATTTTGCCAGTATACAGAGGGACTGCGAGGCCGATTAACGTCGAGTGAGACACTCAAGCTCAACCATACCGTCATACTAGTGAGCTGAAAACTATGGAAGTGGCCGTCATTCTTAGCTCCCGAAAGCCACTTTTCTCCAAGAAGGGGCATGAACATCTTGACACTAATTAGTTTAGTACCTATACTATATTACATATGCAACGCGAAGAGCTTATTGAAGCAATATTCGCTACCATGCAGCAGATGCATCGTACAGGCACAGTTAAGTTCCACGCCCTCATGGGCAAGCAGGACATTTCACCTACCCAGATGGAACTGTTGCTAAGTGTCAAACATCTGCAGCCGGTGAGCGTAAAAGACATCGCCGCCCATATGCGGTTGACACCAGGTGCAGTTACCCAGCTCATGGAAGGGCTGGTGACAAATGGCTACATCGAGCGGCGCCCTGACCTGCACGACCGGCGTATTACTAACGTAGTCCTTGCTGATAATGGTTCCAAAAAGCTGAAAGAGCTCTGGGATCGCCGCAAGGCCATGCTTAGGAAGATTATGCAGGAACTCGACACTGATGAATTAGCCGTGATGCTACGTGTTCAGGAAAAAATACTACACCACATCGAAGACTGCTCGACAGAGACAACCAACAGAAAATCGTAAGGAGAAATTCATGACCCTATCATTATTCAAGAAGAGCCATCGTGAGCCTAGCGCTGTATCAAAACAACCCCGGGTAGCTGCAGCCGAAGTCGCAGAAGCACCGCACCTCGAGGAGCACGTTGAGCGCACACACACAGAAATTAT
>Ga0302315_10005551_pt1 | contig 10756 bp, 11 predicted proteins | sample III_Palsa_N3_1_FD_200532 | JGI IMG/M metagenome (GOLD analysis project Ga0302315, IMG submission 200532) | Peat permafrost microbial communities from Stordalen Mire near Abisko, Sweden - III_Palsa_N3_1 | ecosystem: Environmental > Terrestrial > Soil > Palsa > Peat permafrost | place: Sweden... | reverse complement strand
GCAGCGCGTCGACCCCAACCGCGTCCTCGTCCTCCGCACCGGCAGCAACTACTCCATGCAGCGCCCCGGCCACCAGCCCGTCGAGTCCCTCACCGCCCCCTACATCGGCGGAAAACTCGCCCTCGAGTCCGCCTGGCTCTGCGGCTCCACCGTCCTCCACAAAATCCTCGCCGACTGGCCCCACACCTACGCCACCATCCCCGGCAACTAAATCCACCGGCTGTGGATAAAGTTCATCATTTGTTCATCCCCACGCAACACTCCGCCTACTAAGCTGGTTGGGTTCAGCAATCCACATCCTCCACGCTTTCCAAGGCGACCCCACGATGTCCTCCACCGCGACCCCTCCTGTCCTCACCGCCGAAACCTCGCCCTCCATCCTCGACGACCGCTTCTCCAGCCACAGGGCCGGACTCTGGGGCGGCCTCGTCTTCGGCGCCATGCTCGTCGGCGGCTTGGTCTACATCGGCAGCAAGCTCGCCGCCGACCTCTCCATCGTCCACTCGCCCTCGGTCTTCCCCTACATCCTGCTCGGCATCGCGCTCATGATCGCCCTGGGCTTCGAGTTCGTCAACGGCTTCCACGACACCGCCAACGCCGTCGCCACCGTCATCTACACCAACTCGCTCGCGCCCCACATCGCCGTGGTCTACTCCGGCATCATGAACTTCATCGGCGTGCTACTCAGCCCCGGCACAGTCGCCTTCGCCATCATCTCGCTGCTCCCGGTCGAGCTGATTCTCAAGGTCAGCAAGGGCTCGGGCTTCGCCATGGTCTTCGCCCTGCTCATCGCGGCTATCGTCTGGAACCTCGCCACCTGGTGGAAGGGCCTGCCCGCCTCCAGCTCCCACACCATGATCGGCTCCATCATCGGCGTCGGCATCGCCAATCAGATCGCCCAGGGCAACAACGGCACAGCCGGCGTGGATTGGTCGCAGGTCTCCAAGGTCTTCCAGGCGCTCTTCTGGTCCCCGGTCATCGGCTTTGGCGCGGCCTTTGTCCTCTTCTACCTGTTCAAATTCGTGGCGCGCGACCCGCGTCTCTATACCGCGCCCAAGGGTACAACACCTCCGCCGTTCTACATCCGGCTGCTGCTCATCCTCACCTGCGGTGGCGTCTCTTACGCTCACGGCTCCAACGACGGCCAAAAGGGCATGGGCCTCATCATGCTGATCCTCGTCGGCACCGTCCCCACCGCCTACGCGCTCAACCATACTGTCGGCACCAAGGACATTCAATCCTTCGCCCAGGTCTCCACCCAGGCAGCAAACACCGTCAGCAACTACGTCACCCCCGGGGTCACAGTAGGCGAGCCCGAACCCGAGCTCACCCAGTTCATCAGCTCCAAAAAATACGAGCCCGGCCTCATGCTCGCCCTCCAGCAGGAGATCACCAACATCCGCAACGAAGCCGTGCTCTACGGCTCGCTCGGCAACGTCCCCGCGGATATGCAGTCCAACGTCCGCAACCAGATGTACCTCACCAGCGAGACCTTCCGCCTGCTCCCCAAGGTCTCCGGAACTCCCAAATTCTCCGCCGCGGATGCCAAGACCCTCACCGCCTACCGTAGCTTCCTGGACAAGTCCACTAAATTCATTCCCGGCTGGGTCAAGGTGGCCGTCGCGCTCGCGCTGGGCCTCGGGACGATGGTCGGTTGGAAGCGCATCGTCATCACGGTCGGCGAAAAGATCGGCAAGACCCACATGACCTACGCCCAGGGCGCCTCGGCGGAGCTGGTCACCATGGCCACCATCCTCGGCGCCGACAGTATTGGCGTACCCGTCAGCACCACCCACATCCTCAACTCCGGAGTCGCCGGCACCATGGCGGCCAACCACAGCGGGCTGCAAGGTGCCACCGTCCGTCACATCGCCATGGCCTGGGTCTTCACCCTCCCGGCCGCCGCGCTGCTCTCCGGTTGCCTCTTCTTGCTCTTCAACAAGTTCGCCAGCTAATTCAAGCGCCCCAAACCAACGTCGCTCACGCCCATTGGTTCGCCACCGAAGCCAAGCGCCAACGGCGCGCCCTATACCAGCCCAGGGCATCGCCCTGGGTTAGGCTGGGAGAGAAAAGAGGGCTGAAGGCCCGGCCTATCTTTCCACCGTCCGCACCGCGCAGGGTTGATACACTCAACCCTGCCACGTATGAGTCTCAAAGCCAAGATCGAAGCTGTCATCTACGCCTCCGAAGAGCCGGTCACGCTCGCCCAACTCACCGGCCTGCTCGGCGAAGAAGCCCAGGCCGAACTCGACGCCCTCGCCGCGCAACAACAATCCCTGGCCCTGGACGAAGCCGCCGAGCAGGAACCCGAGCAGCCCATCGCGCACGAGCCCGACGCCCCCACCTCCGAGCCCGAGATCGATGCCTCCGCTAATTTGTCATCTCGACCGGAGTCCGCGCTCTCTGCGGACGGAGTGGAGAGACCTGCAGTTCCGTCGACCACCGAACCACCCGCCCCAGACGAAAAAAAGCTCGCCGCCGACAAAGCCCGCAAGCTCCGCGACCACTTCCGCTCCCTCCTCGACGCCCTCATCGCCGACTACGCCTCCGACACCCGCGGCCTCGAGATCCGCGAGGTCGCCGGCGGCTACCGCCTGGCCACCAAGCCCGAGTACCACGACGCCGTCCGCGGCTTCGTCAAATCCCTCAAACCCCCGCTCAAGCTCTCGCTCCAGGCCCTCGAAACCCTCGCCGTCATCGCCTACAAGCAGCCCGTCACCGCCCCCGAGATCTCCGAAATCCGCGGCGTCGACACCAGCGGCGTGCTCGGCGGCCTGATGGCCCGCAAGCTCATCACCACCGCCGGCCGCAAGCAGGTCATCGGCCGCCCCATCCTCTACAAGACCACCAAAGACTTCCTCCTCCGCTTCGGCCTTAAAGACATCAACGAGCTTCCCAGCATCGAAGAGTTTGAGAAGATGGCCGGCGAACTCGCAGACATGGAGCCGGTCCAGGAGACAATCTCAATGGAAGCCCCCCTCCACGACCGTTTCGACGAAGCCTTCGCCCCCACGGACGACGATCCCGAAGCCGAGCGCGATGCCACCGAAGTCGAACCCATGGCCAACGTCCACGAACCCCAAGCCGACGGCGACAGCGACGATCCCTCCATCGACACCGAGATCGAATCCGGCGAAAAGTCCGGCGGCGCCTAGCTCGCAAACGTTTAGCGCCAACGGCGCGGTCACATCACAGCCCTGGGTTAGCGCTAAGACTAAGGAGCCAAAGGCCCCCCCTCCGCACCCTGCTCAACGTCATTCGCCACACAGGCATTGAAGCGATCTTGTAAGCGCTACCGCGTGCCTTTGCTTTTCTTGTTTGTCATTCCCGCAGGGAATCTGCGTCTCTCCACCCCTCCCCAACTCTGTCATCTCGACCGAAGGCGCGTCTTTTGCGCCGCAGCGGAGAGACCCCTGTATTGGCCGTTGCCGTTGCTTGTCTCTGAGGGCCGGAGGCCCGCCGCTATACCAGCCTGGGGCGTAGCCCCAGGTATACGGCCAACGAAGAATCCTAGGGCTGTAAGCCCGACACAAGATGCTTCCGCCCGCGCGCCAGATTCGAGGAGGTTACGGATGACGAAAACAACGAAGCAAAAAACGCCTAGCCGCATCTCTCAGGAGATTCTTGAGATGGCCGACGACATGCACCGCATCGGCATCATGGACGGCAAGACGCACCATCAGATCACGGTCCGCCATCTTGGCCGCGAACTGCCTCCCACGGCCGCGCCCATCACCGCCGAGCAAATCCGCAAGGCAAGAGAACAGGAGCACCTAAGCCAGGCGGCCCTGGCCCGCTACCTGAACGTGACAGTGGGCTTCGTCTCGCAACTGGAGCGCGGCACCAAGGAGGCCAAAGGCCCCCTCCGCACCCTGCTCAACGTCATTCGCCACAAAGGCATTGAGGCGATCCTGTAATCACCAGCGCGTGCTTTTGCTTTTCTTGTTTGTCATTCCCGCAGGGAATCAGCGTCTGCATTCGCACTTGCCGTTGCCCATTCAGCCGGATTAGAAGTGAACTTCGGCCCCGGACCTTCGCCTCAAGGAACTAGACTGATCACGCTATGGCTAAGAAAGTATGGACGCTTCATCACCGTCGGCAGATCGTCCCGTCAGCGCATCCTCTTTGTCGTTACACTGAAAGCATCTCCGGCACCCGCCTCATTGGTGCCCGTCCCGCTACTGCGGCAGAGATTGGCCAGTATGAAGAAGGCAGCTGAACTCGATCCCCTCCGCGAACGCCCTGACCTTGACTTCAGTAAGGCCGTCCGCGGCAAGTACTACGACCGCATGAAGGAGGGCACCAACATCATCCTCCTCGCCCCCGACCTCATGGACACCTTCCCCGACTCTGAATCGGTCAACGATGCCCTCCGCAGTCTGAAGGCCATCGCCTCCCGCACCGCTCGACGCGCTTGAATCCGCAGGGCCACCCACATCATCAACCACTGGAATCGTATAGAATCCATCTTCAGAGCTTCCATTGGAGCCCCTATGAATGCAACCGCCAGCACTCTGACTGAGAAGATTCAATCGCTCACCGACGAACAGCTCGTCGAGGTCGAAGACTTCGTGGAATTTGTCCGCCTCCGCCGGCTGGAACGCGGTCAAACTCGTGTCGCCGCGACGGCAAGCGCTCCCGCATTCGAAGCCGTTTGGGACAACCCGGAAGACGCCGCATACGATGCCTTATGAATTCGGAGACGTGGTGCTGGTGCGGTTCCCCTTCACCAACCAGGCGGCGTTCAAGCAGCGGCCCGCTGTCGTAGTCAGCAACCGGGCTACAACACAGCCAGGCCGGATGCCGTCATCATGGCAATCACCAGTCAACTTCGTCCGCTTTCCAGCCTGGGTGAGATTTGGATCGTCCAATGGCAAGCAGCCAACCTGTTGAAGCCCTCTGCGATCAAGCCGGTCTTCGCCACGCTCGAACAAAGTCTCCTGCTCAAGCAACTGGGCACATTGCAACCCGGGGACCAGGCTGCGCTTCGTCAGGCAATTGCTTCGGTGCTGGGCTAAGGGCCGGGTGCCCCCGATCTCTCGCACTTGGAGATCGGGGGTGTTCGCATAGCCACAACCTCCAGCGCGGGAAACCCTCCAAATCCTGTCAAGCCCCCACAACCACCTCAACATCACAAAACCCCCGTCAACACAGGCGATTCCCACGAAAAATACTTTGCACATCTATTCTCGCAACTAGCTACAATTGAAGTAGGCCTTAAAAACAACCAGCCCGGCAACGCGCCGGACTTGCCCATTTAATCCACCCGGAAGTCTCCACACCCAAGACTTCCCGAGACTTTAAAAGACTTCAAAAAAGACTTCGGTCCAAACCTAAGTCCTTTAGATCGAAACTATAAGACATAGACACCCCAGGGGGAGGGGGTGGTGCCCACCAAGCGCATACACTAAAGACAGCACCACCGACCGCGACGAGCCCTTCCGCAGTCAGAAAGCCGACACCATGAGCAAGACCCCCATACAGAAATCCGGCGAAGCCCCTCGCGGCGACCGCCTGCAAAAGATCCTCGCCCAGGCCGGCATCGCCAGCCGCCGCAAGGCCGAAGAGATCATCCTCGAAGGCCGCGTCATCGTCAACGGCCAGGTCGTCACCGAACTCGGCACCCGCGCCGACGCCGCCAAAGACCACATCCGCGTCGACGGCAAGCTGCTCCACGGCCCCGAGCCGCAGCGCTACTTCATGGTCAACAAGCCGCGCGGCTACGTCACCACAACAGACGACCCCGAGCATCGCCCTACTGTTCTCCAGCTCCTCGGCCAGGACTCGCAAAAGAAGACCGTCGGCGAGCACATGAAGCTCCCGCGCCTCTACCCCGTCGGCCGCCTCGACTATCTCAGCGAAGGCCTGCTGCTGATGACCAACGACGGCGACCTCGCTAATAAGCTCTCCAAAGCAGCAGCGGGAGTAGAAAAAACCTACCTCGTCAAGGTCTCCGGCTCGCCCACCGCAGAGGCCATCGACAACCTCCGCCGCGGCATCATGATCGACCGCGGCCGCCTCGACGAAGTCCGCGGAGGCCGTCGCGACCGCGTCCTCACCCAGCCTGCCAAAATCGAGCAGGTCCGCCGCGGCGAAAACCCCTGGTTCGAGGTCACCCTCACCGAGGGCCGCAACCGCCAGCTGCGCAAGATGTTCGAGGAGATAGGTCACCACGTCGAAAAGATCCGCCGCATCGGCTACGGCGCGCTGGTCCTCGATGTCCCGCCCGGCGCCTTCCGCGAACTCACTACTGGAGAGGTCCAGGCCCTCAACCGCGCCGCCGCCGGCAAAAAAGTCGAGCGCAAGAAGACCCTGCCCGACGCCGCGCAACTGAAGAAACCCGTCCCGCCCAAAAAGCGCGGCTTCAACAAACCACGCAAACATATCTCCTGAGCAGGCAACCAATTCGTGCCTGCGTTTTGGAGCGAACATTTCCTCCCACGCGGCAAACTCGCGCGTTCGGCTTGGCCATCTCAAGCTCTATGAGGTGTTCTTCCATGCGTGGTTTTAAATACTTTTTCGCATCTGTCTTTGTCTTTGCTCTGCTGAGTGTTGCGCCCCGTTCGCACGCCCAGATCTCCGTCGGCGTCCAGTTCGGCGCCGAACCCTCCTGCCCTTACGGCTACTACGACTACGCTCCCTACAACTGCGCGCCGGACGGCTACTATGGCCCGGAATGGTTCAACGGCGGCGTCTTCATCGGTGCCGGCCATTGGTCTCACGCCCCTGCCAACTTTCACGGTAACGTGAACAATCACTTCGATCCGCAGCACGGCTATAAAGGCAAAGCTCCCGAACACGGGCCAGCCCAGGTGCCCAAGGCCGCCTTCAAGGCCAACGAGAGCCGCGACGGCCAGGGCCACGCGGACAAACCACATAAGTAGTCCTATCGACGTTTCACTCCAGGCCCCTGTGTCTCCTGGACGCAGGGGTTTTTTTGTGCCAACTCAGTCTCTCGATCTCTCGAAATGTTGCCCGCGTGAGATTCAAACACAACCCCTCATGCTCCCACACACTCTTATGCATTGAGGTATCACATGCGCGGATTCAAGTACGTCCTTCTCGCTGCCGCACTCTTCATGCTCTTCACGGCAGCTCCAAAATCTCGGGCACAAGTCTCTATCGGTATCGGCGTCGGCGAACCTGCCTGCCCCTATGGCTATTACGGCTACGGCTCTTACAACTGCGCTCCTTACGGCTACTACGGGCCGGAGTGGTTCGTTGGCGGACGCTTCGTCGGCGCGGGCCGCTGGTCTCACAGTGGTCCGGGCTTCTACGGCCACGTCAATCGCTCCTTCGATCCCCGCTACGGCTATCACGGCGGCTATCCGGAACACGGCGCGTACCAGGAGCATCCCGACCACTTCCAGAGCTTCCAGGCCAGCCACTACAGCGATGTTCACGGCCACTACCACACCGAAGCGCAGCACGGAAGCTACGTCCACCACTAGACTGCACCGGCCCTTGCGCTCTCACCTAGCGTGATACGCAAGGGTCCTCCACGTGGGCCTGACGGTACGGCGTGCCGTCAGGCCATGTGCCCAGATATAACTGTCCCGGAGTTCCGCTCTTGAATACCAGCGGCGGGGGGACATACTTCATGCTCGTTGAAGGCGCTTCCACCAGCGACCCGATTACTGCATCCAGCACCTTCCAATACCCATAAAAATCAAGCTGATTAAGCGACGCCGACGCCTCAAATCCCTTGCGCCCCGCAATGTGCCTCGGGATCTCCGTCAGCAGAGTCTTCAACTCAAAGTCATAGCGCGAGTCCGGCGCTCCTGGCGACGCATGGCCTGCATTCACTTTCTTGCCATCATGCTCATCGCTCGGTAAGACAAGCAGAACATGCCGGTCCGGCTCAGACCTGCATAGCTCTGCGGCCAGTTTGTGTGCGGTCGGCAGACCGATAGCCTTGTCGTCTTCTCCTGTAACAATCGCGATAGGCAGCGTCGCCCGCTGCTCCCTAAGCGGGGGAATAATGCTCTTTGCATCGGCTCCGTGCGCAACGTGATACGCATCTCCCGGCGCAGCCAGCACCAGCGCCTGCGGACCCGGCAGATGCTCCGCAGCAGCCGAAACAGCCAGCCTCAACGAGATCGCCGCGCCCATCGAATATCCGAAGTAGACTACCCTCTGCGCATACGGCTCAATGCCCCTGCGCTTCAACTCAGCCAGTGCATCGCGTTCCGCCTGCGCCGTATTCGCAACCACAACCTGCGGCGATGTCGCATCCGACTCCTGATACACCGGATACACCACCACGTTCCCTTCACGCGTCAGGTGGTCGAGCAGTGCCCCATAGTTCTTCGGATTCATCCCCTGCCATCCATGATGGAAGAACACCATCGGCGCCTTGCCGCTGACCGAAGGCTCCGCGGGCAGAAAGAGGTAAACCCGATGCATCCCCTCACCCAGCGCCACAACATCAACCGACCCATGCGTCTGCCGCGTCTCAATCGCCGCCGGCCCAAGCTGGCTCTCCAACGATTGCGCACGTCCTAAAGAAGACATCAGCACGCTTAGCGCCAAAATGTGAATACGTATTCTCATTTCTCGATCTCCTCCGTCGCTTTCGTCGCTGGAGCCTGCGCCGCCAGCCACGGCAGCAGCTTCGCCACGATCAACGCCGCGCCGTCGTCGGAGAGATGAATGCCGTCGCTCGCGCGCAGCCGCTCCGTGCGTCCGCCGACCTCGCCGAAGTCGCGAAAGTGCCCGTCGCTATCGCCAATTACTCCCGCCGTGCTGAACCAGACTGCGTGCGGCGACGCGCGCACCACGCTATAGTCGATGCGATTGATCCACGCGATGCGCTCATCGTAGCCGTCGGCCTTCATCGGTGGCAGCCCCAGCCAAACCACCGTCGCACCGCTCGATTCCAGCATTCGCAAATAAGCATCGACGCGCTGTTCATAGATGTGCTCCCAACCCTCCGAGCCAAACGGATAGACCACGCCGTCCACTTCAAAGCCCTGCCCATCGTTCGCGCCGATCGCAACGATAATAAAATCGGGCCGCGCGTCCTTCAGCATTGCCGGATACTCGCTCTCCCAATCGAAAACCTCCGGCCGCGCCAGCCCGGTGCCCGACTTGAACAGGTTCAGAAACTCCAGGTCCTTGTACCGCGGTGCCTGCCGCATCATGGCCGAAGACAATCCCACGGCCATCATCGAATCGCCTGCCAGCGCCACCGTTCGGGTCTGAGCAGCGTCGACGGCTGGAATCTTCGGCAGCACGCTCGACATAGGCGGCGGCGCCTCCGACACAGGCGCAAGCCGCAGCGGAGTGGGCGCGACCACTGGCACTCTCTTTACCGAAGCAGCAGGCACAGCAGCTCGTATCGCGAGCGTGCTGCTATGCGCCGGGACAACAGGTGCAGGCGGATTGGCCGCCGCCAGCGCTGCCGGATCGTCGCTCCAACCAACTCGAGCCAACTCCACCAGCGCATGCTCTCGCTCTCTCTCAATCCCCAACGGCGCCAGCGCACGATGCAGCCCGGTCGCCAGCGGCAGCGCCACACTGCGCTCCGGCCCCAGCTCCAACCGCCGCGCCCAATCATACAATCCGCCCGACTCCAGCAACAGCATCAGCGCCACGAATACGCCCAGGCTCACGCCCATCTGCTGCACTGTCGAATATCGGTGGTACGCTCTCATCGTCCTAATCCCTGCTCTTAAAACTGAAAGTAGATAAACGGCGCAACGCCAGTCGGTCCAAGTATCTCGATGACAAACACACCAAGCGCAAGCATCGCCCCGTTCACCGCAACCGGCATTCTCGACATCGTTGCCTCCACAGTGCGACGCCACACACGCGGCGCATACTGGCCGAACAATCCGAGCAGCAGCGCGATCACAACGGGCATCGTTGCCAGCGTAGCAACGCCGCCGCTGAACAGCCTCGCAAACACCTCGCCGGCCACGCTGAACGTCGGCGACCGGAAGAACACCCAGCCCACGCACACCGCATGAAACATCAGCACGCGCGAGGCCCACGGCCACCACCGCTCAGCCCGCAGCGACTGCACCTCAACCGAATCGCTCGCAGCCCACAACCGATGCACGATCAGATAAACGCCCTGCAACCCGCCCCACATCACAAACGTCCACGAGGCTCCATGCCACAAGCCGCCGAGCAGCATCGTGATCATCAAGTTCGCATAAAGCCTCGCCGTCCCACGCCGCGATCCGCCCAGCGGAATATACAAATAATCGCGCAGCCAGCTCGAAAGCGAGATATGCCACCGCTGCCAGAAGTCCTGCGGATCGGTCGCGGTATAGGGCGCGTTGAAGTTGCGCGGAAAGCGATAGCCGAGCAGCATCGCACACCCAATCGCGATGTCCGTATAGCCTGAGAAGTCGCAGTAGATCTGCGCCGCATAGCCGTAGATCGCGAGCAGCACATCGCCGCGATGAAAGTTCCCCGGCGCGGCAAACACCGGCTCGACTAACCGCGTCGAGAGCGTGTTCGACAGGATCACCTTCTTGAACAATCCTGCAAGAATCAGCAAAAACGCGCGGTTCACGCGGACATGCCGAGGGTCCCGCCTGCGTATAAGCTGCGGAATAAAACTCGACGCGCGCAGGATAGGCCCGGCGATCAACTGCGGAAAGAACGCAACATACAGCAGCGCATCCGAGAGATACAGCGGCTCGCGCAGCTTGCGTCTATAAATATCGCCCAGCAGCGAGATCGCATGGAACACGAAGAAAGAGATCCCCAGCGGCAGAAACGGCGCAGGCAGATTCCACACCGG
>Ga0302315_10005550_pt1 | contig 10758 bp, 9 predicted proteins | sample III_Palsa_N3_1_FD_200532 | JGI IMG/M metagenome (GOLD analysis project Ga0302315, IMG submission 200532) | Peat permafrost microbial communities from Stordalen Mire near Abisko, Sweden - III_Palsa_N3_1 | ecosystem: Environmental > Terrestrial > Soil > Palsa > Peat permafrost | place: Sweden... | reverse complement strand
TGCCGTTGAAACCGCCGGCCAATTGAATACTGAAATTTCCAGCGTTATCAGCAACGTGATAGACGTGCAACGCAGCATCCCAGCAAGCATCTCCGTACCGATACCTAAGCCTCCGGTGGTCAATACCCAAGGGCAAGTTACCGGGAAAATCATCAACACCAGCGCGTAACCCATTCCAACAGGAGGCAACCATGGCCATCACACCACTGCAATCGTCCAACGATGCGGCCACCCAGGCAATCCAGCAAACCAAGCAATCGACCCAATTGCAGCAGACAGCGAACAATACGTCAGCGACACAAGCCAATCAGACGCACCAATTGCAGCAGCAACAGACCCAGCGCGTGCTACAGCAAACGCAGGCACAGAACGTGACGCAACAAGCGCCAAAGCCAGTCGTCAATACTCAGGGGCAAACTACCGGGAAAATCGTCAACGCGACAGCCTGACGATACCCTTTTTTATCTGTCTTGCCGATCGAAGGAAAGACTCTCTGGCGGAAACCAGATGCCGGTCCGAACAGGACTGCGGTCGGTATTCGCCTGGCCTGTTCAATGCCAAACCCGTAACGAGATTCCCGCGCCGCTGCCTCCGCGATGCCATGTAATCTCTGACGCATAATCTCTGATATTCTTGCTTGAATTCCGATTTCGAAAGCCCAAGTGACGACCATTGCTCCAACCGACCGCGATCGCGACCTGGCTACTGCCATCCGGCATCACATGGACGGAAGATTTGACGAAGCCGAACGCATCTATATGCGCCTGCACGAACGGAATCGGCGCGATGAAGAAATCCTATATCTGATCGGCGTGTTGTGCTGCGACCTGGGCTCCTACTTGCCGGCATGTCGATTTCTTGAGGCAGCGATCGCCATCAATCCCGGCTTCCCCGAAGCGGCGCGCCAGCTTGTCGTCGCGCTCAAAGGCCAGGCGGAACTTGATATCGCGGCAGGCAAATTCGATGCCGCCGAAGCCGCCTTGCAGCGCGTCCGGCAAGGCGATCCAGGCGATGACGATTGCCTGCTGCGGCTGGGCCGGCTGGCGCTGTTGCGCGCCAATTTCGCGCAGGCGCAATCGCTATTGGGCCAGTTCTTGCAGCGCGCCCCTGATCATGAAGATGCGCTCAACTGGCACGGCCTCGCCTGCCTGCAACAAAAAAATTATGCGGCAGCCGAGCTATCGTTGCGCCGTGTCTTGGCGAACAATCCAAAATTGAACCAGGCCCGCAACAATCTCGGTCTGTCCTTATACGATCAGGGACGCATGGAGGAAGCACATGACTGCTTCGCCACAGCGCTGGAGCATGACCCAGCCTATACGAATGCACGCATCAACCTGGCAAACACCCTGCGCATTCTGGGCCGACCGCTGGAGGCGCGTGCGCACCTTGAAAAACTGATCGTCGCCGATCCGGATTCGGCGGAGTTGCTCAACAACCTGGGCACCGTGTTGCAGGATCTGGGTGAGGCGCAACGCGCCAGACAGGTGCTCGAACGCGCGGTCGCGCTGGCGCCAACGTCGGCACAGGCGCGCTGGAATCTCGCGCTGAGTCAATTGCTGCTGGGCGATTATGCACATGGCTGGGAAAATTTCGAAGCCCGCTGGGAAGGCTGCGCCAATCTGCGCGGCGCCTACGATAAGCCGGCCAAGCTCGCCTGGTGCGGCGAGCCACTGCAAGGCAAGCGCATCTTGTTATGGGCGGAACAGGGCTTTGGCGATAGCTTGCAATTCATCCGCTTCGTCGGCGACCTTGCACAACGCGGCGCAACGGTCATCGTCGAAATTCAAGCTGAGCTGGCGCGCTTGATCGCTGCGATGCCCGGTGTGGCGCAAGTCGTCACGCGTGGTGCGGCGTTGCCGCCTTACGACTTCCATTGCCCGCTGATGAGCTTGCCGTACCGGCTGGGCATTACCGACATCGCGATGGCAGGAAGAGGCGCCTACCTGCCGCTCGACCCGGATCGAGCAAGCCACTGGCACGCGCGACTGGAAAATTTCCCCGGAAAAAAAATCGGCCTGACGTGGGCCGGCAGGTCGCGCCTGCATAGTGCCGAACTGGCCGCAATCGATGTCCGGCGCAGCGTGAAACTACAGCAACTTGCGCCAATCATGCAAACCGCTGATTGCCGCTTTTTCAGCTTGCAAAAAGGCGCGCCAGCGGCAGAAATAGCTGCAAACGGCATCGCCTTGCAGGATTTTTCCGCAGAGTGGAACGACTTCGCCGACACCGCCGCCTTCATCGCTAATCTCGATCTCGTAATCACAGTCGACACCGCCGTCGCCCACCTGGCCGGCGCACTCGGCAAACCAGTCTGGCTGCTGAACCGGCGCGACACTTGCTGGCGCTGGCTGCCGGAGCGCACGGATTCGCCCTGGTATCCGACACTGCGGCAGTTCCGGCAATTGCAAGCGGGGGATTGGGAAGCAGTGATTGCAGCGGTCGCCAACGCATTGCGTTACTTTTTACGTACAGGTCAAACCCAATGAAATTGCGTACCCTCCCCTTTGCATTAGTCGACGTTTTCGCGCGCGAACCCCTGAACGGCAATAGTCTCAGCATATTTTTACTCGACAGCGCCATTTCGACGGGCGCCATGCAGCGCATTACGCAGGAGCTGCGGCAGTTCGAAACGATTTTCCTGGAACGGATCGGTACCGGCAATCGTTTTACGACACGCATTTTCACGATGGAGGAAGAACTGGCCTTTGCCGGTCATCCGATCATCGGCGCCTCCGCGTTTCTTCATGAGAAATTGTTTCCGCAATTAGGTGAAGTGCAACTCGAATTCGCCACGTCGGAACGGGTCATCTCGACTATCAGTCGCGTGACCGATTCGGTCTATATTGCAGAAATGGATCAGGGTGCGGCAAGCATTAATGTGCCGATTGCACGTGAGCGCTATGAGGCCTTGCTTGATGCGCTTAATTTGTCCGTCGCGGACCTGGTTCCCGGCCTGCCGCTGCAAGTGATTTCGACCGGATTGCCCTACCTGATCGTGCCCTTGCAATCGAATTTGGAACGCGCCAGAATCGTGCATCCGCAATTTGAAACATTACTGGCAAGCGTCGGCGCCAAATTTGTGTACGTGCTCGACGTGAAAAACCGAGAGGGCCGCACCTGGGACAACGATGGCCGGGTGGAAGATATTGCTACCGGCAGCGCTGCTGGGCCGGCGGCGGTGTACCTGGTTGCGCGTGGGGTGGAAAATGCCGGTGCCGGCTTCGTCTTGCATCAAGGGCGATTCGTCGGGCGCCCCAGCGAATTGCAAGTCGAAGTGCGCGGAAAGACTGAATGGTCGGCGACGGTGCGCGGACAGGTTTGCTTTGTAGGGAATGGCAGTTTTAATCTGCCAAGAGCTTTACTGCTTGCTTGAGCGACTACGTTGCGCTAACCAGCGGTTGCAACAAACGGCCGGCATCCGCGCTGGCGTGCAGCGACTCGTTCAACACATGTTTGGCACAGGCAAAGCATTTGCCGCAGCAGGTCGCTACGCCGAGGTCGTCGCGCAATTCTTCCATGGAAGAAACGCCCAGGCCTACCGCTTGCTGGATCTCACGCTCTGAAATGTTGTTGCAGACACAAATAATCATTCTCAACACACCTTGAATTAATTTTGCAGCAGGGAGCCAACCCTGCAATCCCACGCGTCCTGTCATCTCGCATATCATGCCACTCATGCAATATAAATGATAACGATTCGCATTAAGATTATTCCTGATCAATTCAAAGAGCGCAAGCCTTTTTAGCGGTAATCTTCACATTGCGTGAAGAAATGCAAGAAATTTCCGCCAGGCATTACTCCACGATGCGTGACAAGCGCCACATGCCATGTTGGTTTTTGAATAACTCACCGCTTTCGTATTGTGTGCATTCTTCCTCGGAAACCCGGTAACGCGGCTGCCCCGCCGCTACCGAGAAAGTCTGCCCTGGGCGTATCGCGGGAGTTTCGGTAAACAGATACCAGGTAAAGACACGCAGCAATTCCACCGGGTCGTCGGCTTCGCCGATGGCGATCACGGCGTCGCGCAATCCAAAGCTGTGCATACCGCAGGTGTAGATGTCTTCATCGGTCACGAATACGACAAACGCTTCATGCGCGCTGAACAGATGGCGCTCGTCGACAAATTTCAGCCATGCTTGCGGACTGTGCGCGATACCGCTGCTTTCGATCTTGACGCCGACTCCACCCGCCTTGACGAGAGCGGCGGCAGCCAGCATCAGCGCGACAGCGCGGCCATGTGAACCGCCGCGGCCGATCAAATACGTCACCAGCGTATGCTGTTCAATTTGCTGCATGACATCGGTATCGGCCCAGTGCGGACCAACGGCGCGAAACGCCGCCGCCATGCGTGGGTCATGCGCTTCCACTTGCAGTTCGAATACCGTTTTCGATTGCGTTTCGGTCAGCTTGTCGCCGATCAGACTGATCGCCCCGGATTGCTCGGCAATCTTGCGCACCAGTTCGTCACGGTCGCGCCACATTCCGGGGACGCAGATGATGATTTGGGATTCGGTGTTGGACATTCCATCATTCCTAATAAATATTCCTCAGCCCCCATGGCCATTACCTGCAAATCCCGCAGGTTTGCTCCCCTCTCCCGCAAGCGGGCGAGGGGAGACAAGCCAGCCGCGATATCGCACGATCAAGCCGGTGAATCGATGGGCGATCTCGACATGAAAGCAAAACCGCCCTTCTTCCACGTGTTCATAGGTATCGCCACGCGGCGCCCAGGCGGCGGGTAGCGGAACGCCGCAAAAACGCCAGCGGCGCACAACCAGTCGCAGCTTCTCCTCTTCCAGCACCGGCGCCAGGCCGAAACTGAAGGGGCCGAAGCGCTCTTCCACCAGTTTGTCGGACCGCCCTGCCCCGGCCGTCTGGATGCTGAAAAATCGCTCGTTGCCGAAAGTGCGTTGCCAGCGTTCGGTGCCGTTATGTGCCTCGAACAATACGTCGACCGGCACATCCTGCCCAGCATCCGGGAACCCAATCACGCGCGCCACGAGCCGTGCCAGCAAACCGTTGCCGCGCTCAATGCTGGCACGCCCATTGACGCGCAACGTACCCAGATTATCGTGCATGGCGCGCACCGGCGCCGGCAAGGCATCCCAGGCATCGCCGAGTATGCGCTGATAAAGCGGCATGTGCGCAGGCGCAGCATGATCGACGCGCAACCCGGTGTGGATGCGCAGAGCTTGAAACTGCGCTTCAAAATCGTCCAATTCCAGCTCGGCAATGGCTGCGCGCGCTCCCGCTTCGGGCCGCCTGCCTTGCAAGCAACGACGTACGATCGCAGCAATCGCCATCGCTGGAATCGCCGGCCCGTCATTGTCCTCGGCCAGCAAATGCCAGGACAATTGGATTGCCTGCCCCGACTTGTCAACACCGGCAACCGCGACAAACATCCCGCCGCGATGTTCGCCCCAACGCCATCCGGCGGCGATCAAATGCATCAGCGGCGCCAGCGGCACCAGTGTCGGCAGCAAGCGCAGACGCACCAGCCAGGCAAGCCCATTCAACATCCGATGGAAAATTTCCGGCACGGTCGCCGCCCCGATCCAGAGTGACTGCAAACCCGGCCAAGCACGCGGCAGCATCGTTTGATCCGGCACATTCACCAATGAAAATCGCAAATTTCGCAAAGGCAGCCGACCGGGAGGCGCAATCGTATAGCGAATCGATTCGGTCAAGGGATAGACGGATTCCGTTTGGCCGTCGCGCAAGCCCTCAACGCGTTTGCCGGCATAGCTGGCCAGTGCCTTGACCACATTGACACCGACCGCCGCAAACGGCGACGGCGCTATGCCGGCGCTAATCGCCGTCACCTGCGCCATATCCGCGGCCAAACGCCGTACCACCGCGCCGGACAAGACCGGGAAACTGCTGACACCGGACAATGCGAACACGCCGCGCTCCTGTGCCCGTTGGCTGAATTGCGCAAAGCCGTCAACGAATTCGGCACTGTCGGCAAAGTCCATGTAATCGCAGCCGATTGCCAGGCAGGCTTCGAGCATCCGATACGGCTCGCCGCCATACAATTGGAACGGACCGGTGGCGTCGACCACCAGATCAGGCATGATCTCGCTCAGTTGCTGCTCAACGTCGCCCGCGCGGTCGAAAAACAACGCCGCCCGACCGGCATCACCCGAGAGGGATTCGCAAAAACGATAGGCTTTGTGCAGCGATCTACCGGCAATCAGCAAGGTGATCCGCGCCTCGTCGGCCAGCAGCCGGGCAAGCCGTCCACCGAAGGAACCGTAGCCGCCAATAATCAGTATTTTCATCCAGGGCGCCCAATACGGTCGGTTACCAAAATTCGTCGCGCCAATTCTAAACCAGAACGCTACAAACTCTGTTCGAATTCCTCTCATTTTTCAGCGAAATGGTGACTCTATGCACCGGCTTGCCGTAAAATAGAAACGCCCTCTGGCTAACCATCCGAGCATGTCCGTCCAGGAAATCTGGGTCGAAAATTGCTCTAAAAAAGATAACAACATGGCAAATAGACGAATTCTCTTGCAAAGCGCAATGATGGCCGCCATGGTGTTCGGCGCTGCCGCGCATGCGAGTTCCGCGCCGCCGATCGCGATCGACGTTGGGCATTCGCTGCAATCGTCGGGCGCCACCAGTGCTCGCGGCAAGTCGGAATTCGAATTCAACCGCGAGTTGGCGCTGGTGGTCTGGCAAGCGATTGCCGCCAAGGGCGGGCAGGCTTTTGAAATTGGCGCCGACGGCAAAAGCGTGGACCCGGAAACCAGGCCGCTGGAAGCCAGCGCGCATAACGCCAAGTTCTTTCTATCGATACACCACGATTCGGTGCAACCGCAATACCTGGAAGACTGGACCTGGCAAGGCGGGGTCCAGCGGCACGCCGACCAGTTTTCCGGTTTCTCCTTATTTGTATCACGCAAAAACAAGCAAGTGGCGACCAGTTTGCGCTGCGCATCGGCCATCGGCGCCGCCCTGAAGTCAGCAGGTTTCACGCCGTCGGTGCACCATGCCGAGAAAATCGAAGGTGAAAACCGTCCGTGGGCGGACGAAGCCAACGGCGTCTATTACTACGACAACCTGATCGTCCTCAAGAACGCCAAAATCCCCGCCGTGCTGCTTGAAGCCGGCGTCATCGTCAACCAGAACGAAGAAACCAAGTTGCTGGATCCCAAGGTGCGCCATGCGATTGGCCTCGCAATCAGCAGCGGCCTGGGTAGCTGCGGGATGCTGAAATAAGGCAATCCCCGGACGGTAGGTGACCTCGCATACATGGTCACGCCGATTGTTTTCTTGGCCGAACTGATCAAATCGCAGATTGGGGTCAGAGCTTGACTTAGCTCCATCAAAGGGTGCGCATGACGGCGGCAGTTGCCCCCTCCACGCAAATTTGATTGAACCTGCCGGTCGCCCTCAGTGCATCCTCGCGATCATTTCTGATTTTTTGAGCGGCGCAGTGCGGTCAAATGCCATATTGCTGCGTATATAATGACAGTCGGTGATCGGCCGGTAGCGGCTGTACGAGCAGGCGGCCAATTCATTATTGCATTAGCAATTAATTCGAGGCAGTATCCGACTTGAACAGACGGCCACAAATGAGTTGAGACACTGATAGAAATGACCCCAATGGTTAAGAGCCTGTTCTGAAATTTGTGTGATTAGGTATTGAAACAACGCTACGTTAGTTCATGCCTCAACGGGAATGGCGACAGTAAACTGGCAACCACGCCCATAGAGTCCGTTCGAAAGAAGAACCTCGCCGCCCATGCGTAGAGCCGCTTGCTGCACGATAGCCAAGCCAAGACCCGATCCCGGTAGATCGTGCGCCTTACCCCGACGGAAGCGTTCAAATATCGTGCTTCGATCCTTCTCTGAGATACCGGGCCCGTCGTCGGTCACCGATAGCATCAAGGTAGTGGCGGCCCGCTTGAGTTCAACCACAATTTTTCCGCCAGGATCGATATAACGGATCGCGTTATCCAACAAATTGTGCAAAATCGATTGAAAAGTATGCATCTCCAACGGATGCAGCAACCTATCCGGCGCTTCAAGAGATAGCTCAATTTGACGTGCCCTGGCGAACGGCGCAGCTTGTGCCAGGGCTTGGCGGGTCAGGTGTGACGCATCGAGGAAGGAAAGACTTTCAATAGGCTTTCCGTCGACTCTTGCCAGTTCCAGCAATTGTTGAATAAGGTGCGATGCGCGTGCAATGGCATCGCCGACGTGTTGTTCGGCCTCCAGTTTGTCTTGTTCAGTCACCGCCCTGGCTAAGCCATGTACATGTGCCGATATCACCGCTAAAGGTGTTCTCAACTCGTGTGCGGCGTCTTGCACAAAAGTGCGCTCCGTGGATATTTTTCTGGCAAGCTGTATTAGCAAGCGATCGATGGCCGAAACCACGGGCTTGAGTTCGCCATAGTGGACGTCGAAATTAACGGGCGACAAATCGCTCTCATGTCGTGCTGCGATGCATTTCGACAGCGTCCGCAGCGGCCGCAATCCACGCGCAACAGCGTACCAGATAGGTAGGAGAATGAGCGGGAATGCAATCAGCAGCCGCAACCCAAACTCTCTACCGAACTGGTGTGCCACATCCCAAAAGGACAGGAGCGGATAAGCGACTTGAAACGTCCAGAGTTCAGTATCACCCCGAAATATCAGGTAATCTCGTCCATTGAGTCGGACTGGCAGGACCTGGCCTGCGCTGCCCGCCAAAGGGAGATTCGTCATCCGCAACAAGCGCTTGCCCTGATGATCTGCGAGTTCCATCAACGCATCAGGCCGACCATCGAAGCGGCGGCCGCGGTTGAATTCCCGCTCGAGCGACAACGCGAATTGATACGCCTCTGGCGCGGTTTTCGCGCCTTCGAACGCCTTCATTTCGTATTGCATGAACGATCCAATACCGCTGCGGATGTCATTTTCGTTCGCGTCCCTCGCATACTGGAATGCGATAAGGACCAACCATATTGCCAAAAATGCGATCACGATCGCAATGAATACGCGCCGAACAAGGGTAGGCTGAAACATGCTTTTATACCGTGAGCGAATAACCGACACCGTGCAAGGTTTGTATGCGATGCGCGCCGATTTTTTTCCGCAAATTCGACATGTGCACCTCAATCGCGCTGAATTCCACCGGGTCGCCCAATGGCTCCAGTCGTTGTGCAAGCTCGCCCTTGGGTACCACTGCGCCCGGCTCACGGGCCAACTCCAGAATAAGACGAAACTCTCTTGGTGAAAGATCAAGCAACTCGCCCTTCAAACGCGCGACGTATTTCCTCGGTTCGATTTCGATGTCGCCGATTGACCAGACGTCACACGATTGATGCGCGTAGCGCCTTTGCACCGCATGAATGCGCGATATCAATTCTTCGATAGCAAACGGCTTGACCATGTAATCGTCCGCACCACCATCCAGGCCTGCAAGCCGGTCATCCAACGCGGATCTCGCTGTGATGACAATGACGGGCATGGCGATTGCATCGCGGCGCCATTGCGCCAGGAGGTCGAGGCCGCCGCCGTCCGGCAGGCAAAGATCGAGCAGCACACAGTCGAATGGCGGCAATTCAAAGGCTGGCGGTGCGTGATCGATCCGGCGGACCCACTCACTGGTGTGGCCAATGGTTTTTAGCGTCCTTTGCAGAGCAAATCCAAGATCGAGGTCGTCTTCAACAATCAAAATGTGCATGGCGGTCACGGTTACCTGGCGTTATTGAAGGCATCTCCAAAAGTCTACAGGGCTACGGGGCCGCGCAGTAGTTTTTTGGAGATGCCCTTAAGAATTGCAAAAGATTCGGTTGAGTATAGTGCATATCTTATCAATCGGGAAACACGCTCGGACTTGGGCAGCAGGCAATCGCGCATGCACCGGCTTCTCGCTTTGAGTCAGGAAATAGCGCACTTTCACGCAACCTTACGGAGGCCACATGCAATTTTTCACAAAATTTATGATCAGAAATATTTTCACCGGCATTGCGATTATTCTGTTGAACGCGTGCGGCGGCGGTGGGAGCAACACGGCTTCGCCACCAAGCCAACCGGTCAATTTAAGCACGTCGATCGACAGCATCATGTCGTCCACAATGGCGGCTACCGGTGTGACCGCAGCAACCGTTACGGTTATGAAAAACGGCCAAGTACTCCATGACAAAGGGTACGGCTTCCTGGATGCCGCAGCAACCATCCCATTGCCGGCCAACGCGATGATGGTGACGGCAAGCACCGTCAAGCCGTTTACCGCGTCGGCAATCCAGGCCTTGGCCGTCAATGGCAAGCTTGCGCTGTCTGATCACGTCTTTTGCACGGGCGCCAACGCGCCATGCTGGTTGTCTGCGAACTTGCTGTCATCGACAACGGACCCGCGCGCCGGCGCTATCACCATCGCGGAACTCATCGCGCATCAAGGCGGGTGGAACATAGCCCTGCACGGAAACGTCGATTTCGATAAAAAGGAATCTATCGTTCAAAGCGCACTGGGCCTGACTGTGCCGCCTGCCCAAAGCGACGACATACGCTATTGGATGGCACAACCCCTGGATTTCACACCGGGCACGCAGGTCGCCTATACCAATTTCGGTTATATGCTGCTAGGCGCAATCATCGAACAGGCATCGGGCGCCAGTTATCTACAATACGTTCAAAATACGATACTGAGTCCAATCGGCATCGCGAGCACGGAATTCTCCGGCGCCGCGTCGTTGCTGGCGAATCGGAACCCACGCGAACCGGACTACATCACTTCCCAGATGGGGCCGAATCTCTTTGCC
>Ga0302315_10005549_pt1 | contig 10758 bp, 8 predicted proteins | sample III_Palsa_N3_1_FD_200532 | JGI IMG/M metagenome (GOLD analysis project Ga0302315, IMG submission 200532) | Peat permafrost microbial communities from Stordalen Mire near Abisko, Sweden - III_Palsa_N3_1 | ecosystem: Environmental > Terrestrial > Soil > Palsa > Peat permafrost | place: Sweden... | reverse complement strand
CGACCTTACTTTCATGTTCTGTTAGTCCATTGTCTTTTTTATACCTGCCTATCAGCAATATGGGAAAGGCGATCTGGTCTAACTGCAAGCCGTCCCAATAAGGTTTACCTTCGAGCCACATATTCTGGGGCCAATGTCCATCGGCTTCCTGGGTTGCCATCAGGTAATTCATTACCCTTAGTGCATCTTCCTGTGCATTGAAAGCCAAAAAGCCACTCGAACATTCCACGAGGTCGCGGGGCCAAACTACGTGATAACCACCAATATCGCCATCGCCCTTTGTGTTACCCCAGGGAATAGAAAGGCTGGCGATCACTGCGCCTGAAAAATGGAAGGATTCGTGCATCCGCATAATGGCGACACTATTGCGGAATAGCTTTCCGGATTTGATATCCTTGTCTTTTCTTTCGTCTATTGATTGGTGCCAATCGCTCCATTGTTTAACATACAATTGTTTACAGCCGTCAAATCCTTTTAGTAAGCTGGCATGGGCATGCTGGGCGGCTTCGTTCATATCCCGGCCAAATGCCAGGGCAAGCGTAAATTCGTCTTCAGAAGATATATCGATTTCACCTGTTAAGGCGAGATTGCCTGAATCGGCACGATCATATTCCCACTGCATACTTTTGTGTGTAGATATATCGGTGTAGCCGTCGGATACTCCGACGAAACCCACAGATCTTTTTTTCCAGGGAAGAGAACAAGCTAAAGCCAACGTGATACCGTCCCTTTCTGCAAAAAGCATAGGTACTCCCTTGTATTCATCTAACCACCCCATATTTTCGGCGCTTTGGTTGCTGATGTGCGGTGCTAATAAGACATATAATTGGAAATCATCTTTTTTTCCTGTGATAGGTTCGAACTTTATCTTTTGTAACACCGTGTTATGTAGCGGGTCCGTAATGATTTCTTTGTGGATTTTATAAAGGGTATCAAGGCCAGTATTGGTAATTTTATAACAGGGAATCCCCGTTTCAATCATCTCGCTTTCATGGCGCGTATCTCTCTTTTCTTCAGCAAAGAAATCGCCATCTTTAGTTACCAGTAACTCCATGTCCCTGATGCAGGCATTATCCTCCCGCGGGTAATAAACTTCATTTAATATACCATGACTGGTGGTAAAGCTGACCTGGCTATACGAGCTTAATGATTTTCCGATTCCTGATTTAGAACTGTTGGTCCATTTACCCGGAATACCAGGTGCTCCCGGTGCGGGAGACTTAAATGTTTTTTGGGGCATTTGATGATTTTTAGAATGACTAAATTCTTTGATTTTCAGTAGTATACATTCGATAGACAGGTAAGAAACTCATATGTTTCAATTTATATTTGTTGCTCATCTTGATATTCCGTCTATAAGCTTTTCAAGGTTTAATTAGCACCTCCAGATGCAGGAGGTGCTAACTATTAACACTAAAAAAGCTGATAAGCTATTGTTTAGTTGGTTGCGGGGCTTTTCCGATCAGCGCCATAAACTGGTCCAGTTTAGGTGTTACGATAATCTGCGTCCTCCTGTTTTGAGACTTCCCGAAATCGGTACTGTTATCGGCAATAGGGTTATATTCCCCACGCCCACCGGCGGTCATCCGTTTTGGATCTACATTGTAAGTATTTTGCAGGGACTGCACTACGGAAGAAGCCCGCAGGCAACTCAAATCCCAGTTGTTTCGAATATTAACCTGGCTAATGGGAACATTATCAGTATTGCCTTCTACCAGCACATCGTAATTGGAATAATCATTGATAATTTTAGCGACTTTGCTCAATATGGAGCCCGCGTTGGGAGAAATCATATAGCTACCAGACTGATAAAGCATATTATCGGCTAGGGAAATGTAAACAACTCCCTTAAGCACTTTTATATCTACATCTTTCATCTCGTCCGCGCTCAGCGAACGGGTAAGATTAGTAGTCAGAATCATATTCAACGAATCGCTTTTATTTTTCAGCTCGACCAGGTGCTGAATATATTTATCTGATGCACTGATCTGGTCAGCTAACTTGGCGATATTCGCGCCGCCCTGATTATTTCCTGCCAGGCACTGGTTAAGTGAGTTTTGCAATCCCGCAGCGTTTGCCCTGGCCTGCGCTAATTGATCCTCCAGGCCTTTTGCATGTTCCCTGGAACCGGCAAGCTCTTGCTGGGTTGATTGCCAGCTTTGTTTCAGGTTACGGTTGGTATCTATTGACCGGTTATAATCACTTTGTAAAGCAGCATATTTTTTTGTGCTGACACAGCCTTGTGTCAGTATAGTTGTTGCCACCAGGATAATACCCGGAAGCCAAATTTGAATTTTCATGAGTTTTAAAATTTGAAAGAATGATCTAATACGATTAAACCAATATTGACGCGATTTACTTGGTGTCAATACGGATACATTTTGGTAATAGAAATTATCGATCAAATCCGAATGGCCCGAAGAGCAAGGAAGGAGTATTGCTTATGATAAAATAAGCGCATGTATAAAGAAGGAAAAACCTCCCTGGTGGCAAATAACATTAAAGAAAAAAAAGTAACTATAAGGACTGCTATAAATTTCATAGAATCCGGTTGATTCTCTTCCAGCAAACATTTATCGGCCAGGCGGGAGAAATTGATGGCATGGTGATTATTATCTACTGAACTTCGGCGGACACCGACGGCTGAAAACAACGATGGGATGGAAGAGAAAGGCAAACTTCGGGAGAGAAAAAAGACGTTGGTTAAAGCGAAAAATAGGTAAGATGCGCAAAAAATCAGCGTCACCCATTTAAATAACCTAAGAGACTTTAACCCCTTCATTGATTTTGCAATAATATTAATGCATATATCGAAGGAACACCTTTCCTCATAAATTGTTCTGTTTCAAAATGTTTTTACAGAATTTAACTTTTAAAAACAATTATTAATCCTGAAAGGTTATTTTTTGGAGTCAATAATAAATGTGCTCCATACATCATGATAAATTTCATAAATGAATTACCGGAAAAAGTGATTGGGATCGAAGTCACCAGCGATATTTCCAAAGAGGAATATGATTCTAAAATTGTACCGAAAATGAATGAACTGGCTAGCCGCCAGGGAGAGATTAACTACCTCATCGTGTTGAAAACAGACATTGCTGCATTTGATGCAGGCGTTTGGTGGGATGATTTTAAAATGGCACTCAATCATTTTACCAAATGGAATAAAGTGGCTATAGTAACAGATCATGAAATGATCAAAACAATCACTCATATGTTCGGATTTGCTTTTCCCGGCGAACATAAAACTTTTAAGTTAGCGGAATATGAGGATGCTTTAACTTGGGTATCTGTTTAAGCGTCACATCTCTTCCTTAATACCTTTTTTAATCAGCCACCAGTTCACCGGGTAAGCGGTTAAAAAACCAAACAGCATAGCAATCTGCATCATAAATCAGAATAGTGGGTCTGTGACAGGTATTTTGTAGCCAAACATTACAAAAAACACGATAGCCATCCAGCCATACATGCCGATCTGCCAGCAGGTCAGTGAAAGGGTGTCCGCCTTGACTGCCGCTACCAGGGCGGCTACGGGCGATATTTTACGCATAGGTTTAATGGCATAATATTGAAAGAGAATACCGATGACAAAGGCAAAAGCAAAGTCCATTACCCAGGTTCCGACCAGTTTACTACCAAAAAGCGTAACAGGCACCCATAAGAGAAATGATTCGGCGAATATATCGCCAAGCGTGCAGCCGCTGCCACAATGCAAGGCGCCTATTGCTACGCTTTGCCAAAAAGGTTTTTTGTGCATAGGCATCTGCTTGTCCTTGATATTTTTCATGGAGCCTTTTTTACCTACACGGTAATAAAACCATAATGCCAATGGACCGGCATAAAGAGATGAGACGGGATAAACAAAATTCATTATCATCATGGGCTGCTTGTTTCCTGCAAGGATTTCTGCAAGAATTAACAATGCACATAAAAAACTGGCAGATAAGGAAATGATAGCAATCAGTTGCAACATATCGGTTTATTTAATGATAAAACGAATAAGGCACTTCATTGTTCGGTTATATCTGATTAGGCGAAGCCGATTAAATTAAATAAATTGCCTTTATACCTGTAAATACATTGCTATGAAGAAGCTTATCCCGTATGTAGTTCTTTTCTTGTTTTCAGGGAAAATGGTATGTTACGCTCAAACTGACAGCATACAATCGAAAAAAGATTCGCTGAAGAACGTAGAGCTAAACCGTCAGTTGGTGAGCACCCAGCAATTGGTGGAAGATAGGCACGCTGATTCCCTAAAACGAGCTGAGCTGCAAATGCAAGTTTCCCGGCTGGCTAGCGGAGACCGTGAAAAAAGGGAAATATTGTTAAAAGAGCTTACCGCCATGAAGGAACGGGACTCCCTGCGTGTTATCCGGCAAAAACAACAGGTAGATTCGCTCCGCAAAGTTGTAAAGGGTTACCCGGTCGCGCCCTTTCGGGACACTTTGTTTTTTATTTATACGCGGCAGGGAAGTTTCGGAGCCAAAGAACGCGCCGAAGCGGTCAGTGAACGGATCGGAAAGTTAAGCGGTGACTATCTGTTTAAAAAAGATTCTCTTAAACTGTCACTTTCCGAACAAACAGTGGATCTTGTATATAAGGATGATTTGCTGATTTCATTTTCTGAACGGGATGCTTTGTGGCAAAATACTACACAGCGGTTATTGGCTGAAAAAACCAGGAGCATTATCGCTGATGCAATTATGAAACATCGGGAAGAAACCAGCTGGCTCACCCTGGCTAAAGAAACCGGACTGGCCCTTTTGGTCATCCTCGTGCTGGTTGCAATTATTTATGGCATTAACAGGTTATTTAAATGGATCAGGACTAAAACCCAGCATCAAACTTCATGGTTTAACAAGGGCATTCGGGTCAATAACTATGAACTGCTGAACCCGGAAATGGAGCTCAAGGCGATCAATTTTATTGCCGGAATCATTAGATGGCTGTTACTCCTGCTCATCATTTATTTGGCTTTACTGCTGTTGTTTGGTATTTTTCCGTTTACCAAAGATGTTTCCACTATTCTGCTTACCTACATTGCCACGCCGTTAAAAAGTATCGGATTGTCTGTATGGAACTATATTCCTAATTTGATTACAATCCTTGTTTTGGTGGTGGTTTTCCGCTATGTATTGCGGTTTTTCAATTATATTAAAACAGAGATACAAACTGGAAAATTAAAGATCCCCGGTTTTTATGCCGATTGGGCAAACCCGACTTACCAGATTATCCGGGTATTGATTTTAGCATTTATGCTCATTGTCATATTCCCTTACCTGCCAGGCTCAGATTCGCAGGTATTCAAAGGGGTTTCAGTTTTTGTAGGCGTCCTATTCACTTTCGGTTCGGCAGGTGCGCTTGGCAATATTGTTTCTGGCCTGGTGCTGACCTATATGCGCGCTTTCAAATTGGGTGACCGGGTAAAAATCGGCGAAGTGACCGGCGATATTATTGGCAAAACCTTGTTAGTAACCCGGATCCGTACCATCCAAAACGAGATTATTTCTATTCCCAACTCCACGGTAATGAGTAACCATACGGTTAATTACAGCAGTGATGCCGCTGTAAACGGATTAATCGTTCATACCTCGGTAACTATTGGTTATGATTCTCCCTGGCGAAAAGTACATGAATTATTGATCGCTGCGGCCTTAGATACACCTATGATTGAATCCGAACCCAAACCCTATGTTTATCAAACAAGCCTCGATGATTATTATGTCAGTTACCGGATCAACGCGTTCACCAAAGAACCTAATAAACAAGCGGCTATTTATTCACATTTACATGAAAATATACAGGATCAATTTAACAAAGCAGGTGTAGAAATTATGTCGCCGCATTATAAATCATTGCGTGATGGTAATACAACCACCATCCCGCCGGAATACCTTCCAAAGGATTACGTTGCACCTCCATTTACCACCAGACAGCAAAAAGAAAAATGAATATCAATGATATACTTACCTTTACTATTGTGCTGGCTGCTGTGTTTGCCTATATTAATCATAAGCTGATCAAATGGCCGCCAACTATAGGGATCATGGTGCTCTCGTTGGTTTCGTCAGTTATATTGGCGACACTCGGCCGGTATTTTCCTTTACTATCTGACAAAGCCAAAGAATTGGCATCTTCCATAGATTTCCATGATATCTTAATGAATTTCATGTTGAGCTTCTTATTGTTTGCCGGGGCTATTCATATTGATGCCTGTAAATTGAAAAAAGAAAGATGGCCGGTGCTGATACTTTCTACTTTGGGTATACTTATATCGACAGTTTTGGTTGGCGCAATGGTATGGTACTTACTGCGTCTATTCCAGCTGCCTATTCCGTTTATTTACTGTTTGCTGTTTGGTTCTTTGATATCTCCAACTGATCCTATCGCTGTTCTGGCCATTCTTAAGGCGGCTCATATTCCTTCCTCACTGGAAACCAAAATTTCCGGGGAGTCACTGTTTAATGACGGTGTGGCCGTCGTTTTGTTCATTACCATATTCGAGGTATCCCGCTCTGGTATTGCTGATGTATCTTTTTTTTCAGTAGGGAAGCTGTTTCTGCAGGAATCCGTGGGCGGGATGCTTTTCGGGGCGATGCTTGGCTACGCGGGTTTCTTTGCGCTCCGCTCCATGGATGATTATAAGGTAGAGGTACTGACGACAATTGCTGTTGTAATGGGTGGCTACTGGGCGGCTCAGCATTTGCATGTTTCCGGGCCGCTGGCCATGGTTGTTGCCGGCATTATCATGGGCAATAAAGTAAAGGACGAAGCTATTTCTGATGAAAGCCGCGATTATCTTGGAAAATTCTGGGAGCTGATTGACGAGATACTGAACGCGGTGCTTTTTTTGCTCATCGGTTTGGAAATGCTGATTATCAAAATCAATCCTGTTATATTCCTGATCGGCCTGGTAACTATCGTGATCGTGCTGGCGGCACGTTTTGTTTCTGTATTATTCCCAATATTATTAATGCGTTTTAAAATAAAATTTGAGCAGCATGCGGTACTTATTCTAACTTGGGGCGGGTTGCGCGGCGGACTGTCGGTGGCTCTTGCCTTATCATTAACAACAGAAATGCATCGTGACGAATTTGTGCTGATCACTTATATGGTCGTTGTGTTTTCCATATTGGTGCAGGGTTTAACCATCGGAAAGGTTGCGAAAAAACTATTGAAGCCAGTAACTGTTTAACGATGTAAGTTTCAACTTTTGGTAAACAGCAGCACACTTTTACCTGAACCTGAAACGTTTTTAATTTATATGTCATTTATATATGCGTCCAATACTGTTTTTTGTGTCCCTTATATGCTTGTTTTCCATATCTGCAAATTCAAAAGCGCAATCTATTGAGCCAAGGGAAAGGATTTGTGGGAAATGGGAGTCAACCGATAAAAAACTACGCATACAAATCTATTTGGAACATAATCAGTATCATGCTAACCTCATCTGGTTTAGCAATACAGATGGTAAGCCTATGAGTTACTGGACGGATGTTAACAACCCTGATCCGGCGCTACGTAAAAGAAAGTTGCTGGGGATGAGCATCCTTAACGGCTTGCAATATGATCCTGAGACGAATAGCTGGGAAAATGGTATGGTATATGATTCGAGACATGGCAGGGAATGGAACGCTTCAGCTTATATTGGTAAAAAAGGGCAATTACATGTACGAGGTTATTGGCACTTTAAATTTATCGGTAAAACGATGAACTTCAACAGAATCTTATAATAAACCTTGGATTTTAACGGGTTTATTCATTTGATTTCCTTCGTTATTTGGAATTCCGACTGTTCAAAAAAGCAACTATGGTATTCAGCTCTTTCTTAGTGAGGATGCCTCCGTATGCGGGCATATTGCTGCCCCCATTTACTATTCTGATCGTTAAATCTGCAGGTGATAACCGTAAGCTTACATCCGAGAGTTCGGGCCCTTTAAATCCACCCTGATCATTAATCCTGTGGCAGTAAAGGCAACCTTTTTTATAGAAAAGTACAGAACCGGCAATAACGGTGGTGTCTGTCGAGTGAACGTTTTTAGCCGTTAGAGGTTTAGCCTCGAATGCCGGCGACCATGGTGACCGTTCACCCAATAAAAACAGACTGAATACAAACACAATCACGCATACTGACCCAAAGACCGCCCAAGGCCGCCTGAGCGGGTGGCGCTCACCTTTATTAGAAACAAATGGCAAAGCAAGCAAAATAAGAATAGTTAGCGCAGGGCCAATAATGATCATATAAGATTCGATCTTCGGTGGCATCAGCGCAAATAAGGAAAATATCGATAACATGTACCAGTCCGGTGCCGGATTTGCATTTAAAGAAGCCGGGTTTGGCGCCCCTGTTAATTTGGGAGGCCCGATAAAGATAGCCAGTAAAATTATCGATATAATCGTTATTGCTCCAAATATCACATCCCGCCAGGCAGCGTATGGCCAAAACGGGATGCCTTTTTCTACCAGCATCTGTTTGTACCAGGCGCGGTAAGTTTTAGGATCGACAAGCCTGCCCACTTTTGCAGGCTCCGAAATTCCGTTACGGATAACCAGCATCAGGTGATAACCGACAAATAAAAAGATGATGGCCGGAATTATAAACACGTGATAAGAATAAAAACGGCTTAAGCTATGTCCGCCAATAGTATCGCCGCCTAACAACAACCTTGCAGCCCACTTACCAATGAACGGGATGCGTCCCAATTGCTCAGCAGCAACGACCGATGACCATACGCCGTTGGAGTCCCAGCGCAACAACTGGCCTGTAAATCCCATCGCAATGGTCATAAAAAACAGGATCACTCCGCTTATCCAGGTCATTTCCCTTGGGTATTTATAGGCGGCGGTGATATAAACCCGGATCATGTGAATACTGACCATTATAATCATCCCCGAGGCACCGAAATAATGGATCCCGCGCAGCACATTACCAAAGGCTGCATCATTGGTTATAAACTGCAGGGATTTATAGGCTTCGGAAGAAGAGGGCTGGTAAAGCAAAGATAAAGCCACCCCTGTAATTACCTGTAGAACCAGGCAGAACAGTGTAGCGCTACCAAAAACATAGCTCCACTTGGAACCGGGTGGTACCGGATGCTTAATAAGTGGCATGAATATCTCCGTAAACCCGCTTCGGTCATCGATCCAGGCCCATATCTTTTTTAGTCTTTTCATGCTGTAATCAGGCGCTGATATTAGTGATGGGTATGGCAGATGTTTGAATTTCTATGGCATTTTTATTGATCCTAACCGGATATTGCACCAAAGATTTGGGTGGCGGGCCTGCCGCCACAGAGCCGTCCTTATAATAAACACCACCATGGCAAGGGCACATAAACAGGTGTGCGTCAGCTTCCCACCTGACCGGGCAACCCAGATGTGTACAATTAGCCGAAAATGCAGTAAACTTATTTTCTTCATCCCTGCGCAGCCAGGCTGCGGACTTCGAAGTTACACCCGACCATTTTTCAGGATCCGCGTTTTCGAAGGTGACCAGGTTGGTAGTCCCCACTTTAAAGCTATTCAGTTCACCCACCTTGCGCCAAAGTTTAGGCGTTTTTTCAATCAACGGGGCAAATATGGCTGCCAAAACAGGGACGCCGGCTACCGCGGCGGATAAAAAGCTTAATCCAAGGCTGAGCTTGATTAAAAAACTTCGCCGTTGTTCATTCTCCGGCTCTTTTTTAATATCATCATCTTCTTTATTCATGTCTTATCTGGTTTATCCATCCAATTAATGCTGTAATAAATATCAATCCGCCAGCCGTCAGAACCACCAAAGTAGTTAGCAGCCCCCAAAAAATGAAGGCAAGGCCCATAGCCAAAAAAAATGGCCAGTAAGTTGGTTTGGGCAGTATTTCGGGCCGGGCTTTCTCCCAATCCTTTTCAGGCACTATACTTTTATCAATTTCGTTATGGTTACTCATGGCTGGCTATTGAGGTATTAAGTTGAATGTTGGTGTTCTTTTTAGGTAGATCAGTTTCTGCAAACCAGCGGTACAATAAAAACAGGCAGCCGCTCAGGTACACAAAACAGCATGGCACCCACATAATCAATCCCGCTGCCTGCTGATCTACAGCAGGCGATATGTCCCACGAATTCTCCGGAGACATTCCCGCGAAGTTATGCCAGGTATTTAACGGCGCGAACGTAATCAGTAACCCTAATAAAGAACAGCTGATGCAAGCTGTAAACAGATATACTATCCCCGTTAAGGGTTGTAAATGAGCTGATTTAAAAGGGCCGAATATTGGCCAGCTGAAAAGCATACCTGCTAAAAGCATGCTGCCACCATGTAATATGGGAATGAAACTAAAAGAATTATGCATGGCATTCATAGCGGCATCAAATACAACAGGAATGTGCCAGAACCACATAATGCCCACCCCGCAAAGCCAGGCCAGCCAGCTATATTTATTAAAAAACGACGACAAAGCAAAAATACGGTTATACAGCGGCGATATAATTTGAGGCGTAAAACTGATGACCAGTAAAGGCCCGCATATGAGTAATTGCGTTACATGAACCATCATGTGTACGCTAAAATAGCGCATGCCTAATGCAGCGATCGGCGAACATTCCGTCAGAATAAAAAGAAAAAGGGCCGACAAAAAGCATAGCGTATTTTTTGCTTCTTTAAAACCTGTTATCAGGTAATACAAGTAACTCATACCTATGATAAGAATCATGATCAAAGGATCGAAATGCCATTGTTTCATAAGCGGTTTCATTTCCATAGCTTTAAAATATATGGG
>Ga0302315_10005548_pt1 | contig 10758 bp, 5 predicted proteins | sample III_Palsa_N3_1_FD_200532 | JGI IMG/M metagenome (GOLD analysis project Ga0302315, IMG submission 200532) | Peat permafrost microbial communities from Stordalen Mire near Abisko, Sweden - III_Palsa_N3_1 | ecosystem: Environmental > Terrestrial > Soil > Palsa > Peat permafrost | place: Sweden... | reverse complement strand
AACAAGCGAATTCGCCGCCGCGTCCGAGCGAGCGAGACCAAGCACCTGATAACCTGCCTCGATCAATTCATGAACGACGACAGAGCCGATAAAACCTGTCGCGCCTGTAACAAAAACACGCATAATATAACCCTTCCTACCAGAGGAATTCCATTGGCCTGAGACCAAGGATATTATGCAGGCATTCCTTTCACTGCCGCTCAGTCCGGCGATTGTAAAGAACACCGCGTGGGACATTGTTGCGTGGAACCGAGCCGCAGAGGTCGTGCTCACCGACTACGCGTCGATAGCGCCTGAACAGCGCAACATATTGCGGATCTTTTTTTCGGAGTCGTGCGCCCGATCGCAGATGCTGGACTGGGAGAACCATGCCCGCTCCATGGTGGCGGCGTTCCGATCGGACGCGGTTCGATCCGGGGCTTCTGACAGCGTCGAAGCGCTGGTGGATGATCTGATTCGATCGAGCCCCGAATTCGCGGCAATATGGCGCGATCATGATGTTCAAACCCACGGTGAAGGCACCAAGCACTTCCGCCATTCGAGTGCGGGCGCCATAACGCTCGAATAGCTCGGCCTTCGCCGTCATTTGGTCGTCCCGATCTTAACCTCGCGATCTACACCCCCTCCACGCCCATGGATGCGGAGAGGATTAGGTCAATACTCGAGAGCTAGTTCAAATCAACCCGACATTGTGTTCTATAGTTTTAATCACAGTATCCATCTTCCCGTTCAACACCTGTTTCGCCAGACTCAAGGTAAAACCTTTGACGGCGTGGAAGGGAACGTGTGACGGCAGCGACAGGGCGAACGGATCAACAACGACATCCACGACCACCGGGCCGTCCTTATAGGCCAGCGCTTCAGCCAGACCGGCCCTTACATCTCCAGGCTCTTCAATGCGGATGCCCTTCGCGCCCATCGCCTCGGCGACTTTGGCGAAATTGGGATTCTTGAAATCCACGCCAAACGGAACGATGCCCCCTTCTTGCATCTCAATGTTGACGAAGTCTAGTTTCTCGTTGTTGAGAATGACGTGAACCACGGGAGTCTTGCGCTGTACCTGCGTCAGCAAGTCGCCGAGGCCGAGCATGGTAAACCCTCCGTCACCGCACAGCGCAATCGTCTGCCGGCCGGGGTATGCGAGTTGGGCGCCAAAGGCATTGGGAGCAGCATTGGCCATGGACGCCCATGAAAACGAGCCAAACATCCGCCGGTTTTCGCTGCCGCGCATATGCCGTGCCGCCCACATGCACGCCGTACCCGTGTCCACAAAAAACATCGCGTCATCGGCGGCCAGCTCGTTCAGCGTAGCCGCGAGAAACTCCGGTCGGATCGGTTTGATTTGCGGCCCCTTGGTCACATAGTGGCCGAGCAGCTCTTCAAAAGATTGAGTCTCCGCAATGCGCTGGCTAAGGAAATGACTATCCGTCTTTTCATGCACGAGAGGCAACAGGGCAGCGACAGTGGCCTGGATGTCACCCACCAAGCCAAGGTCAACGGCTGTGCGGCGTCCAATATATTTGGGGTTCGTATCAATCTGAACCTTCTTCACCTTGTCGCCGGGCAGAAATTCGGAGAACGGAAAGTCCGTTCCCAGAAGAAGTACCAGGTCGGCATCGTTGATGGCGCGATAAGCCCCGCCGTAACCAAGCAGTCCGGTCATTCCGACCGCGTTGGGATTGTCGTGTTCCAGCCATTGCTTTCCGCGCAACGAATATCCAACCGGCGCCTTCAGTTTTCCTGAAAGCTTTATAACCTCCTCGCGGGCGTAACGGCAGCCTTCCCCTCCGAAAATCGCGACCTTTCCGGCCCCATCAATCATTTCGGCGAGCTTGCCCAGATCAGACTCCGAGGGTCGAAGGATCGGCGGAGTTGGAATCGTGAAATCGTGTGCGCGAGAGGGGGCATTGGCAGATGCGACATCGCCTGGCAAAGAAATGACCGTGGGGCCTTTGTCTAGCAGGGCGGTAAGAATTGCTGTCGTGACCACAGGACGCAGTTGCTCCGGGTTCACAACCCGTCCAACATACAAGCACGCCGTATCGAAGAATTTGTAGGGATTCAACTCTTCAAGCGCGGATGTGTCAATCAGCTTCGTCTCCACATCGCCGGCAATTGCAATGATCGGGGCGCCTTCCTTGCGCGCGTCCATCAAACCATTGAACAGATGAGTGACCCCAGGACCGGCGGTTCCGCAGACGACCACCGGATTTCCAGTAAGGTAGGCCTCGGCGACAGCGGCAAAAACGCCATACTCCTCGTGCCGCACATGAACAAAATCAATTTTTCCATTGCGGCGTAGAGCGTCAATGGTCGGGTTCAACGCGTCACCCACAATGCCGTAACAACGCTTGACGCCCGCTTTCACGAGCATCTCCCACATCACATCCGCCACAGTTTGCGCCATAGAATCCCCTGCCTTTCTTATCCACTCCCACAGGGAATTCTTCTCCTTGGCCGCAACGTTCTCCTTCCTTTGAAGCAAAACGCTCTTAAATCACTGAGGCTGGATGCCGAAGAAAGTCTGGCAGGGCAGCGCTTGCTCCCATGTTGGCGTAAATGACCCCGCAGACCTCCAGTAGTCGAACACGCCGGCAGCATCCGACCATCTCAACGCGCTGTTCGGGCCAAGTTTGCTGCTGTTGGGCAGAATAAATCCAAATCGACAGCGGTTCCGGCTGGGATCGAACATCGGCATCTGCGAGCGGGGGATCACGATGTTGTAGTTAGTGACGTGCGACGCCTCGTCACGATCGATCTCAATCGACGTTCCAGGCTCCTCTTTAAACCAGTCGAAATTTTCGGTCTGGTAAGCCGTCGCCCTCGGCGTGTCCGGCCCCCATTCCTGAAAGAGCTGGTCCCCGTGAGACGACTTTTGTGCTAGAAACTCATAATCGGTATCGTAAAAGTGGCCCTTCCAGGCATACGGATCGTCCATCTGACGACCCCATCCCGACACACGATCGCGAAACCCGAACGCGAACTGGAAGCAGTCTCCCCCATATCGCGGATGGCCTAAACCGCCGGGCTCTCCGTTTTCGTAGGGCAGCACGATGTTCTTGTCGCCCTTCACAACGGGCGTGCCTGAAGTAGTCTGAAACGTAGGCTGCTGGACTGCCGCGCGAATGTAGATATTATCCTCGTCGTAGGCGGTGTAGACCTTCAGGACGATTCGGGCGCTGCTCGCAGTTTCTGCGGGCTTGTCCAGGTTGGGGTTCAATAGATATTGAGATAGGTCTACCCCGTTTGCAGCCTCGGAGCTGTCGACAACGACCGGTGTCACGCCCTGCCAGTCTCCATCGTTCTTAATCGTCTTATGGGCAAAATAGGCCGCTGCAATAGCCTGCGACCTGGTTACAGTACCGGCGTCGGTCTTAGCCGAAATAGTCGCCAGGTACTGATTAACGGGAGAAGCTGTCGCCACCCCGGGCCATGAGGCCGTCACTTCGGCCAGTTTCCCGGCTTCTATGGTAAACGGGGTCTCGGAAGACTTCCCAACGCCGGCTATTCGAACGACAAGAGTTCCGGAGACAGTCCTGTTTAGCTGGTTCTCCACGCGCACCGAAAGCGTCTGCTTTTCACTTGCCGGCTTGGAAAGGGATAGGGCGTAGAGGTTAACCGGCGTCACGCGGCCGATGGCGGCGTGGGCAATCTTGTCCTTTAGTCCAACCACATCAAGAGACTCGCTTGTCAAATAGACGGGATACTCTCCGAAGGGCACGGTTAAACCGTTCTTGCCGGCGGGTATAACACGCCCCGTGCAATCGTAGGCGACGATGCCGGACGGATCCGAAATCGTCAAAGTGCCATCCTCATCGACTCGATCGTTCGATTTTCCCGTCTCAGCCCAGATCACGGCGACTTTGGTGGCGTCATTTTGACGGCTTTCCGGAACCGGGACATTCCACCGTGCAGAGAGCTCATCCGCTCTGGGAAGCGCACGAACGGCCGCGGTGATTTGCGAAGGATTAGCAAAAACAGCGCCCCAGATTAACTCGTTGCTCGGCCAGATATCCGCAGCGATAGGGCGGTCTTCCAGAAAGTGCGTCATGGTCGCATAAGTTGCGTCGGCGCGAGTCCAGGTAGGACCGTATCCAATTTCCCACTGGACATTGCTCTGATAGGCTCCAGTCAACGCCGCGTGAACGTAATATTGCACTACTTTGTAGGCGTTTTCGTTGTTATCGTACTGGTCCGGCTGATCTGTTGCTTTCGGATCTACCCCCGCCGAAGTTGGCGTTGTGTATTGGGTTCCGCCTTCAGTCAGGTAATAATAGGGAAGTCCCATCCGCATCTGCACTTCGTGGGTCGCATCCATGCCGCGCTGCTGGTCGCCGGCGCGCATCGTGTCCGCACCGCAACTGAAGCTGTAGGGATGATGCGAGACGCCGGAGATTAGACCCTTCCAACTGTCGGGCCAGGGTTCCATATGATCTTCCACGAACATGGTGGAGTTTCCGGCGATAATCCGCATGTTTGGATTCACCGACAAAGCCATTTTGCACCAGCGCGTTTGCAGGTCGCGGTAGGCCGCGCCATCGGCGGCCCAAGTCCAGCCATATATCCATGGCTCGTTCCAGAATTCCCATGTGGTAATGCCCGGATAGTGCTGTAATATAAGCTTCCATGTGCTCAAAAACTCGTCATAATCGCGGGGCGGTCCGTACATATTGATATCCAGGCCAGCCTTGCTCACCGCATTGGCGATAGAATAACCGCAGATAGGTAGAACAAAACTATCATGACTTTCCAGGTTTCCCAATTGCTGGTCCTGGTTCGTAAAGTCTACGCTTGCCGGCTGACCGTTCGGCGTTGCAGCGACCGTGGTTTGCGCATTGAAGTGCACGCGCTGCACCTTCATTCCAATTTTCTCCAGGAAATCGAGATCCTCACCCTGCTTCATTCCTGAAGTATTGGAAGCGAAGAAAGAATTCGGCCGCACTCCCGACCAGTGCGGTGAGACGATTCCAACCTCCGTCTGAGAGTGGACGTGCTCCCCGTCAACTACGAAATCGCCTTCGATTTTATAGAATCCGACGCCGGGATCAAACGGTACGGAAATCGGTGCGGAGCCGACCGTAATGCGTTGCGACCACTTTACCGGTTTCCCCCACAAATCGAAGCAGCTTAAGCTGCCCTTAACGGCTGCATCCGAGCTGTTCAGGCCGCTTGCGGCCACCTGGATCGACGGCGTATCGACACCTTGCTCAAAGATTTGGTGTGCGCCTCCCACCGCGGTCATATGGATTGCGGGAATGGGTGCGCCACTCTGCGCAGCCGCCGGATCGATCCCTGCGACAAGGCTCAATGAAAGGACGCCGAGGCCAAAGCAGGAGTACGTAGCAAGTTTCAATGTACAGTTCCTCATATTAGTGTGATTCATGGCAAATTGCTGCGCCATCGCTGGCGTCGATAAGATAGACGCAACGGCGTTTAGCGATAATAACGTCGCTTGTCCAAGATGTGGAGCTCAGAACATCGGTAATCGTGTTTGGGCCGTCGAGAGCGAACTCCATCTCCTCGAACGCCCACAGCACCATCGTGGATTCGGATCTATAGATCACTCCTTGCTCGTGCGGAAGGATAGTTCGTTCCCGCATATGGGCGTTGAGTTTGCCGAATGCCTTATAGACGCTAAGCTGCCACTCAGACGGGATGTCGAAATCGCCGCGGACGCCGTAGGTATGGAAGCTCAATACATCGCGCGCGATGTCCCAGGCAATCGACCACATCATCCTGTAGGCAAGCCCCCGGAAGAAGACATCGTCAAGATCTGCTCCGCAATCTTTTAAGGAAGGAACGTCGAAGTTGCAAATGCACTCCGGCCAGAGCATAAGGCAGGTTAATCGTGACGCCACTCCCGGCCCATGCCGGTGCCTGCCGAAAACCCCAAGATCCTCGTTGCAGTACCGTATTCCAAGCTTTTGCATCTCCGCTACGATTTCGAGGTGTACCCGGTACATAGACTGGATGACCGCCTGCGGCTGCCGAGAGGGCCGCTCCAATCCCAGCAATTGAGCCTGGTCCGCCGTAGCTCCGACAAGGCCGGCCGAAGCATTTTGTAAATAGTGGAACTTATCACTCGTCAAATTGAAGGAGCTGTCCAGGAAGATCGCGCCAAGGCCAAACGAGTCGACGGCATTCTTCCAGGCCACCATCCAATAGTCCCGAATAACGGGGTCTCTGAGATTAAGGACTGCGAAAACTGGGGTATAGTGGTCCGCTTCGATAGCCCCGGACGGTGTCCTCACAAACGGATCGCTCGCACGATCTATGGTCTCCATAATCGACCCTTCGACGGGTAAAAAGGCGATGCGCGCCTCATTTCCATTGCGGCTTGCAAACATAATAGTCGCCGTGGAGATAGACGTGTTTCCCCACATTTCAAGCTCCGCTCCACGCTCTGCGATACGAGCGCCAAATCGGCGCAGGCGCTCGGCCGCGCTCTCGTCCACGAGTTTGTAATCGACGGTACAGCACATATTGCTGATGCCCCAAACGTTCATATTGTTTTGGAACTGGTTGGGGATGAAAATGATCTCTGCTCCAGCATCGAGCAGCTTTTCCAGGCCGATCATGTATCGATCGAAATCGGGAGGTCCCCATTCTTCGATCATGCCGTAAGGCGCCACCCGATCCTCTTCAAGACCGGCACGATCGTGAAGGTGTTTGGATACGTAGCTCCTTACAGCTTCGTAATTGTTGGCCCGACTCACCCCGTCGATAGTCCCTGGTCCCAGCAGCACCTCCACCGGCGATGTCGACCACTCGAGACCCAGGTCTGCGCAATGCTCGTGCCAGTGCTCTATTTCGTCCACACCGGCCTTCTTTTCAAACAGTGAGCGAATGTGGGAGACGTCCGTCGCCCACGTGACCAGAGTGCCTTCCGGTGACGCCGTGTATGTGAAGCCCTGCAGCTCGGTTTGTAGGGGCAAAAATTGGAAGATATTGGGATTGGCCGCGGAAGGCAGGTACCACTCCGTAGAGTAATGCTGCTCGATTTCCTCGAAACGCGCGACGGCTGGAGTGAAGCAGTTGCGCATCCAGAACTCGTTTTCAAGAGAGCTGCCGCCGACTTCCCAAGTCCCCCTGTCCAAAATTTTGTAGAGAGCCACCGTATCGCTGGCGTAGTGGAATCGATAGGAAAATCCGACGTACTCCAATCCTCCCATAATGCGTTCGGCCGGGGCGATTTCCAGGATGATCCGTGTTCCGGACGTCTTCTTTGGCGCGGAGGTCCAATCAGAGGTGTTGTATCGGCTGCGCGCTTCGTGGACCATCCAATCCATCTCACCGCCCGGCAGCGTTCTGGGCTCCAGGTGTACTGCCACGCCCAGCGATGCCGACTGTTCCACTGCCACTACCTGATAGTCGCTAAAGGAGACTCCGTCCGGAGAGCGCAGGCTAACAAACCACGGGCGTTTCCCGTTTCTAATGGAAACTCCGTGGACGCTCACTTCGCCAATTCCGAGAAACTCCCCGTCACGAACTACCAGATCGAGGACTGTTCCGTTATCCAATACAATGCGGTCAAGAGCGTCGTAAACGAGCATTTTATCTGTTTCTCTATCTTTGTTAGGGTCGTAATTCCAGTTTTAGGGCGTTGTAAGGCTGGATGCCATCGCCACGACGGTTCCTCGCAGCGAACCTACGGCTTCTGGTCTGCCGCTTACGCTTACGACGATAAGGTCGTTCTTTTTCGGTCCGGCCGGAACGAACAGGTAGGTCTGTCGAAGGTTCAGCTCGCCGGGATGCGCTGCCGGATCGAGCATAAAGTCGTAGAGCGTGCCCTCGATGCCCGAAGCCAGAAGGACCCTGGTCTGTGATTTCGAGTCGATGGTCGAAGTAAACGGCAAGTTTTGGTCCGCGCCTGCGGATCCGTTCACAATGTAGCGGACTCGAAGGTTTACCGGGCCGCTTGCCGTGGATGTTACAGCCTCCATACCGTCACCTTCCAGCTGCGGTGCAGCATCGGTTGGCAGACTAATGCTCCAAAGACCATCCGCCGAAGAATACCGTTTCGGGAGTAGTGGCAGCCGTCCGTGGATTAAAGACGCGATCGGTTTGGCAGCCTGTAGAGCCATGCTCGACACCGTGGACGACGAAGGTTGGGAAGCCGCGGCCGGCGCACCGCCCGGTACGACGATCTGGCCTTGTGGATCTTCGTCCCAGCGCGGCCACACGTCGCTAAGTCCATTCGCGCTGACTTTAATGCGCACCGCAACCACTCCCTTGAGCGCTGCCGGAAGGACATACGATCTGGTACCCGCCGGCAGATCAACCTCATGCGCTGAACGGTTTTCCCAGTCGCTGCCATAGGTTAACGAAACGGCGGCCGGCACGTTGGTCTGCCAGGTAACACGAACCTTGCCTCCAGTCGCTAGCTGGACCTTGGGCGCGATGATCGAAGGGCCAGGGCCGCTCTCGTCGACGGTCAAAAATCTGGGATAGTCCACGGCACTCAGCCGTACAGTAAGGCTATTTGCCGAGGCAGCGACAATTCGAACGGGAACAGGCTGCATGGTAATCGAATCCAGGGCGGAAACGCGCGCGCCCAGACCCCGGATATTGTTTACTGTAACATCGTAGTCTTGCGCCGGCATGTCGTAACGAGCGGGATCCAGAACCGGCTTGGCCTCATCCCAAACATGTGTAACATCGACCGTTTGGACGTAGTAGGGGATCAGATACCGTTGCGTGGAAAGCTGGTAGGGCAAGAACGTGAACCAGTCCCGGTTCCAAACGTTCGGGTGTGCCGGCGTGCCGTCTCCGGCCCAAACGAGCCTCGGCTTGTACTCCACCAGGTCGGTCACTTTTAACGGCCTTGGCGCGGCAATCTTGTCCGCTCCATCCATCTGCTTCGTTATCCAATCGAGCCCGGAAAATCCCTCGGGGATCGCCCGTACTACATCCGGCGTGATCTTGCCGTAGCTCGCGTCTAGCGCATCGTAAAACCGCTTCGGGAACATGCCGAAAGAATAGGGATCGGCGCCGACAGCGAACAGATAGATGCGCTTGATGTCTTTATGGTTGTGAAAGACAAACTGGCGCAGCATGCATTTGGCTGCCAGGTGTTCGTCAAGCGCCAGGGCTTTTGGATCGTCGCGCTTGATACTGCCATCCTTGAAGATATCGTCGAAAAACGGGCCCCGATAGTAGTTGACCTCGGTCTGCCAGATCTCGGCTGGGTGAAGGTCTCCATTGTTAGTGTAGCGGCCATGTCCATCAAACTCCACCCATCGAGAATCGGGGATCAGGTCGCGCGAAATGTATTCGGTCTGAAAGCCGCCGTGGCGCTGTTCTGGGTAGCCGATCCTGACCGTGGGAATATAAGTCGAGCCTGGCTCAACAGTTCCCCAGTCTTTATTATTGTGTTTGCCGTCGAAGTTGCCCAGAGCGTCGATCGTTCCCCATTCCGTGCCGTCTTGCTTTAGATTCGGCGCCGCTGTCGGAGAAATATCGATCCATCCTCCCGTGTAGTAGTGGCGGCTTAAGCCCGCCTGGCCGTCCCAGATTGTCGATCCACTGCTGAAGGGCTCCTGGTTGGAGAGACCGCTTATGACTTTTACGCCGGGATACTGGGCCTTGTGCTCTTGCATGAAGTCGACGGTCATCGGGAGAATGGCGTTGTAGTTGCCCTGCTCGAAATCGGTTTGGGCGTCCGGACGCTCCGACGGGGTAAGCGGGCGCGTTTTTTTGTAGACATACACCCAGTTGTTCTTATAGGTCTTGTACTGCGGAGGAGTATCGTAATAGTTGTCGATGTTCAGGAAGTTCGAGCCAAAAGTCTGCTCGTTCCAGACCTCCAGGTCAAACCCTGCGTCCGGTGCTCCGGTAGTGCCCATGGCGAACCGCGCGTAGGCGGCGACAGCCGAGACGTATTTTATCCAGCCGTCAAAAGTCTCCTGGCAGGCGGGCACCGGGGTGCCGTCCGCTAAATGATCTCCCTGAAACGGTTGGTATTTTAGCTCCTGAAGATTGACATTTCCCGCCTTAATGTCGTCGCCCAGCGGTGCCGAAAGATGGGCGGTTCCATCAGGATCGACCTTGACGATGAACGGGTAGGCGGCAATTCCCTGTGAGCTGCGCACGCCGGTGTAGCCGATTTTCACCGTTGTACCGGCTGTCAGGTGCAGTACCTTGTCTCCCTTGTGCGCGTCGGATGTCAAGGTGACGGGGACGTCTCGCATGGGGCAGGGAGCCCCATGGTTTGCATTGAGCAGGATCATGGGCCGCATGCCGTATTTGCGGCATGCGGCAAATAGAGGATCCATGTGGAGCTGCTGGTCGCCGGGGATCTGGTCGTTCCAGTTTAAGCCGCCCCAGCCGATCTCTATACGCAGCGTCCTAATTCCAGCCTTGGAGAGCACTCTGGCTAGAGCTGGAGCATATTTAGGATCAGCGTTGAAATTAGCCCCTGCAAACCCTTTCCATTGCTCACCGGACCATGTATCCATGTAGGAGCGCCAGGGCTCCATATAGTAGCTGACCAGCCCAAAGGGTATCTTCGCTTGCCGGGGATCTTCATAAGGAGTTCCAAGGTGGGCTGAGGCCGTAACCCCATCCCAGCCGCCAGGAGCGGGCAGGGTGGGCGAGGCGATCGCTATGCCGGGCATGGACGATAAAAATGCTGCGAGGACGAGTTGTTTCAGAGTGTGCATGAGTGATTCACAATGTGTCGCCCACGGAACCGAGCGGCTGCTCGAGTTCCGCGGGCGTTGGCTTTAAGCGGAAAACGTCAGATTTAGAGAGAGTTGC
>Ga0302315_10005547_pt1 | contig 10760 bp, 12 predicted proteins | sample III_Palsa_N3_1_FD_200532 | JGI IMG/M metagenome (GOLD analysis project Ga0302315, IMG submission 200532) | Peat permafrost microbial communities from Stordalen Mire near Abisko, Sweden - III_Palsa_N3_1 | ecosystem: Environmental > Terrestrial > Soil > Palsa > Peat permafrost | place: Sweden... | reverse complement strand
TGCCGTGATGGCACCTCTGCAAATCTACTGCGCGGCCCAATCTCGAACCTGTGATGCTCACCGTACAGTCGTACGGCTCCGCTTCTCGGTCCGACCTTGAACCGCTCGCTACGATTTTCAGAGGCGCCTATCTACAGATTATGTTTTAGGAGTTCTCATGCAAAACACCAAGCGCCTGCGGGCGCTTTTTTTATGCCTGCCCTGTTTGTTGCTGGCATCCTGCGGCGATGGCACGGGCGGCGCAGCAAGCACGCCATCGATCATTGCCGCGCCATTCAATCCCGCCAACGGCACCGGAAACGCCTACTACCCGATGGTTCCCGGCACGCAGATCGTGTATCAGGTGTCGCCGGTTACCTCGCTATGGAATCCCGCTACGCAAAGCCTGACCATACAAACGCGCGGCGCGGTCGCCGACTCACAATCCTTACAATCCTTGCAGACCTTGCAATACAGCGTGAATTATTGCGCTGATTTTGGCGGCACGCCCTTATTCGCCAGCACCTACAACAACGGCGCGTTGAATGCCGCCGCACCGTTCGTCGCCGCGCAGGCGCTGCAAGACACGCTCTTTACCAGCACCAACCGGATCGACTACATCGGCGAGGCAGGAAATCCCGAGGATGAAGTGCAGCCCGGCGAAGCCAAGATCACGATGCAGCCGGTGGCCGGTGAAATCATCGATGAATATTCGGCGGTCACGCCCGGTTGCGGGCGGCACACCGTCCTCAATCCGGCCTACCACTGGCAATACCGAACCATCGAACACCTGGCCGGCTGGCGCGGCTATAGCGACGTCTGGCACACCGGCTTGATCGAATTCAATGGCGGCAGCACGCCCGCGGCCGTCTACAACTACTGGTTCGCGCGCGGCATCGGCATGGTGTCCTTTGTGGGTGGCAATCCGCTCGATGCCGCCACCAACCTGGCCGCCGGTTATGAATATTACGCAGTTCCACAATAGGAGAGAACATGGACGCCCTAACGAACGCACCAACGAACGGCCCAGCCAACGAGCACGAACTCAAGGCGACCTATTCAGTCGACCTGTTTTACATCAACGAACCGGAACCGCGCAAACCGAGCGTCGTGTTCGAACGCATGAAGCGCGCTGCCGACAAGGTCGGCGCAGTGTGCGCGATCTCCGGCCAGCCGCATCCGCAATACCATCATCTGTTTTGCGAATACGCCGCACGCGACGAAGTCGACTGGGACCTCGTCAAAGGCATCGCCACCGGCAGCATCACGCAGATGCCTGTGCTCGATCTGGAGACCGACCAGCCGCTGCCAGGCCAATTTTTCCCGGCGCAACAATCGATGCTGTGGAAGCTCTGCAAATGGCTGGAAGTCTGCTTCGACATGGATTGGCACGCCTTCGACCCAGACGATCCGATCGCCTTCGTCGACAGCATCAACAACATGCTGCCCTTGCACGCCAAATTCCATATCCACAAGAATCACGGCATCCATCTTGCGCCATTCCCGGAATGGAATCTGCAAGCACTGCCGAAGAAAAATGGATTCGTGTTGATGCCCGACGAGGTGGCAGCATGAACGGCCAACTCAGCTGGTTCGAAGTCATCACCATCTTTCTTAGCATCCTCGGCTTCGTGCTCACCGCCTTCGGCGTCGTCATGTGGTTCAACTTCCGCAAGAACGTTGATGACATTGAAAAATTGAAGGATGACTTTTCCAATTTTAAGGTGCATGTCGCCAGCACCCACCCGACCCTGGACGTGATCGACAAGGTATTCCAGAAGCTCGAAGACATCCAGAAAGGCATCGCCGACATGTTCGGCAATATCCGCGACCGACTAGAACAAAAGGCAGACAAATGATCCCCACCGAATTCATCGCGCTGCTCGCAGCGCCCGCGCAAGCAACCCAGGCGGCGACTGGCATCCCCGCCAGTTTCACCATCGCCCAGGGCGCCGTCGAAAGCGCCTGGTACAGCAGCGGCCAGGCCGTGCAAGACTTCAATCTGTTCGGCATCAAGGCCGATGCAGGCTGGCGCGGCGTCACGCAAATCTGGCCGACCCGCGAAGTGATCGACGGTCAGGGCGTCATGGTCAACGCGCGCTTCCGCAAATATGCAGACCTTTCCGCCGGGCTGCAAGACCACGCCGCCTTCCTGACCGGTAATCCTCGCTACGCACCCGCGTTCCAGCATAGCGACGATTCCTGCGCCTTCGCCCAGGCTGTCGCCGCCGCCGGTTATGCCAGCGACCCGCACTACGCTGACGCCATCATCGCCATCATCAACGGCCACGGCCTCAAGCAGTACGACCGCAAACCCAACGAGGCCAACCCGTGAATGCCGCCGCCACGCGCCTGCTGGTCTGCGCGGTCCTGTTCGCCACCTGGATCGCCCTGGTGGTGTTCCAGGTGGCAGGCGACGAGCAAATCATCGACGTCATCAAATACACGCTCGCGATGCTCGGCGGCTATCACGCCGGGGATCGGATCAATGCGTTGCCGGCATTGCCTGCGGTATCTCCGGCAGTTATGCCGCCCCCGGAAAACTGATCGCAGCAACCAATTCAGAGCATTGGCTTTCACCCCTCGCCCGCTTGCGGGAGAGGGGAGCGAAGCATCATCTATTTGCAGTTATAGATTAATCACACAAAGGACGCAACATGAAAATCTGCATCATTACACTCTCAGCACTCGCAGCCGCAGTATTCCTCTCCGCCTGCACTTCCACCGGCACTACAAACGGCACCGCTGCACCAGCCATGCAAACCCCCGCCCAAGTCGCCGCGCAAATCTGCCCGCCGATCCAAACCGCGTTGTCCGGCTTGAATGCATTGGCGGGCTTGCCGCTCGGCGCCAAAGCCGATCTCGATGCCGTCACGCCGCTGGTCACAGGCGTCTGCGCGGCAGGCGAAACAGTCAATCCCGCCAGCCTGCAAACGCTGCAACAAACTGCATTGCCAGCCATCATCAACGCCGTCAAGGCTTCCGGCATGGCAGTCGAGCAGCAAAATTCCGTGATCCTCGACATCACCGCCGCGCAACTGGTGTTGACAGCGGTAACGCAAGCGCAACGGTAACAATGTACTACCTCGCCAGTCCCTTTATTTCGCTATAATTTCGGAATGGCGGGGGCGGCCATCCGCGCCCTACGAAACCATGGAGCACAACATGACCCCCTATCAAGCAGTCCTCTTTGCCGCGGCCATCTACGACCCCATCAGGCCCGGCGTCTTTACCAATGTCATCCGCATCGGCGACTGGATCGTCGGCACCGGCATCGCCAACGATGGCCACCCGGTGTTTGCCGTCGCCGGCACGGAACGTCCTGAAGACTTCGCCGCCGACGCCGACTTCGTGCCCACCCGCGCCGGCGAACTGGGCATGGTCCACGCCGGGTTTTACCGCGATGCGTTGCAAGTATTCGCCCAGTTGCAACCGCTCATGAAAGGCGAATTTTCCATCAGCGGCCACAGCCTCGGCGCATCGCGCGCCGCCATCCTGGCCGGCCTGTGTGCCATCAACGACATCCCGGTCGCCGGCCTGTTCATGTTCGAACCCGCCAGACCCGGCTACGACGAATTGAGCACCTTGGTGCGCGGCTATATCCCCAGCATCATCGCCACCCGCAACGCCCGCGACTTCGTCCCCGACCTCGCTCCATCCTTCCCTTTCCCCTACCAGCACATCACCGATTTGACCAACCTCAACCATCCATCAACCAGCGAAGACCCGGTGGAAGATCATTTGCTTGGCGCTGTGGTGCCTGGGGTGTTGAAGATGTGGCCGGAGTAAGCGGCACGCGCATACCCCGCGTCGGCAGAAAACCTGCCAGCGCGATTAATTGCGTTTGAAATAGGGGATTGTCGTCAATGCGACATAAGGTGAGGGATATTATTCCCGCGTAGGCACGGAAAACGTGCCCACGCCACCTGACTATTGCGACAGAACCGCGAAGAGCCTCGGTTCAGGTCCGGGCGCGAAGACGGTAAGCCGCAACCGACGCAATGCCGGCCGCCAGCAATAGCGCCAGGGAGCCAGGTTCAGGCACCGTACTTCCTCCGTTTGGATTGGTGGCACTCAACACAGTGAGGTCGGTGACCGTGATGCCGGTGGTCTGAACCACGGGAGCAAAGCTGTTGAAGGTGGCGCCGGTCAGATCGAAATTGCCGACGAGCGCTTGATAAGTAGCAAAGCCGACGCCGTTGGCCAGGCCGCCCGACAAATTGATCGAATCGCCCAAATTGGTGACGGACATGTTGAACGGATTGACGATGTCGTCAGTGCCCAGCAGCGTACCGCCTTCGCTACTGTAGATAGAAATGAGAATCGAGTCGTTCGCAGCCATGCCCGGATTTGCAAAAAGGACTCCAAGCCCCAGCTCCGTGACGGATGTCCCAGGAAGCCCAAGGTTAAATTCCGCACCGGCCACGGTGCTGCCGCCCAGAGGCACGGCCGAGGCGGCGACAGAACACAGCGTGGCAGCAGCCACCATAAGCACACGAAGGACAGAAGATAATTTCATAGCGACTCCCCAGAAATGTTTTTCGTGTCAAGCAAGTCTTATTCCATGCCATATAAAACAAACACTTAATGGCAGTTTTAATCAAAATTGTAAAGAAATTCGACAAGCGAACAAGCTTGTTGGGGCATGTCTATCCGCGCCCGGCTGATTGGGGTGCTGGTGCGTCAGTGAACTTGCAGGTCGGAAAAGCCGCAGGCGCCTTCCGACCTACGTGCTGATTGTAGAAATTTACAGTGTCGTTTTAATAAGTTTCATGTTACCCTGCTTGTATTGTCCAAACAGCAAGATAGGTTGATTGCATGGCCTCCAGTAGCACGTCCAAACTTGTATTTAATGGTGCGACACATCAAGTCTCGCTAGTTGATTCACATGGGAGCATAGTGGGAACGTGGCCTGCCTACAATAATGTAGATAGTCACGCGACCCTGACGCATCTTCAAGACCGAACCTACACGGTGGAAGATCGCGTCACTCCGCATCGTCATGCGGCCGATGCCAACGGCCCTTATGGATCGCATGGGATAGTTCGTTTCAATGTGCCCGGTCATCCGGGAATTGGTTTGCATTCCGGTCGTGCCAATGCCCGCCATTTACCTGGGCCTGCGCATCCCACGATGGGATGTATTCGCACAACGGATGCGGCGATGGCAGCGATCGCAAGTTATATTCGGACAGCGCCACTAACAACGATAGAAGTGACGCACAATAGCGCAGGCCGTGCGCAACATGCCACGCGACAAAATCGGGCTGGACAACCACATGCTTAAAGCACTCGCAAAATTCATCACTCCTTTCCTATTCGGCCTCACATTGATCAACGTCGCTCACGGCAAAACCTGTTCGCCAAAAGACGCCGAAGCCGCAGATGCGATGATCGACCATCTGGACAGTTGGGAGAAAGTTGACAGCGCCTTTAAACGCTATGCCCAGTGCGACGACGGCAGCATCGCGGAAGGCAACTCGGAGGCGGTTGCGCGGATTCTGATCGATCAATGGAACACACTGTCAGCGCTCGCTCGTTTGATTAAAATCAATCCGCCACTGAAGCGATTTGTATTGAGGCATATCGACAGCACTCTCAATACCGACGACCTGGTAAAAATAAAGGCGCTTGCTTCGTCGTCGTGTCAGAAGGATTTGACGGTGTTGTGCGCTGAGCTGAAGCGATCAGCCACGGATGCCGCTAAATAAGTAAGAATGTAGGTTGGAAAAGCCGCAGGCGCCTTCCGACGTATGGATGCGTGCCTTGCCTGCTCATGCAAAAAATCCCCCTGTGAATTCCTGTTACGGCGATCATTGATGAGGGATATATTGGATGCGCTCCCTACGTCGGAAGGCGCCTGCGGCTTTTCCGACCTACGTGCTGAACGATTTATTTGTACCTGCGTTTGCGTACGGAGAGGACGTGAACGCAAAAAATCGAACGTATCTTGAGCCGCTCGTTAATAACTGGGAATGTTTTCGACTATAATTAACTGCAGCGGACACGTTGGTGTGGGATTTTTCTTGGTGGGATCGAGCACTGATAATTCCCTTGTTGATGGACCGTTCCGTCAAGATTTACCAAGAATGCGGCTGAAAAATAAAGCCTTACAATACTGCGTGCTTTAAATTGACTGCTATTACCAACCTACCGTATCTTGGCAAATTTCGCCGATAGTTGCTCTTCCTTCATAATGAAACAATGCTAATTACGAAAATTAGATGAAGCGACCCAACCCTTATCGGGAAAGGATACTGTTTGAAGCCGCTATTCAGCGTCGTCAACGAATCTGGGACAAGCGCAATTTTCACAAACTGGAGAGACGAAAGTTTCGTGCTTTTGTAGCAGTGATATCCGCTCCTCTGGTGGTTAGTTTGGAGGATCCAGATCATCATGCAGCAGTTACCACCTTCTGTGCGAAGCTGAGGAAAACAATTTATCATGAACGAAAGTCGACTCTCATTGACTTTTCCGACACCAAAAAATTTGTTTCCGGCGGTACACTGCTCATATTTGCAGAAATTTCGCGGCTTTTAGAGTTAACTTCCGGAAAGGTGCAAGTCAATTGCTTAACTCCGAGGAATGGTAAGGCCTCGCAGGTTTTGAAGCAAATCGGATTGTATCGGCTTTTTAAAAAACGTGTCCCCATACAGGCAACATCTGCGGACGTTGTGCGATGGTGCGCAGCCACTGGAGTTGGTGCGGAGGGGCGTAAATTTGAGCCAGTATTGGGGCCATACGATGGCAAAATTACGCGATCTTTGTCCACTGGGTTATTTAATAATATTACTGAGGCAATGACTAATACTGGTCAGCATGCATTTATTAAACCTCGCAAAGACAACATCCCACATGGACACCAAGTCCAACGCTGGTGGATGTTTTCGCAAGAAAGAGATAATTTTTTATCTGTCGTAATTTGTGACTTGGGCGCGGGCATCCCAGAAACATTGCATATAAAATATCCAACAGTTGTACAAAATTTACAATCGAGCTTGGGTTTAAAAATCAAAGATAGTGCTTATCTGAGCGAGGCTATCAAACTGGGGCATTCTCGAACTGGACAATCGTTTCGAGGAAAGGGGCTTTACCGAATGGTGCGCCTAGTCGAACAAATGGATGGTGGTGAATTATTGATTTACAGCAATTCAGGGAGACTTCGTGTGTCAAATAAGAAGATCATTACCAACGATTACCCAGATAGTCTTTTTGGCACAATTATCTTTTTTAGAGTTCCGTTGGATGCCGATCCGGTGATATATGAACATTAAAATTTCAGAGCAATTTTCGCGACACCCAGCCGGACGTTTCGTTACTGACGGGGAATTTAGTGGGCAAAGGTTTAGGGACGAATGGCTCATCCCGCCACTTAAGCGTGGAGAGTCATTGATTATTGACCTTGACGATGTTCGTGGCTTCGGCTCGTCATTTCTCGAAGAAGCATTTGGGGGGTTAGTAAGGAATGGGTTTGGCGTCGAGGAGCTAAAGAAAAGAATTAATTTTGTTGCATTCGACGAAAGCCTTAAAGAAGAAATTCGATATTACATTGATCATGGACTTGATGAGGCATGAGCGACTCATCGGGTGGTGGCGTCACTTGGTTGCTCGTCGTTGTCGGATGGGTCGCAACGCATTATTTGTCACTGAAACGGGAGAAGCGAAAGGAGGTTCGTTCAAAGTTGGATGAGATACGGGCTGAGCTATCTGCACTCGAAAGTGAAATTACCGTATTTCACACGAACAGTACTTTTTCCCTGGAGAAGGCACGAGTGATTGTGTTGCACATGCAGCGCATCTCCAGCGACGTTGAGCGTGAGCCGAAACTTAAAAAAGATACTTCGCGATTTAGGTTTGATTTACGCAAAGCGGCTACCTTGGTGAATTTTGACAAGACAGCATTTACACGTCTTGAGCACGATAGCATTGTTCTCGATAAAGTAGCCTCCGCACATGATAATCTTGTCAACCAATTGGAGCGAAATTATATTCTGTTCTATCGCGATAGCTTTGTATGAATTCAATGATCGGGAGGCCATTAATATTTCTGGTTCCAGCACGGTAGCTTGGACTGAATGCAATTAAGCCCCACATCCCAACTTGGCACTACCTCGATCATAATTCGTCCATCCGCTCTGCGCACGCTCATCATTTTAACTTGCCCAATGTTGGGTTGATAGAGTGTTAGCCAAGTAGCATGGACACGCTTTTGTGCCCGCCCGGTTAGCCTGACTAATCTTGCCTGCCATACCGGTTCTCCTGCTCATCGCCCTTGCTCGCCATCCAGAAAATCAACGGAATCACGCCGATTACGGTGAGGATGAGAAGTTGCCGCCAGCCGCTGCGGTTTGTGTCATGCAAGCGCCTGGATCCGGCTGAAAAAACGGGAATCAGCATGACGATGTTAACCAGTCCGGAGAGAGTTCCCGACCTGTCAACCACGTGTGCGGCCCAACCAAGAAGGATCGTGAAAAGATAAAACCACCAATACTCCGGCCTTGACGCCCGGCCTTCAAAATTAGCGAACTTCGACATGCAAGCCTCGATGGCTTTGTCAATTGTCATGCCATTGGAAGTGCTATTCGCGCGGGGCGGCGCATAGATTGACGCTTCGACGGCTTCGAGCGCGGCGCCACAGCCGATGCAAAATTTTGCGTCACTTGAGTTTTCGGCGCCGCATTTTTTACAAAACATATAATTCCCTCATTAAATGCTCTAGTCTTATTGTGAATGCGAGTTATCGTCGTTGCGCGCACAGAGTCAATTGTTGCCCGCGTGCGCGATCGAGGCAGCTATTCTATATTAAGCGTGATAGGTTGAGCTGAATGAAATGAAGCCCAACACCTTCGTGCGCAAATACACAATCGCTATTTGCACTATCGCTGTGCGAGCTTCGTCGGCTTTATCACATAGCAGGTTGGGCTTTCCAGCCCAACCTGCCAACTATCTCCCTAACTATCTCCCTAACTATCTCCCTAACTATCTCCCGTCTTCGGGCTTTGATACAATGCCTCCACCACATTGAATCGAACCGCCATGCACACTCTAACGCGACTCTGCAGCGCCTTCATCTCCCTGTGCGCCCTCAACCTGCCCGCACATGCCGACACCCCGGCGTCGCCGGACTCCATCGACACCATCGTCACCCAGGCCGCATCCGCGTTTGCGCATGACCCACACCATGTCGGCCTGTCGATCGGCATCCTCAAGGACGGCATCCGCCACACCTATCATTTCGGCGCGATCGACCGCGCCAATCACCAGCTTCCCACTGACCGCACCATCTATGAAATCGCGTCGGTCACGAAGACCTATACCGGCATCTTGCTGGCGCAGGCGGTCATGGATGGCAAGCTTAATCTCGATGACGATGTGCAGAAATACCTGCCGGGCGATTTTTCGAATTTGTCTTTTGGCGGCGTGCCGGTCCAGATCATGCATCTGGCCAATCATACTGCGGGTTTTTCGAAGCAGATTCGCGTCTTCAAGAATGGCGCGTCGCCTGCCGCGATCCTGGCGTCGTATGGGAATTACTCGCAGGCGATGTTCCTGCAGGACTTGAGGCAAGTCAAGATCGCGGATTTTCCCGGCACGCGCTTTGCGTATTCCAATGTCGATGCGCAATTGCTGGGCATCATCCTGGAGAAGGTCTATCACCTGAGCTACGAGCAATTGGTCGCAAAATATATTGCGCGGCCCAATGACATGACGGATACCTCGACCACGGTGCCTGCGGCGGATTCGGGCCGGGTCGCTGTCGGCTATGACGGCAAGGGCGAGCGCATGCCGGAAATGACTTTTTGGCGCGCGGTTCCGGCGGCGGGTTTCTTGAAGTCGACCGTCAGCGACCAGCTCAATTATCTGCAATGGAATCTGGACGAGGCCAGCCCGGTGGTAGCGCTGTCGCATCGCACCCTGTTTACCGGCACCGACGAGGCGGGCGACGATATCGCAATGTTCTGGTTCACCCGGCGCTTACCCGATGGCAGCCGCGAGATCCGGCATGCGGGAGGGAGCTTCGGCAGCACCAGCTATATCGCGCTGTATCCCGAAGCGCACACCGGCATCGTGTTGCTGGCCAATGACGCGGATGCATCAAGCGAGAAGGAGCTGAAGGCCATGGCGGAGCGGATTGTGGCGAAGTTGAATCCTCAATAGCGGCAAGTTCGGTTGCATGCAATGAAGCCCAACATGCCACGCACGCAAGATCACAATCGTTAATCGCACGCGCTTATTCGCATGAAGGCCGCCATCGTTTCGCATGCCATCAAATGATATATTGCTGTGTATATAATGACGGTCGGTGATGGGCCAGATGCGGCCACTGGAAAATTTGCATAGGTATAATCAAGTTAGATATCGATAGAAGAGCGCAATATGGACATTCCTTTCTCAGGCGGGTGCGCATGCGGGGCGATCCGCTATACAGGTGTGCGGGAACCCGTAGCCATGATCAACTGTCATTGCAACGACTGTCAGCTCGCGCGGTAAGATGCACTAGGTAGGGCGTCATTAGCGAGGCGTAATGCGCCGTATGTCGGCGTGGCATGCCACTGTGGATTGCACCATTCCCATGCGGCGCATTACGCTTCTAATGACGCCCTGCAAAATACACCTTGCGGTCTTGCGTGCGAATGAATATCAGTGATGCGATGCAGAATATTCGAGCGACTGGTTCTTCGTCAGGGTTTACGCACCAAACCTCGTTAACAAACAATGACTTACGAAGTGGGCTTGTAAACGGTCGCGGAAAGGTGTTAACTGATGCTTTTTCGGACGGAA
>Ga0302315_10005545_pt1 | contig 10766 bp, 14 predicted proteins | sample III_Palsa_N3_1_FD_200532 | JGI IMG/M metagenome (GOLD analysis project Ga0302315, IMG submission 200532) | Peat permafrost microbial communities from Stordalen Mire near Abisko, Sweden - III_Palsa_N3_1 | ecosystem: Environmental > Terrestrial > Soil > Palsa > Peat permafrost | place: Sweden... | reverse complement strand
CAGATGACACTGGGCGCTGTGCAGGATAATACGCTCATTTATAAAATGGGGCAGCAGGTGGCTTATGATTTTAAGCGGCTGGGCATGCAAATGAACTTTGGGCCGGATATGGATATAAACAATAATCCAAACAACCCGGTTATCAATTACCGCTCATTTGGCGATAATAAATACAATGTGGCCGAAAAGGGGATCGCTTACCTTAAAGGCATGCAGGACGCTGGGCTTTTAACTACTGCCAAACATTTTCCCGGCCACGGCGATACCAATGTCGATTCACACCTCGACCTGCCCTTATTGCCTTTTACCCGCAAGCGGTTAGACTCATTAGAAGAGTATCCGTTCCGCGAAGCGATAAAGGCCGGCATAAGCGGCATTATGGTAGCCCACATGGATATACCCGCGCTGGACAATACCAAAAATCTGCCGTCGACCCTATCGCGGAAAATAGTAACCGGGATATTGAAAGACTCGCTGGACTTTAAAGGCCTGGTAGTGTCTGATGCGATGGAAATGAAAGCTGTAACCAAATACTTTCCCAATGGTGAAGCCGAAGTGAAAGCATTTTTAGCCGGTAACGATATTATCGAGCTATCTGATAATTCAGACCGTGCGATACTGAAGATCCGCAAGGCTATCCGCCAGGGCTTAATATCCGAAGAAGAATTTGACGCGCGTGTTAAAAAGATATTGGCAGCAAAATATTGGGCCGGGCTTGATAAGCTTCACGAAGTTTCAACCGTGCACCTGGAGGCTGACCTGAACCGGCCTGCCGCCACCGAATTGGTGCAGCAATTAAGCGATGCTGCGGTAACGGTTTTAAAAGGAAATGCATCTTCATTACAGTTAAGCCCGTTTTTAAAGACTGCCATAATCAGTATCGGTGTTGAGCAACCTACCGTTTTTCAAAACGAAATGGTTAAATGGTACCCATACAGCAGGTTGTTTATGGTTGAGAAAAATATGTCGGCCGCCAGACTAAACCAAATGCTGGAAGCCCTGAAACAATACGAGCAGGTGTTTATAAGCATACATGATACCCGCCTGCGCCCGCAAAGCAAACTGGATTATAGCCCCGACGTTATGAAATTTATTACTGATTTGGTAAACCACGAAAATTCAGTAACCTGCGTTTTTGCTAACCCCTATACCATTGCAACCCTGCCCGGCATTGAAAAAAGCGGGGCGTTAATAGCCTGCTATCAAATGAGCGACGACCTGCAACGATCAGCAGTAAAAGTAATTACACGGTTGTTAAAAGCCACCGGAAAATTGCCGGTTACTGTAAACGCGCTTTTTCCGTATGGAACGGGGATTGCGCTGTAACATTTAGATTTGACAACTTTTTAAAAGTTGTCAAATCTTACCGATGGAAAGTTATCATAGCCAGCCGTTTCTTACCGCTTTGCCCACCAATTCGCCGGTATTGGTAAGATTGTTTTTACGGAGCATATTTTTGCGATGCGTATCAACCGTTTGTTTGCTGATATTTAGGGCTTCACCTATTTCCTTGCTTACTTTTCCTTCAATTAAAAGGGTAAGCACCTGCTTTTCGCGCTTGCTTAACGCCTCCTTACTTTCTATAAATGGACTTTTTATATCAATATTAAGGTATGATGGTTCGCCGTCCATTCCAATTAGCGACATTACGGGCTTGCCTTCGGGTTTAAGATGGGTAATATCGGTATGTATGCCAAGTGTCCTGATCAGGCTGCCATTTTCATCCATCTGCACTATTGATGCCTGGTGCAATATCCTAATGTAGCTACCATCCTTTTTCCTTACCCGGTAATCATACCGGTTTTTGTATTTCATTATTTTCTCCTGTGGTATTTCCGCGAAAAAGTGGGATGTTTTATCCTCGAAGCTTAACAGCCATGGTGCATCCTCCGGGTGAATTGTACCCATAAAAAATTCAACAGTAAATTCGGATGGGTTATAGCCTAATACTGTTCCGAGGCCCTGGCTAACCACGTCGAACTCTAAGGTTTGGAAGTTGAAAATGTAATAATAATAATCGCCAACCTGGAAAAAGTTCAGCAGCTTTTTATAAAGATCAAGCTCCATTTGTAATAGATCGGGGGTAGACCCGGGGGCATGACGCCTCCATATTTTGTTGGCTTCGTCATTAAAGAGTTCAAGTTTCATTGCAGATCTAATGATAATAAAATTGTCTGTTCAATAAATTTATTAGCAAAAACCAAGGGAATTTTTACAAAAGTTTATTCTTTAATTTAATAGGGGATGCAATATAATATATTTTAAAGATAATATTTTTAAAGATAATAAACCTAAAAAAATAAGCTGTTTTACCGTGAAAATCCCTAAGTAACACCATTTTTTAACGGCATTACCCAATCCCATGAAGTATGAGTTTTACAAAATAGAACAGGTATTGAAAAAAATATTTAATAAAATACTTATTGCACAGGTGTTTTTATAGTACAGAATTAGCTTTTTTTTTGACGGTATGCCTGCATGATTAACACTTAGTTACCGGGTGCCGAAAAGGGATTAAAAAAGGCTATTGGGTATGATCTATTTATCTTTTGCCAGCGAAAACATATCTGCCAGCAACCTGTACGATTCCATCCTATCCCCAAAATCCTCGGCAATGGTTACCACCACAATTTCATTTACATTATAATCGACAGCTAACTGCTTTAGCCGGGCTTTTACTTTTTCGGGTGTTCCGGCAACTACGCGCTGGCGGTTGTAGCGGATACGGTCTTGCTCGGCTAAGGTATAGGTTTCATTTTTAACATCCTCATAGCCAAGTGGCGTGATGGCCGATCCCCGTTCAAATTGCAGGAAGCGATGGTCCATTACGGCTTTATGCTTCATCACCTTTTCTTCATCTTCCGAACAAAATATGAAGATAGCCATATTGGCTTCGGGCGACTGCAAATCCTGTGATGGTTTGAACTTTTGCTTATACATCGCCACATTATCAGGCCCGCCAAACGGATTTATAAAATGCGCGAACGAAAAGCCCATGCCAAAATGCGCGGCAAACAGCCCGCTTTGCCCGCTGGAACTGAGCAGCCACATATTAGGCACCGTTTTTACTTGTGGTATAGCCCGTATCCTTGCCTGTATTGTTCCCGGTTCGCCGGTATCGTGAAAGTAGTTTTGCAGGTCTGTCAACTGTTCCACAAAATCCTGCTCTTTAAACTGGTTGGAAGGGTTTAATATAGATGCGGTTATCCTGTCAGTACCCGGTGCGCGGCCCATACCCAAATCAATACGACCGGGGAACAATGCTTCCAGCATCCTGAAATTTTCGGCAACTTTTAATGTGCTGTGGTTAGGCATCATTATCCCGCCCGACCCAACACGTATATTTTTTGTTTGTCCTGCCAAATGCGCTATCAAAACTTCGGGCGTTGAGCCTGCCAGGCTCCCGGTATTATGATGTTCTGATACCCAAAAGCGGGTATAGCCAAGTTCGTCAGTCAGCTTTGCTAACGCGATGGTTTCCTGTACGGCCTGTTCGGCATCCACACCTTTGCGGATAGGCGATTGGTCCAATACGCTTAAACGGATTTTTGTTGTGTCCATAGTTTTATAAACACAAAGGTAGGTATAGGGTTGTAAGGGGGATGTAAAGATTTCTTTGTCTGAACCATGATTAAACAGATTGAAGGATGGCCCGGATTCCTGTCGCCGCCAAAAATCGTGAAAATCTTTTAATCTGTTTAATCGTGGTTCAGACTACTTAAACTTATCCCTCAACTCCGCCAACCTTATCGCCATATCCGTTTCAACAGGTTCGGGTTTCTTAACCTGGACAGGCCTCGCAGGCTGCTGGTAAACTTTTTTAGGCGGTGCTTGCTGCCGTTCAGGGCGCGGCTCATCTGCTTTCATAGATAAGGCAATTCTTTTCCGGTTCATATCAACTTCGGTAACGGTTACCTGTACCTGCTGGTGTACTTTCAGCACTTCGTTGGGGTCTTTAATAAAGCGGTTGGTGATCTGGCTTAAATGTACCAGCCCATCCTGGTGAACGCCAATATCTACAAACGCGCCGAAGTTGGTAATATTGGTTACTATGCCGGGCAGCTTCATACCGGCTTTCAGGTCGGTAATGCTGTTTATGCCTTCGGTAAAGCTGAAGGCTTCAAACTTTTCGCGCGGGTCGCGGCCGGGTTTGGCTAATTCGGCCATGATGTCAGTTAAGGTAGGCAAGCCAACGGTTTCAGACACATAGCTTTGCAGCGGGATGCTTTTACGCAGCTTTTCATCACTCATTAATTCCTTTACCGAACAGCCCTTGTCCTTTGCCATTTTGGCCACCAAATCATAACGTTCAGGGTGTACCGCGCTGGTATCTAACGGGTTTTCGGCATTATGGATGCGTAAAAATCCGGCGGCTTGTTCAAATGCCTTGTCGCCCAGGCGCGGTACTTTTTTTAGCTGGTCGCGATGGGTAAAGGCTCCGTTTTTATCGCGAAACTCCACAATGTTTTGCGCCAATTGCGGTCCGAGGCCCGATACATAAGCCAGTATTTGTTTGGATGCGGTGTTTAGTTCCACGCCAACAGCGTTTACGCAACTGATAACCGTATCATCCAGGGATGCCTGTAATTTATTCTGGTCAACATCATGCTGGTACTGCCCCACGCCTATCGATTTTGGGTCTATCTTTACGAGTTCCGCCAGCGGATCCATTAACCTACGACCAATTGAAACCGATCCCCTCACCGTTACATCCTTATCCGGAAATTCTTCCCGCGCCACATCCGAGGCGGAATAGATAGAAGCGCCGCTTTCGTTCACCATCACCACTTCTACGCCCGGCAGGTTCAGCTTGCGGACAAACAATTCCGTTTCTCGCCCCGCAGTTCCATTACCAATGGCGATGGCTTCTATTTTATATTTCTCAAACAGGTACGCAACCGTTTTCTCTGCCTCTTTAGCTTGCCCGGCGCCCGTATGCGGGAAAATGGCGGTATATTCCAGCAGCTTGCCTTGTTCGTCCAAACAAACCACCTTGCAGCCGGTACGGAAACCAGGGTCGATAGCCATCGTGCGCTTCTGACCAAGCGGCGCGGCTAATAATAGCTGCCTTGCATTTTCGGCAAATACGCGTATGGCTTCCTCGTCGGCTTTCTTTTTGGTGAGCAGGCGCACTTCCGTTTCCATCGATGGTTTTAACAGGCGTTTGTAACCATCGGCGATGGCTATGCGCACCTCGTTGGCCGCTTCGTTGCTGGCGGTTATAAATGCCTTATCCAACATGGCTATAGCTTCTTCTTCGGGCGGCATTATATCTAAATATAATATCTCCTCCTTTTCGCCCCGGCGCAGGGCCAGTATACGGTGCGACGGCGCGGTTTTTACCGGTTCCTCCCAGTCAAAATAGTCCTTATATTTTTGCCCTTCGGTTTCTTTGCCGGGGATTACCTTTGATTTAAAGCTGCCCTTTGTTAAAAACAGCTCGCGCAGTTTGGTACGCACTTCGGCATTTTCGCTGATGAACTCGGCGATGATATCCCTTGCACCGCCTATGGCCTCGGCAATATCTTTAACACCTTTTTCTTCGTTTATATATTTTTCCGCTTCGGCGGTTACGTCGAATTTGTTTTGTGCCAATATTGCATCGGCCAATGGCTGCAAACCTTTTTCGCGGGCTATGCTGGCGCGGGTTTTGCGTTTGGGGCGATAGGGCAGGTAAATATCCTCCAGCAGCACCATTGTTTCGGCAGCGTTGATGGCCTTTTCCAGTTCGGGCGTTAGCTTGCCCATTTCGGTTAGCGAGTTTAATATCGCTTCGCGGCGTTTATCCAGGTCGCGCAGTTGTTGTATGCGGTCGCGCAGGGTGGTAACCTGTACCTCGTCCAAACTGCCGGTAACTTCCTTGCGGTAGCGGGAAATAAACGGAACAGTCGCGCCCTCGTCCAATAATTCGATGGTAGCGCTCACCTGTTTTTCGGCAATGGAAAGTTCGGCAGCTAATTTTTTATAATGGATGTTCATGTATCTGATATTCGGTTTGCGAAAATCGGGTTATGAGAGGAGATGTCAAAGATTGTGGATAATTATTTGTGGGTTGTTTAATTTGCTATATTTCAGGATAGATTTTGGTTTAATTAAAAATTTTGTTGAAATTTGTAGTATAATGAAAACAGATAAAGCATATAATGATAAAGCCGTTAGCAGTCCTAAACCTGCCAATAAAGGTGTAAACCCATTTGTGAAATTATTGAACGATAAAGCGCGTATCGCTGAAGCTGTGAAAAACAATCAGCCATTATCATCATTAAAGGATATTAAGTTTGTCCGCCCAATATGAAATTGAACCCTTAGCCGATAAGGACGGGTACAGATTTATAACTACCTCTGGCGATATTTACATCACTTATTTTACTGAATTCACCTTACTTGACCCATCAGGCGAAGATATTACTGCTATGTCGTTTGGTTTTACATGTAACCGGGCGGATGAAGAAAAACGGCAACATTATGATAGTAAGGTAAAGCATACGCTCATTGATATTATTCAGACGTTTTTTAACAAGCAGGATGAAAATGCTATTTTATACTTCTGTATGAATAATGATGGAAAAGCCCGTAACCGGCAAATCACTTTCAATAGATGGTTCCTGGAGTTTAGTGAAAATATTGAAAAACATAATTCATCAGACGCACATGGTAAGTTAGGTTTTTATGGCTCAATACTTTTCAAGAAAGACAATCTTCGCAAACAAAAGCTAATTGAGTCGTTTTATTTTACCCTTAATTATTGGGGATTGGATAATAGGTAAAATTACCACTGTTCCATCTCTTTTTTAAAGTCCTCCCAATCCATTCCCTCGCCGTTTTCTATTTCTTTTTTGGCTTGTTCAACCTTTTGTAAGATCAAAATGCGTTCGGCAAGTTCATCAAATGTAAATGTATCGGGCATATGTTCAATAAGCGCCTCAACCTTATCTTTTGTAAGCATCATGATCATTAACTTAGTTAAACAAATTTACTTTAATTAAACCAAGTATGCAAAGTATTGTTGTTTTCAGCCATTCGTTAAATTCTTATTTTATCGTTAAATTTGTTTAAACCATATTACTATGACCACAACTGCAATAAGGGCAAGGTTACACGATTATATACGTACAGCCGAGAATAAGAAAATTGAGAATATTTATGCCTTGTTTGAAGACCAAATGGCCCCTGCTATTGATTGGGCAGAAGACGAAGATTTTATTGCAGAACTGGACGAGCGGGTTAGAAGATATGAAGCCGGTTTAGACAAGGCTTATACAATGGAAGAAGTTGAAGCCGAATTGACCCAATTGCAAGAAACACGCGAAAACTTTTTAAATCAATACAACAAACAGTTAGACGAAGCTGAAGCGAAAATTAATGCGGGTGAGCATCTAACGCAGGATGAGATTAAGAAAATTGTTGCCGATAGTAAAAGGTATCTGGATAGGGATTATAAAATAGTTGAAATTTAAAATATGGCAAACCGAGAATTAAAAATTGTTAATACCCGAGAGGAAAAGTTAGCTGCTTTGAAAGAGGCAAGGAATAAACATGCAACTATTTGGTATAAAGGTGTGAATGATGTGCCAATAGGTACTCATTTATTTAAGGTAGCGAACGACAATATTTTCGGCATAAAACATGAAAATAGTCCAACAAAAGGGTTGTTTAAATTCCCTATTGTTGCAGGGGTATTGACTGTTTCCGGAACCGGAAAGCAAATCGTTTTTGGTACAGAAAATACTTTAGAAACAAATCATTTATTTGTGCCTGAAAAATTTCATCATTTAATTAAGGAAGGTCGGCAGGTTTATTTAACTATCGGATTAAACCAGAATCAATGGACTGAGGTAGTAAGTGTTACATCCGTATAAATTTAACTTTTTAATATCTAATTAAATAATATTAAACAATATGCAAAGCAATTGGATTCCGAGTAATATGAAATTACCTCAGGACGGTGAATTAAAACTGGCTAGTGTTAGAGAAGGAAATTATTATTATTATGAAATACTGAGATATAATATTTTTAATAATTATTGGATGTTCAAAGACGAAGCGAGAATAAATGATGACATTTCAGTTAGAGCGTGGGCTGATTTATTGCCATTATATACGGGATAATATGAACTTATATTACATTTCAAAGAATGTTTCACATTATAGTTGAGCATTAACATTTATGACGGATGAAAAAAAGGATATACTTAACAACTTACTTGTAATATACTATGAGTTGGAAAATATTTATAATGCCATTAATTTAAGCTATAATGATTTTCTCAAAGAGGTAAATATAGAAAGGGAGGCTGTTACCATTTATTTAGGTAGATATTTTTTGATTAGATATTGTGCGTTTTACGATGAGCTTAATCATCAATTTGTCGAGAATTACAAAAACTTAGATGTTAAATTACGGGAAAATATAGATGCCTTTAATTTCAAGGTAGAAAAATCCTACCAAATTAAAAACCTAAGAGATACAATTTTAGCTCACAATAATAGAATCAGAATAAATAAAAAATATCTTCTTGTTAGCAAAACAGATATTTCGAAATTTAAAGTACCGATATCGATTTCCGAATTTAACATGTTATTACAACACGCAAATCTTGTTATTGAGACATTACCATCTAATTAAAAATCTTATATAGTTATCAAATGCAATTATTGGAACAGGATATTTTAACAGTTCTTGAGTTATTTGGCTTTTATCCAATAAAACACTATGCTTCAGGGTTTAAATATTCGCATAGCCCTAATGAAAAATTTTCCTTACAGAGATATGGGTACAAATGGGCTCATAAATCTATAATACCATTTTCTTGGGATTTTAACATAGGACGATTGGTAGTTGATATTCAAATATCCGAATACCAATATGATGATTCTAAGCTGAGTATTGTTGATCCTATGATACTTAAACCAATTTTCTTCAGAAGATCGACACTAAAATTTCTAATAATTGACTTAATTGACAACAGAAATCGATACTATGATATTGCTTTTTCTTATCATATTCTGAAAATAATTAAACAATACAATATTATAATTGATAAACCATTAGTGTTAGATGAAAATTTGATTGAGATGTATGTCGCATGTAAACAGTATGAAACCAGCCAATGGGGAGGTGTGGATAAAGACAACGAATTTACAACCCATATTGACTATAATTATTTTTTAATTTATGACGGTTGTATTCTAATAGATGACTATCTGCGAAATATAATGCAAAAACCTTGGTCAAAATATATTTCGTCTAAACAAGAATATAAATCAGCTTTAAATACAGCCACCAGCAGCTATTGGATTGAAAAAGCTGATGACATAATTTTTGAATTATTCAAATCTATGTATAAAGGAGTTGACCACAAAACGTACATTAATGAATTAAAAAATAACTAATATATAATAGACAAGCCTATCCCTCAAAATGATATAAAAACACCACCTCACCCGTATAAGCCGGTTTTTTTTCACCCTCAATTTCCATTTCTACGCCGATAGTGGCTTTGGTAATGCCACGTAAATTGATGATTGCGGCCAGCTTTGCTTTTAATCGTACCCGACTATCAACCACTACCGCCTGCCCAAAACGGATATTGTCAATACTATAGTTGATCTGCATTTTAAGGTTCTGCACATCGGCTATCTGGTGCCAAAAGTAGGGGAGCAGCGACACGGTTAAATAACCATGCGCTATGGTAGCCTTAAACGGACTTTCGGTTTTGGCGCGTTCGGGGTCGGTATGTATCCATTGGTGGTCTATGGTGGCTTCGGCAAATTTGTTTATTTGTTCCTGGTCTATAACGTGCCAGCCCGATATGCCGATCTCTTTACCCAGGTGCGATTCAAATTCGGCGTAGTTTTTTATTGTGATCATTAGTAATGATTTGTAATGGTGGGGTAAAAATAGTAATTTTTTAGTTTGTCCGCAGGACTCCTTTGGAGCAGTTTTGAGTAGGCAGTTTGCAGTTGGGTTATTTTGTTATATCCTCCGAAAGACTTCCGAAGTTTTCAAAACTTCGGAAGTCTGATCTGTGACAAAACCACTCACCCAATCAACCTAATAAACTCAATCAACCCTCCCGATAGCTATCGGGACCAGCTTAATCAACCAAAACAATCAAATTCCTTAAAAACGATTTGACACTTTCACAAATAAGCGTATCTTTGCAGTCCCGTAAAAGCGGGGTATATAAAAACAATTAATAATTTAATTTAAAGCAAGTGAATACGTTAAGTTACAAAACTGTCTCGGCCAACAAAAAAACGGTTAACAAACAATGGGTTGTTGTTGACGCACAAGGCGAGATTTTGGGGCGCTTGTCTACTAAGATCGCAATGATCATTCGTGGAAAAACCAAGCCTGATTTCACCCCGAACGTAGACTGTGGTGATAATGTGATAGTTATCAATGCAGACAAGGTAAAACTGACCGGAAACAAATTGACCGAAAAGCAATATGTTTCTTACACCGGTTACCCGGGTGGTCAGCGTTTCATTTCTCCTAAGGAGTTAATGGCAAAGCATCCAACACGCGTAATTGAAAAAGCCGTGCGTGGTATGTTACCTAAAAATCGTTTGGGCAAAGCATTATTTGGTAACCTGCATGTTTATGCGGGCGCCGAGCATCCTCATGCAGCACAAAACCCAACAGCCATTTAACTTTTAATTTTAAAAGCAGAAAAGAAATGCCAACAACAAACACTTCAGGCCGAAGAAAAACAGCCGTAGCACGTATCTACCTTACAGAAGGCAGTGGTGCAATTACCGTA
>Ga0302315_10005544_pt1 | contig 10768 bp, 8 predicted proteins | sample III_Palsa_N3_1_FD_200532 | JGI IMG/M metagenome (GOLD analysis project Ga0302315, IMG submission 200532) | Peat permafrost microbial communities from Stordalen Mire near Abisko, Sweden - III_Palsa_N3_1 | ecosystem: Environmental > Terrestrial > Soil > Palsa > Peat permafrost | place: Sweden... | reverse complement strand
TATAATCGCCCAGCAAATACAACTCGTCTTCTTTTTTTAGTTGTATCACGTTGTTAAGCATTGCCTCAAAGGTATTGGCGCAACCATGTATGTCCGATATTGCAAAACTCCTCATATTACTTTTTGCATTTTTGCTTGTACTTAGCTATTCCTGTACCATTACAACTGTTACAAAGCCGTCTTTGTACTTTTACGCCATTGCATACACTACAAGTATGGTAACCTTTACCATCGCAGCGTTTACAGGTGGTGTAAGCGCTGCCGAAACCGTTGGCGGAGGCGGCTACTCCGCTGCCGTTGCAGGCACGGCAGAACTCCATACCCTTGCCCATGCAGGTGGGGCATTTGTCCACTATCCTGCCATCGCCATGGCATACCAGGCAAGTATCAGTACGAGTGTAATAACCGGTTTCTATGCATTCTATTTCTACCAACAGCGCTTTAGCGTCGGCTGTAAAGGGGCCCTTTTCGTTAGTAAGCGTAAGGTATTTTAAAAGCGAGGTTTTAGCCTGCCCGTATTTTTTCTGGTAAACAAGCAGAGCGCCATATAGATAAGAAACCTCATTGGGCAAGGGGATATTTGTTCTTTTGGCAAATATTTTTTTCAGTTCTTCGTCCGCGCCTTTATAATCGTTGTTGAAAATATATTCTTTTAGTTTATTGACTCTTTTTACTAGTACCGAATCTGCATTTTGCTGTGCAAATGCCGATAAACCCATAACAAAAAGTAGTACTACAATCCAATGCTTCATTCTAAGGCAAATTTATTTTAAAACTTTAACGATTCAACCAATCCCATCACTTTTTATAGTCCTCAAAATCAGCGACTGATTTTACTTTATACAAAACTACATCTCCTTTTTCAAAAACTGTTGTCCATACCGGAGGTTTTTTAATTGCAAAGGCTGGAATGGGGTCTCCAAGAACAGTATAGTACTTAAACGTCTTTTTATTGATAAGAACAAAAATAGTTCCAATATAATTTGCAGGAATGTCTTTTTTATAGCTGATGTACTGATAATGTGGGTTAACAGTAAACTTATAGTAGTAGGGATAACCCGATAATAACTGTTCGTCCACTACCACCAGGTTGTTACCCGTATTTCCCATAAGAAATTTTGTAACGGCTTCTTTTCCATTTTTATAGTCGGTATCGGTAGGTTTTAACATGTTGTAAACCGGATGAACAAGAAGTACTATTAGTAACGGAATGAACTTATAGCATAAAGCGCTACTATTTAAAAAAATAAGAATTGTAAAATAAATAGCAAGAGCGCTATATACTTTATAGGAATTGATATGTAATAAGTAGCTTATAACAGCAGAAAGCGCAAAAGCGATGCAGTAAAAAATAATTCTTTTCTTATCCGCTTGTGTAATAGCCACTGCCGCCAATATGGATAATGGGGGTACTATAAGAAGGTACATCCGCGGCTGCAAGGATAAAGGATTATAAAACTTAACACTGGTGCTGCAAAACCAGAGCATAACCAGTAGAACGAGGCATAAAACCTTCCAGAAGTTTTCAAACTCATCCAGGTTTGAAAAGTCTTTTTTCTTTAACGAAACCAGTAAGGGCAAACCGATTAGTAAGGGTATAGCTAGTTCGCTGGTCAGGAACATCAGTAAAGGCTCGTAGGTTAGGCGGGGTATTACTTCCACAAACGGCTTCTGATAGTAGCTCATGGCAAAGGGATAATGCCCGTCTTGTATTACCTTAAACCGGTAAAAAAAATCTCCGGTCTGCACGTAATAGCTAGTAAAATATACACCCAATAGAAAAATACCAAAGGCTATACTGTAATCCCAGAATTTCAGGTTTCGTTCTTTCTTCAAATCGGCAAAGAATACTATTAAATAAAAGGGGAGATAAAATACTACCGTTTCTTTGGTAATAAAGGCTGCAAACAGTAACGAGCTAAACGCGACAGCCTGCAAAAATACTTTACCTGCTTGCCTGTACCTGGCGTTCCATAAAACGTAAGTGGCGGCAAGCGTAAAAAAAGCTACTACCGAATCTGGATATAACTTATTACAAAAGAAGATAGGATAAAAATTAAGGCCGGCAATTACTACTGCGTATAAGGCTATACTTGTAGAATACTTTCGGAGGCCAAAGAATAAAACACAGGCGCTTCCCAGAAAAACCAGCAAGGGCCATAGAACGGTGGTATAATCTGATATCCCTGCCAGAAAATAAATTAAAGCTACCGGGAGAAATACTCCGATACGGTGGGCAAAGGTATCGTTCTGTTTTAGCAAAAACTTTCCCTGCGTTGCTTCCCAGGCATAACGGCTGTAGGCAGTGTCGTCAAAGAAATAAAAACCGTCGAAAGCAAAATACCAGTAGCAACAAATAAAGCCTGCCAAAAATAGAAAAACTCCTAAAGCAAACTTTTCTTCCGAAAGTGAGTATTTTTGCATCCATAAATATAATAAGGTGCATTTATTTTACACTCCATTTATTACCGAAACCGATAATTTTTTGCCCGAAGAAGAGTCTGCCCACTGTATACGGGTTATGCGGATGAAAAAAGGCGATTTGATTACCTCAACGGATGGGAAAGGACATTTTTATAAGACGGAGATAACCGAACCAGACCCTAAAAAATGCAGAATCTTACTAAAAGAAAGCCAGTCAGTTACCCCGCCTGATTTTAATATTCACATTGCTATAGCCCCTACAAAAAATATGGAACGCATAGAATGGTTTGTAGAAAAAGCGGTGGAACTTGGCGTTCAACAATTAAGCTTTTTGCAGTGCGAACACTCTGAGCGACAGGTATTAAAACTGGAGCGTATAGAGAAAATTGCCATTAGCGCCATGAAGCAGTCGCAAAAAGCTTTTCTTCCATGTATTTACCCGCTTACTCCTTTTAAAGAATTTGTGGCTGCAACCATAGAGGGGCAAAAGTTTGTTGCTCATCTGGAAGAAGGGGAAAAGAAACATTTGAAAGCTGTAGCAAACCCAAAAGGGAACTACACCGTTCTTATAGGGCCGGAAGGCGATTTTTCTGTTCCCGAAATTGCAAGCGCTATAAAAAATGGTTTTATTCCTGTTACTTTGGGGGAAAGCCGATTGAGAACAGAAACAGCAGGGCTAGCGGCCTGCATGATACTTAACTTTATAAACGATTAATGAAGAGATTATTACTACTTGTTATTCTGATTGTATTAGCGGAGTTTTCTTCTGCGCAGGGCGGCTTTAAGATAGCCAAGCTTAAATATTCCGGCGGCGGAGACTGGTATGCCAATAAAACATCTCTACCCAATCTTATAAGGTTCTGTAATATAAACCTAAAAACCAGCATAGCCCCGGAGGAAGAAGTTGTTGAGGCGGGCAGCCCTGAACTATTCTCCTACCCTTTTGTGCACATGACGGGGCATGGCAACGTGGTATTTAGCGCTAAAGACGCTGAAAACCTAAGAAATTACTTAATCGGAGGCGGTTTTCTGCACATTGATGATAATTACGGTATGGATAAATTTATAAGGCTGGAAATTAAAAAGGTATTTCCTGAACTGGAATTTGTGGAGATACCCTATACTCACCCTATTTATCACCAGAAATATAACTTCCCCAACGGCCTGCCAAAAGTGCATGAACACGATGGCAAACCGCCTAAAGGTTATGGACTTATTTACGAGGGAAGGCTGGTTTGTTTCTATACTTATGAAACCGACCTGGGCAATGGATGGGAGGACCAGGTAATCTACAACGACCCTGAGGAACTGCGCCAGAAAGCCCTGCAAATGGGCTCAAACATAATAACCTTCGCGTTAACTCAATATTAACTTTTGCGTTTAGGGTAATATTTAATATAACTAAAAAGGAATTTTTGCTTAACTTGCGATGTTATTGCTATAATATACTTTTTTAATTGTTATATACTATAATCTAAATTATTAATAAGTGGTTGTAATTATCGTTTTCTTTATACTGCATTGGTATTTGTCCTTATTTAGTCAGACTTTCTTTCTTCACAGGTATTCCTCGCATAAAATGTTCAGAATGTCAAAATTCTGGGAACGTTTCTTCTATTTATTTACGTATCTCACTCAGGGCTCTTCCTATTTAGTTCCGCGCGCTTATGCAGCGCTACACAGGATGCACCATGCCTACAGCGATACTGAAAAAGACCCTCACTCCCCGCATCATACAGAAAATGTATTTACCATGATGTGGAAAACAAAGGCTCTTTATAATAATGTACTAAACAGGCAAGGAGCCATAGAAGACCGTTTTACCAAAGACGTGCCTGAATGGACGGAAATTGACCAACTGGGCGATACGTGGGCATCCAGAATATTCTGGGGGACTGCTTATGTTATCTTTTACGTGATATTTGCCGACTTTTGGTGGTTATATCTATTACTGCCTATACACTTCCTTATGGGCCCTGTGCATGGCGCTATAGTAAACTGGAGCGGACACAAATGGGGTTACTCTAACTTCGACAACAACGACAAATCTAAAAACTCATTGGCAGTAGACGTACTAATGGGCGGCGAGCTTTTCCAAAACAACCACCACAAACATGCGTACAGCGCTAACTTTGCCATGAAATGGTTCGAGTTTGACCCTACTTACCCTGTAATTAAAGTACTCAACTTTCTTCATATCATCAGGCTGGAAAAACCCAAAATTGCTTAGAGCAAAACCAAGATATTATAAACAAAAAGAGACTTATATAGGTCTCTTTTTTTGTTTGTTAGAAGTTCTATAATTAGCTACTCGTATTTCCTCTGCATAATCTCAGCAGCTATAAAAGCCGCTTTAATGCCTTCCGGGGTCTTAAGAAATTGTGTATAGGGATTTGCAATAGTTTGATCCAGGGCATACGGGTTAACAGACTCCACCTTTTTTTCCACATTTTTATCCACCAGCCTATCCACATACTTTTCCACTGGCTTATCCTCATAGTTCTCCACAGGAATTGCAATGTTTTCAACACCCAAAGCAGCCCGTTTTTTATTGAGAGCCATTAACAACTCTTCTTTTGTTGGTTTTTGTGTTTGATTTGTTTGGGAGGCAGGCTTAGTAAAAGAAATGTTAGGTGGCTTATTTTCAGTGGTTTTATAGGTATTTTGAGGTGTTGGAACGGGTGAAGGTAAGGCTGACTTTTGCTGACTTTGACCTTTTTCCTTTTTACGGGAGCGGTAAAAAAGGTAAATAACACCAATGATAATATAGATAAATAATTGGAAATTTTCCATAGCTGTAAATCTATAAATTAATTATAAATTTACCTTACCATTGAATAATCTTCTATATTAACTGAATGCAGCTAACAACTTTAGAAATAAAAGGATTTAAAAGTTTTGGGGACAAAGTTACTGTAAATTTTGACGAAGGCATTACAGGCATTGTAGGCCCCAACGGATGCGGTAAATCTAACATTGTAGACGCCATACGCTGGGTATTGGGCGAACAGAAAACAAGAGCCCTTCGCTCTGACAAGATGGAGAACGTTATTTTTAACGGAACCAGAAACAGAAAGCCATTACAAATGGCCGAGGTATCCCTTACCTTTAACAATACTAAAAATCTTCTTCCTACAGAATATTCTCACGTAACGATTACCCGCCGTTACTATAGATCAGGCGAAAGCGAATACCTGCTTAACGGGGTGGTATGCCGTCTTAAAGACATCACCAACCTGTTTTTAGATACCGGTATTGGCTCTGATAGTTACGCCATCATAGAGTTGAAAATGGTGGATGATATTTTGAACGATAAGGACAACTCCCGCAGAACATTGTTTGAAGAAGCGGCAGGGGTATCTAAGTTCAAAATACGCAAGAAGCAGACACTGAAGAAGCTTGAGGAAACTGACAAAGACCTGGAGCGCGTGGAAGACCTGCTTTTTGAAATAAATAAGAACCTGAAAAGCCTGGAAAAACAAGCCAAACAGACGGAGAAATATTTCCAGATAAAAGAAGATTACAAACAGGCTTCCATTGAACTTGCCAAGGTAAGTATGCAGCGGCAACGGGAAACCTTTGTAGAACTACAAAGAGACCTGGAAAAGCAAACTGATTTAAGGATAAGCCTAAATACCAAGATAGCTGAGAGAGAGGGAGAAGGAGAAAAGCAAAAGGCCGGCCTGGTTACCAGGGAAAAACTACTAGCCGACCGTCAAAAATTCCTGAATGACCATGTAAATAAGATCAGAAATTTTGAGAGTGAGAAGAAGATCAAGAACGAGCGGATCAAATTTTTGAGCGATAAAAACAATCAGCTACAGGAGCAAATTGGCCTGGATAAGAAAAGCAACGAACGCGCGGAGTTTAGTATAAATAGTTTGCTGCAAGAAAATGAAACTGCTTTAACCCAGTTAACAGAAGTAAAAGACAGGCTTAGCGCTTACCAAAACGAATACGAGGAGCAAAAAGAGAAAACAAGCGCCATACAGGAAGAAGTAAATGTCATCAATAGTAGTTACAAAAGAAAGCAAGACGAGGTTTACCAGTTAACTAAGGGCATAGAAATATACAACATACAGCTTTCTACCTTAAAGCAAGAGCTGGAGAAAACTGCTTCGGACGACTCTACCCACTCTGCCAATGTTGCCGAGTTTGAGAAAAAGATAAAAGAGATAAGTTTACTATTAGAAGAAAAAAACAAAGCGCTTGAACAGTTACAACAGGAAGAACTGGAACTTGAAGCTAAAATAGAAGCAACAGGCAAAGAGATAGAGGCTATACGCGAAAAGCTTACCCAGACTAACAGAAAACTGGATGCTAAACAAAATGAGTTTAGCCTTACAAAGTCGATGGTGGATAACCTGGAAGGGTTCCCTGAAGCCATAAAGTTTCTAAAAAAGAATTCGCCCTGGGGTAAAGACACTCCCCTGCTATCGGATATATTAACCTGCGACGAAAAGTACAGGCTGTCCATAGAAAACTACCTGGAGCCTTTTATGAACTACTATGTGGTAGATAACGAAATACAGGCTTACCAGGCAGTGAACTTACTAAGCGATGCCGCAAAAGGGAAAGCTAATTTCTTTGTGCTTTCTACCTTCGATAAATTTCAGCCATCTACTGCTGCAAATATCGCATCCTGCATTTCAGCAGTTTCCATTGCCGAATACGACCCTAAGTACCAAAACCTCATCAACTACATTTTAGATAAGGTATATATAGTAACAGAAAACCAGGATGAAGTGCCCAAAGACGATGACTGTGTATTTATTACTGAAAACGGAAAGATAACCAAGCGAAAATACAGCATTTCCGGGGGCTCTGTTGGCCTTTTTGAAGGCAAGAGAATAGGCCGCGCCAAGAACCTTGAAAAGTTGGAAAAAGATATTAAGGCTCTAAATTCTGACCTGGAAGTAATAAAAGAAAGCCTTGAAAATAAACAAAAGGCGCTGCACAAACTAAAAGAAAGTACCAATAAAGAAACTATAGAGGCTTCGCGTAAAGAAATTAATCTTCTTAACCAGGAGTATATTACTGTTAAAACAAAGCAGGAGCAATTTGCAGAAATGCTTAGTAACAATGCGCTAAAGAAAGAAGACATACAGGAGCGTATAGCTAAAATTGAAACTGATATAGCAGAGAGCAGCCCCAAAGCGGCAGAACATAAAAAGGAACTGAGTGAACTGGAAGAAAACCTTAAAGGGTTAAACGAGGAGCTTATTGTAAACAATTCCCGACTAACTCAAAAATCTGCCTCTTACAATCAGGAAAACATTCATTTTCATCAGCAGGAAAACAGAGTAAAGAGCCTTGCACAGGAGATAGAATACAAACAGGCGGCTTTTGAAACCAGTAAGGAACGTATCTCAAAAAATATAGAAGAATCCAGAAAGACAGAAGACGAGATAAAAGCCCTTTTGGAAAAAGCTGATATTAGCGAAAACGAATTGCTGGAGCTTTATAAAGAAAAAGAAAACATAGAAGCCGGCGTGCATGAGGCAGAGAGAGATTACTACGCCAACCGTGGTAATATTGATGAAACAGAAAAAGAAGCAAGAGATTTAAGAAGGCAAAAAGAAAACTCTGATACTGTAATTATAGAACTGCAAGGCAAGCTAAATGAGAATAAACTTAGCCTTAGCTCTGTGCGAGAAAGGCTTTCTGTAGAATTTAACGTGAATATTGACGACCTGATTGCCGAAGGGATACAAATGACCATTCTGACCGAGCAGGAGCTTTTGCAAAAAGTAACTAAAGTTAAAGACAGCCTTGAAAAGATTGGCCCTATTAACCCAATGGCTATGGAGGCATACCAGGAGATACTTGAACGCCATAAGTTTATTACCGGCCAAAAAGACGACCTAGCTAAAGCTAAGGAATCGTTAATGACCACTATAGCCGAAATTGATGCAGTAGCTAAAGATACCTTTCTTGCCGCTTATGAGCAGGTTAGGGAAAACTTTATAAAGGTATTCCGGTCTTTGTTCTCTGATGAAGACAGCTGCGACCTAAACCTAACTGAACCAGATAATCCGTTGGAGTCGCCTATTGATATTATTGCTAAACCAAAAGGAAAGCGCCCGTTAACCATAAATCAACTTTCAGGCGGGGAAAAAACATTAACGGCGGTAGCCTTATTGTTTTCCATATACCTGCTAAAGCCAGCGCCTTTCTGTATCTTCGACGAGGTTGACGCTCCTCTTGACGATGCTAATATTGACAAGTTCAACAACATCATTAAGAAGTTTTCGCAGGATTCTCAGTTCATTATTGTTACCCACAATAAGAGAACTATGGCAAGTACAGACGTCATCTATGGTATTACCATGATCGAACAGGGTGTATCGCGAGTTGTACCTGTTGATCTAAGGTCTGTAGCGTAATAAATAACTAAAAAATTTATTTTATTAATTAATAGAAAGGCCTAATTATACCTGACTTTTCTATTAATTCTTTCCTGTCTTTATTTTAATCATATACTAATTTTATACGATCATCTATTGTTAATGTAGGTTTTGTCTATAAAAACAAAAAACTTTTAATCAAAATAATAGTATATTGTCTTTATAAGATAGAACCAGAAACAACAATGTATAATACAGTAATGATTGTAGACGACAGCAAAATGGATTTAATGCTGAACCAGATAATTCTTGAATCGGAAAATTATGCAAAGTCCATTTTGGTTTATTCCAGCGCCACCGAAGCTATGAAATACCTGTACGAAGCGGAGCAGGGGAAAAAAAGCTTTCCTGAAATACTTTTTCTTGACCTGAATATGCCAGTACTTTCGGGGTTTGATATATTAAACAAGATTAACACCTTTACTTCCCCCCAAAGCAGGGGTTGCAAAATATACGTTCTTAGTTCCTCCGACGATGAAGAAGATATAGCCCGGTTAAAAACTTACAAAAATGAAATTACTTATCTGTCCAAGCCGCTTAATAATTCCGAATTATATAAAAAGTAGTATCGTATAACTATAAGTCAATTAACCGGAAAGTTATAACTGAAAAAACTGTTATCTATAGATTTTTACATACGGCAATACACCTAAGCCCCCCATTAGGTAATTTATCTTAAAATATTACAAAGGAAATATTCAATCTTTCTTTATTTTTTTCAAATCATTGGCTATTTTAGCCAATACAATTTTTAATCTAAATTTTTATTAAGATGTCTAAAGAAGCAGAACTTATCCTCGATGGAAAAAGCTATAAACTCCCTACAATCGAAGGAACTGAACATGAAAAAGCCATAGATATTTCCAAACTAAGAGATCTTACAGGCTATATTACGCTGGATATTGGTTATAAAAATACAGGTTCCACCAAAAGCGCTATCACTTTTCTGGACGGAGAACTTGGTATTTTAAGATACAGAGGCTACCCTATTGAGCAATTGGCAGAAAAATCGACTTTTTTAGAAGTGGCATACCTGCTAATTTATGGAGAATTGCCTACCCAAAGTCAGGCAGATTCTTTTTCCCAAAAAATAATCACCCACACCAATCTTCACGAAAACTTTAAGCAAATTTTTGACGGATTTCCTTCCACAGCTCACCCAATGGGAGTGTTATCTGCATTAGTTTCTTCACTTACTGCTTTTTATCCGGGAGCAATTAACCCTGACGATGAACCAGGAGAAGTTGATATTACTATCATTAGGCTACTTGCTAAACTACCTACCATAGCCGCATGGTCTTATAAAAACTCAAAAGGGCAACCCCTTATTTACCCAAGAAACGACCTGGACTATTGCTCTAACTTCTTGTATATGATGTTTTCGTTACCAAATCAAAACTATCATATAGACCCTGTGGTAGTGGAAGCGCTTAACATACTTCTTATACTACATGCCGACCATGAACAAAACTGTTCTACCTCTACAGTAAGAATAGTAGGTTCTGCGCATGCCAGTTTATACTCTTCTATAGCGGCAGGTATAAACGCCTTATGGGGGCCTTTGCACGGCGGCGCTAACCAGGCTGTAATAGAAATGCTTGAAGAAATACAGAAAGACGGAGGCGATGTAAAAAAATACATCAACAAAGCAAAAGACAAAAACGACACCTTCCGCCTTATGGGATTTGGACATAGGGTATATAAGAACTTTGACCCTCGCGCTAAAATTATAAAGAAAGCCTGCGACTCTGTATTAGCTAAATTAGGCGTTAACGACCCTATACTGGACATAGCCAAGAGGATGGAAGAAGAAGCTTTAAAAGACGCTTACTTTGTAGAACGCAAACTATATCCTAATGTGGATTTCTATTCCGGTATTATATACAGGGCTTTGGGACTTAGAACCGACCTGTTTACGGTAATGTTTGCCTTAGGCA
>Ga0302315_10005542_pt1 | contig 10776 bp, 5 predicted proteins | sample III_Palsa_N3_1_FD_200532 | JGI IMG/M metagenome (GOLD analysis project Ga0302315, IMG submission 200532) | Peat permafrost microbial communities from Stordalen Mire near Abisko, Sweden - III_Palsa_N3_1 | ecosystem: Environmental > Terrestrial > Soil > Palsa > Peat permafrost | place: Sweden... | reverse complement strand
GTACTACGTACTTATCAATGCCGCTAATGGTGTTAATCAGGATGTGCAGGCGTTGGCTGATAATAAATTTGCCAATGGCCGTAAAACACAGATTTTGGCTGAAGCAAGGTTTCTAAGAGCTTTCGGGCATTTTAAGCTGCTTAGTTATTTTGGCCAATGGTTTGACATTACCAGCCCTTACGGTATTATTATCGAGAGTCAGTTTAACAACTTAAGCAATATAAATTCGCCACGCAGTACCGTAAGTGCTTGCTATACATTTATTTTAAACGATTTGGACTATGCTATAGCCAACGCGGCAGATAGCAGTAGCAATGTTTACGTCAATAAATGGACAGCAATGGCGCTTAAAATGCGTGTGCTATTAAGCAGGAACCAAAGTGGCGATTTAGCAGAGGCTATTACTTTGGCGAATACTATTATTAGCAACGGCCCATATACCCTTGAGCCTAATGAAAAGGATATTTTTTATACCAAAGGTTTAAGTAGTAATGAAGTTATGCTGGGTATACAGCCGCAGGCAAATCAATATCTGTACTATTCAAATTCAAGTTTAGAATTTATAGGGGCGTCATCATTTTTTGAGGCAAAACCGGCTTTAGATAGTTTGTTAAAAACCGATCCCCGCCATAGCTGGGTAGTTGGCCAGGCAGATACCAACAACGTTGGCAGTTATTATTTCATTAAATACATCCAGCCTGCAAAAGTTTCAACCCAGCTTTCAGAGGTGGCATACGCTTTCCGTCTTTCAGAAGTATACCTGATGCTGGCCGAAGCCACAGTGCGTTCGGGCGGAAGCCTCAGCGCAGCAAAAACTACGTTGGAAACAGTAATGAGTAAAGCAGGAGTAACTGATTTTAGCGCAGTTACTGCGGCAACTACCGCGGATGAGTTATCAGAACAAATATACTATGAATACGCCCGGAACTTTGTAGGTGAAGATGGTATAGAGTGGATGGCTCTATTACGTCTGCCGCCTGCAATCGTTACACAAATACGGCCTACTATAACTAGTACTATTCAATACATTTTACCTATTCCTCATGCCGAGTTTGTGAGTAACCCAAATATTGGACCACAAAACCCGGGTTACAGTAAGTAACAATTTATATAACAGATCATCCTCAGCGTGTTATGTAATGCGCTGAGGTAAATCTATCGACATCACGAAAGTATGAAAATTAAGAGCTTAACTTTTCTTGCTGTATTTCTTATTGTTTATCAATGGCATACAACTCAGGGAAAAAGTTTTTTTATGCCCGCCAACAACATGCAAACAAAGGCTGATACAACCATGGGAGCCATTGGCTCGATGGCATCAGATTTTGAAACCAACGATATTAATGGGAAATTATTGAATCTGAAAAGCTTTAGGGGCAAATATGTACTCCTTGATTTTTGGGCCAGTTGGTGTATCCCGTGCCGTAAAAGTAACCCTCATTTAATTACGTTATATCATAAATATAATACGAAAGGGTTTGACATTATTGGTATTTCTGATGATGATCAGCGCCAACTACAATGGAAGAACGCAGTTAAGCAGGATAATACCGATTTATGGCACCAGGTATTGCGGGGAGCAGCTGCTACTGCGGATAAGCAAGGAGTTACCAACCCCGATGATTTACATCATTTGTATAATATTCAATCGCTGCCTGTTAAAATTTTGATAGATCCATCAGGAAAGATCATAGGTCGTTATGGCGATAATGATACCACGGATGAGGATCTGGATAAAGCACTTTCCGCGATTTTTCAATATTAAATTTATAAAGATCAATATGAAAAAGTACATACTGACAATAATGATAATGGCTTTAGCTGCAGCCACGTCATTCGCAACAAATATAAATAGAGCCGTAACGGTGACGTCAAAAATTCCGCTGAGAGTTTTATATGTTGGTTACGATCCTCAGAAGCCTATGCCTACCAAACTAGTTTGGTATATGCCATCTGAAAAACGCTACGCGGAGTTTTATAAAAGCCGTATGCCGGCCTTTAAAGGTTTTTTGGAGAAGAATTTTACCATAGTGAAAACAGTAGATGGCAGAGATTACGATGTGAAAATGTCTGACTCGGTTGATGTTACTATTTTTGATGCTTACCCGGTTAAATTACCTGCGAATTTTGACCGCCCTGCCATTTTAATGGCAGCGGTTGCACCTGATATTGGCATTCCTATAGGCTTAAAATTTGATTGGTATTGTCAATGCCTTGAAAGTGACGCCCTAAATATCAAAGCCGGTCACGAAATATTTAATACACCCAATAAAGTTAATTTAACTATGGTTACCCGTCCAACCCCGGGTGGTTTTTTTAATGGGTTCCAAGGTCTTAAAACGCCAAAAACAATGCCGATGTGGCGCGTAGTTAATGCTGACGGTATGGATGAAAAAAATCCTTATCTAATTGGAATGGTTGCGCATGGCGAGGGATTTAACGATTCACCTGATGCGGAAGTAATATCAGGCGGTGATTGCCTTAAAAATGCGGAAGCAGTGGCGTTGGGCCGTCATGGCAATTATTTTATGTGGGGATTTGCTGCCTCGCCCGATTTTATGACAGATGAGGCAAATCTTGTTTTTGTTAATACAATTTGTTACATCAAAAAATTTGATAGAAAACCACCAATTGTCAAAAAAATACAACAAGCAACCCGTGAAGAAGTAGACGAAAAAATATATCGTGCTGATGAAGGATTATATAATAAAAGCCTTATAGCCAGAAAAGAAGGCAACGAAAGGTTGAAAAAAATGCAACAGGATTTGAGAGATAAAAAAGCAGCGGGACAGGATATTGGTAGAGGTAATGAAATGTTTCTGAAAATGAGCTTATCCAATGACGTACAAAGCTTTGAAGATTATTTAAAGGAGTGGGAGGGGCCGGAGCTTTTTAAAAAATTCGGAACCGATACCAAACTGTATCATAAATATTTTAAAGATAACTATGAATATTTTTATCCTGCTAGCTTCCAAAGCGTGCAGTTAGATAGCGATGCCCTGAAACTGGGGATTTCAAACAGAAGCCCATTGATGCTTAAAAAATGCATCAGTATGTTGGAAAAGGATGAAAATGATTCGCTGGCACACCGACTTTTAGAGCGCTATACCATCGAAAAATTTTCAACTGCACAGGAATGGAAAAACTGGTATGAAAAGAACAAAGATAACCTGTTTTATACCGAAGCAGGCGGGTTTAAGTTTATGATAAATACTTACGGACAATTGCCTAAAGCAACCGACACATCCGCATCCGTTAAGCCAGAAAAAAGTAATGCGCCAACAGCGAATGACCCTGTTAGTATTACCGGAAAGCTGATTTATGGGATAGATAAAAAAAGTGCGGAGGTAGTTATTGAGGCCAACATTTTAGAAGGGTGGCACATTTATGCTTACCTACCCAATGATAGCCCCTATATATTAGCTGAACCATTATTAGAATTACCGGAAGGTGCTAAAAGCGATACGAAAGGTTGGGAAAGTTCGGCTGGGCTTCCATATCCTGGATTTGATAATATATTTATTTATGAGAACAAAGTCACCTTTAAAATCAACATATCAAATATAAAGCCTGGTGTTTCAATTACGTGCGGGCTGTACTACCAAACCTGTAATGATAAAAAATGCCTTCAGCCGCAAAAGAAAATGATTGAGTTGAAGTCGTAAACATATGATAACAAGCAAGTTAGTATCCAATCACACAAAAAATATGAAAACTAAAATTCTAATACTGCTTTCAATACTGCCCTTATTTGCGGCAGCTCAAGCACCTAATTTTACCATATCTGGCAAGATCGGCAATTTGAATAAACCGGCTATGATCTACCTCGACTACGAGAATGGTACTGAAGATTCAACAGTGCTGGTTAATGGAACTTTTCATTTTGAGGGTCACGTTTCAGAAATTACGGCCGCACGTATTTCATTAGGGCATAACGGAGAGGGAAAACATTTATCTATTTATAAAGGCGGAGATAATATTTATCCATACTTCTCAAATGAGAATATAATCATTACTTCAAAAGATTCCTTAATAAACGCCCGGGTAACCGGATCAAAAACGTTTAATGAATATGCTGCATACAATAAAGCTATTGGTGGATCGATTATGGAAATTGACAGGATTTTTAATAATGAATTTAATAGTGGAACTCTGGAACAGCGAAAAGACACCAACTTTATTAAAGCCCTTGACGTTAAATTCCGAAAGGCGATAGCAGACCGGACAATAAAACAAATTCAATTTGCCAAAGACCATCCGGATTCATTTTTTGGATTGGTTGCTATAGAAGAATCAGCTGGCTCAAAAATGAACGTGGCAATAGTTGAACCTATTTATAATGCATTTACGCCGGAGTTGCGTGCGACGAGCCTAGGTAAAGATATCGCGCAGCGGATAAATGCCGCACATGCTATAGGTGTGGGCGATCCGGCGCCGTTATTTACGCTAAATAATACTAATGGCAAGCCCATATCATTGGCTGATTTAAAAGGTAAAATTGTATTAATTGATTTTTGGGCAAGCTGGTGCGAACCTTGTCGTGCCGAGAGCCCTAATTTGAAAATACAATACAAGTTATATAAAGATAAAGGTTTCGAAATAATTTCCGTATCTGTTGATAACGATCGGAAAAGCTGGCTAAAAGCTATTTCAGATGATGCTCTTCCATGGATTCAAGTGTCAGATTTGAAAGCGTTTAAAAGCGAAGCCGTAAGATCATACGGAATTGGTGGTGTGCCCTCTTTCTTTTTGATTGACCGTGATGGAAAAATCATAGCCAATACCAATTTGCAAGGAGCCTCTCTTAATAAAAAATTAGCTGAAATTTTTAAATAAGGTAGCTAAATCGCAACTTTTTTTGGTGCGAAGAACTCGATCACTTTGGCATTGGCTACTGCTATCGTAACAGGTACGTTTGAATTCATAGCCGCCAATGACAAAAAATGTTTCCACCGGACGATGTTACTTTCTGCGTTCCGGTCAATTAATTTATTATATAAAATACCCATCAAACAACGTTTAATGAAAAAAGTACTTTTAAAAAGCTGTTTTTTAATAGCATTGGGTTTGCAATTTAATAATGCAATAGCCCAGCAACAAGCTAAACTGGTTGAAGAAGTCAATAAAAAAGGAGACGAACTGGTTATACCTTTTCAAAAATATGTTCTGCCGAATGGCTTAACAGTAATACTTACCGAAGATCACTCAGATCCATTAGTACATGTGGAAGTTACTTACCATGTCGGATCGGCGCGAGAGGAGATCGGTAAATCAGGTTTTGCGCATTTTTATGAGCATATGATGTTCGAAGGATCGGATCATGTTAAAAGCGGCGATCACTTTAAAATAATTACTGCTGCGGGCGGAACCCTTAATGGTAATACAACACGTGACAGGACCACCTATTTCGAAACAGTACCAAATAATCAGCTGGAAAAAATGCTTTGGTTGGAATCTGACCGGATGGGCTTTTTAATGAACGCGGTAACACAGAAAAAATTCGAGATCCAGCGAGCTACCGTTAAAAACGAAAGAGGGCAGAATTATGATAACCGCCCTTATGGTTTAGCCGGCGAAGCCGCAGCAAAAAATCTATATCCCTATGGTCATCCCTATTCGTGGTTAACTATCGGCTATATTGAAGATCTGAATAAAGTGGATGTAAATGATCTTAAACAGTTCTTCTTACGCTGGTACGGCCCTAATAACGCCACTATTACGATAGGCGGGGATATAGACCCAAAACAAACACTCGCTTGGATAGAGAAATATTTCGGCTCCATCCCGCAAGTGCCTAAAGTTGAAAAAACAGTATTGCCGGCACCGGTATTAACCAATGATCGGTATGTTTCTTATACAGACAATTATGCCAGGCTCCCATTGCTGTATATCGTCTATCCCGGCGTGAAAATGTATGATAAAGATGCTGCTGCACTAGACGCTTTATCGTTAATCATCGGGCAAGGCAAAAATTCCGTCTTATATAAAAACCTGATCAAAACCCGGAAGGCGGCAGAGGCCTCCATGGAATCGGATAATTTTGAGCTTGCCGGCGAAATAGGCATACAGGCATTACCTTACCCGGGTCAAACACTTGGTGATATGAAAAAAATGATTGAGCAATCATTCGTCGAATTTGAGAAAACCGGTGTTACTGATGATGACCTTGCTCGTTTTAAGGGTAGCGCTGAGGCCGACTTTGTGAATTCATTATCCAGCGTATCCGGCAAAGTTGGCGAATTGGCCATGTCGCAAACCTTTACCGGCGAACCCAACCAGATCGGAAGGGAACTGGCTGACATTCGCCAGGTTACCAAAGTTGATATTGTGCGGGTATATGATCAATATATAAAAGGTAAGCATGCTGTATTTTTGAGTGTTTTACCTAAAGGGAATGATCAGCAATCAATTGCGCCTGACAACTATACTGTAAAACAAACTAATTATAAAGCCCCTGATTACGGATATGATAAATTGGTTTACCACATGGCAAAAGATCATTTTGACCGAAATAAAATGCCTGGCAGTGGTGCAAATCCAGTTATAAAAGTACCGCCTTACTGGACAGCAGCTACACCAAATAGCATAAAAATGATAGGCGCTTATACCAATGAAATTCCAGAAGTTACATTGTCGATTTCCATAAAAGGAGGTGGACTGCTCGCTGCTAAGGACCCTGCAAAAGCTGGTTTGCCAAATGTTGTAGCCCAGCTGTTGAATGACGATACCCAAAATTATACGGCAGAGCAAATGAACGCGCTGCTGGAGAAATTAGGAAGTTCGGTATACGTAAGTGCCACACCTACAGAAACCACTTTCGCTGTATCATCACTTACAAAAAACCTGGATCTGACACTCCAATTATTGCAGGAACGTATGTTTCATCCAAAATTTACCCAAGAGGCGCTTGAGAGGATCAAAAAGCAGGATATACAAAACCTACAGATCGCTAAAACTCAACCAGCAAATATCGCGTCCAATGTATTCAGTAAGCTTTTATATGGAAAGGATAATATTCGTACGTATGGTTTAGGTGGCAACGAACAAACAATAGCGAATATTACGCTGGCGGATGTGCAGGCTTATTATGATAACTATTTTGCCCCTAACATCACATCCGTTGTTTCTGTGGGCGATGTCACAGAGCAACAAATTAAAATTAAACTTGCTTTCCTGAATAACTGGAAAGAAAAATCTGTAGACGTTCCTACAGCAGATACTACGACACGCGAGGTTGAAAAAGGAACAATTTATATCGTTAATATACCTCATGCGGCACAGTCGGAGATACGTACTGGTTATGTAACAGGTCTTAATTATGATGCAACCGGAACATTTTATCGCTTGGGTCTCACTAACTATACATTGGGCGGTGGTTTTAACAGCCGTTTAAATCTCGACTTGCGTGAAGAGAAGGGCTGGACCTACGGCGCCAGTTCCGGGTTTAATTCCGGTAAATTTGGCGGCGTGTTCATTGCCGGAACCGGCGTTAGGGCCGCTGCTACAGATAGCGCTGTTGTAGAGATTTTTAAAGATATTAAAGCTTACACAGACAATGGGATTACTCCTGAGGAACTAACCTTTACGAAAAGTTCTATAGGGCAGAGTGACGCGCTGAAATATGAAACAAACGGACAGAAAGCTGCCTTCCTCTACCGCATTCAGTTATATGATTTAAAACCTGGTTTTGTAGATGTTCAAAATAAAATACTGTCAACAATAACAGTCAATGAAATTAACGGCTTAGCTAAAGAATATCTAAACACCGATAAAATGGTAACACTGATCGTTGGAGATAAAGACGAAATAGTGCCAGGTCTTCAGGATTTAGGATATCATATTGTGGAACTTGATGCTGACGGGAACAGTAAATAATTGAATATGCAAGAACTTAATAAACAATTACAGTGAGTTTAAGGCATTATAAAATATTCGCTGTATAAAAAAACAGTGTGCTCTTTGTTCTTTATATTTTCATTTGTTAATAGTGAGATTGTTAATTAAATCGAAAGCGGTTCCGTAGGAGCGGAACCGCTTTAATTGCTGGGATACTTAATTATTAATAAGGTAAAATAATAGAGGACGAATATTTATTTACAAATCCACTTTTCCACACCCGTTGTGTCATGCTCTGTAAATAGCTACTTTCGGCGCATATGAAAGTTATCATTGCCGAAAAACCATCTGTAGGCCGCGAAATTGCCAAAGTATTTGGCGCAACTACTAAAAAGGATGGTTATATGGAGGGAAAAGGATATACTTTCACCTGGGCGTTTGGCCATCTACTGCAACTCGCACCACCTCAAGAATACGGTTTTCATGGTTGGAACGTGCAAAACCTACCGATGTTGCCACAGAAATTCAAACTATCTATCCGCAAGATAAAATCTAAGGACGGTATGATCGAAGATCCTGGTGTGAGGAAACAGTTAGATATTATTAAAACCCTATTTGACGAAGCCACAGAGATTATAGTAGCTACGGATGCCGGGAGAGAAGGGGAACTAATATTTCGATATATTTATTATTATTTAAAATGCAAAAAGCCATTTAAACGGCTTTGGATATCATCGCAAACTGATGAGGCCATTAAAGATGGCTTCAGGAATCTAAAGCCTGGATCTGATTATGATACGTTGTTTAATTCAGCGCATTGCAGGTCGCAATCCGACTGGCTGGTGGGTATGAATGCAACACAGGCGCTTAGCCTATCTTCAGGTACAAGGTCGGTATTATCCCTAGGTAGGGTGCAAACGCCTACATTGGCGATGATCTGTTCACGTTATCTCGAAAATAAAAATTTCGTGCCAGAGCCGTTTTACCAGGTTAGTATTATACTTGATAAAAATGGGCAATTGTTTAAGGCAGTTACCGATGAGAAATTTAAAACGAAAGAAGAAGCCCAACTAATACTTGATCAGGTACTGCCTACTGGAAATATACTAAATGTAGAGGCCAAGCCCCGGAAAGAACCGCCACCGCTTTTACATGATCTGAGCAGCCTGCAGCAGGAAGCAAACAAAAAGAAAGGTTTTACTGCTGACCAAACACTGACCTTACTGCAAAATTTATATGAAAGCAAGCTGGTTACCTATCCGCGTACAGGTAGCCGCTATATTGGCGACGATGTTTTCGCGGGAGTGCCAAATTTGATTGAAAAATTAAAAAATCATTCAGAATTTGGAAAACAGGCAACTGCATTGAGTGACGCCAAACTGAATAAGCGCAGTGTTAATGCAAAAAAAGTGACAGATCACCATGCGATACTGCCTACCGGCGAATTGTCTTACCACCTTTCGCCTGATAAGCAGGCGATTTATGATTTAGTAGCGGGGCGTATGCTGGAAGCTTTTCATCAGGATTGTATCAAAGAGATCACCAAAATTACAGTAGAATCGGGAGCGAAGTTCTTTGCAAGCGGAACGGTTATAAGTGTTGCAGGCTGGCGGGCTGTTTTTAATGAGCCTGATGAAGAAAAGAAAGAGGAAGAAAATATCTCCTTACCAAAGGTACAACAGGGAGAGAATTTACCTGTTACTGAAAAAAACTTACTAGAGAAACAAACCAAGCCCAAACCATTATATAATGAGGCCAGTTTACTAAAATCATTGGAAACGGCAGGTAGGGATATAGATGATGAAGAGCTGCGGTATGCTATGAAAGATAGTGGGTTAGGAACGCCGGCCACAAGGGCGGCGATAATTGAGACATTAATAAAAAGAGATTATGTAATGCGTGAAAAGAAGAGCCTTTTACCAACGCAAACCGGCCTCGCTGTTTACAACGTAGTTAAAGATTATCGCATCGCACAAGCAGAGCTTACAGGAAATTGGGAAAAGCGCTTGGAAGAAATACGTTCTGGTGCCTCGGTAGATGGTTTTCAGGCAGAAATCAGAACTTATACAACCTCAATTACACAAGAGTTATTATTAGCTGGAAAAGGTTTGCTAATCAAGTGATTTTTGATTAGTAAAACCCCTCGTTATACTATCAAAAGCCTTATAACCCGAATAGGTCTCTCTAAAATCCTTCGGAATGCATAGTTTTTTACGTTTAAATATCCTGTTAAAGTTTGAAATATTATTAAAACCACATTGATAGGCAATTTCGGCCACTGTGTTGGAGGTTTCTATCAGCATGCGTGCAGCATGGCCAAGTCTGATTTCATTTAAACTATCAATAAACGTTTTCCCTGTTCGTTGTTTTATAAAACGACTGAAAGAAGACTCGGGCATATTAGCTATTTTAGATACTTCGCCCAGGTTTACTTGTTTATTATAATGCGAGTTAATGTATTCAAACACTTTTTCTAACCGCCTGCTGTTATAATGGAAATATTCATTCGAAAAGCTGGCGTCAGATAGTGTCTTCATGTTTCTCGAGGTAGAAAGCTCATGCAAAATGGAAAGCAAATCCAACACTGAAGTGAACCCGCTCTTATTTTTTAACTCGATGATGCGATCTTTTATAGCAGCTACGGTATCGGGTGAAAAAAGTATCCCTCTTTGTGAACGCTCAATCATATTTTTTACAAAACTGAGTTGATTGCGGCTTAAAAATTTATCGTCAAAAAGATCTCTGTGAAATTGTACGGTAATTTCAGTAACGGATTGATTTTGGCATTTATGGCTGATCCACGTGTGCGTTACATTTGGGCCTACCAATACCAATTCATAATCGCCGATAGTTTCCATATGGCCACCTATTATACGTTTGGCTCCGTTCGCGTTAAGAATTAGGTTGAGCTCATATTCCTCATGATTGTGCAGAGGAGCA
>Ga0302315_10005541_pt1 | contig 10776 bp, 9 predicted proteins | sample III_Palsa_N3_1_FD_200532 | JGI IMG/M metagenome (GOLD analysis project Ga0302315, IMG submission 200532) | Peat permafrost microbial communities from Stordalen Mire near Abisko, Sweden - III_Palsa_N3_1 | ecosystem: Environmental > Terrestrial > Soil > Palsa > Peat permafrost | place: Sweden... | reverse complement strand
AGGTGGTCAAGTGCAGCGATGCTGGTGCAAATTAAGGTGGTATCAGGTATAGATTGCCATTGTTGCAGTACCGTTTGTATGTTTAATACCGGACGAGTGCGGTGATAACACTCGATATAATGGATGATTGCACCGCGTTTTTGCAAGGTATTGCCCAGCAAGTCCATACCAGATCCACCGCGGATAATTGCAATGATTTTGCCTTGTACTTGTTGTAACGCAGGTAACGCCAGCAAACCTTCACTGTTATATTCTATTGTTGGCACGATCACTGTTTTTACACCCTGTGTATACAATGCACGTGCTGTAGATAAGCCGACCGCAAAGTAATGAGCGTTCAGATTTTCAGCTTGCAAACTTGCAAAGCCATATTGAACGGCATTTGGACTAATAAATAACACCGCCCAAACGTGCGGGAAAAAGGGGCGCAATGTCGACAAACCGTGAGCGGGAATGATGGGTTTAATTTCCAACAAAGGACAAGAATAGACGGAAAACCCACTACTTTTAAGAAGGTTAGATAAGTTTTCAGCTTGCGCAATGGGGCGCGTGATAATGACTTGTTTTGGCATGATAAACAACAAATGTGATATAATCCCTTGCTAGTTTAGAGAAAGTTTTGTCAGGAGCCAAGCCATATGCCATCATTTCCCGGTCAATTTCCGACCACACGTTTGCGTCGGTTGCGGCAACATCCCGTTTTGCGTGAAATGTTGCAAATGGCGTCCATTACAGTCAACGATCTGATTTGTCCCATTTTTGTAACGCACGGTCAGAATAGTAAACAACCCATTGAGTCTATGCCAGGACAGTATCGTTGGTCTATCGATTTATTACCTCAATTATTAGAGGAGCTCGTCGCACTGGATATTCGCTCGATCATGTTGTTTGGCTTACCACAAAACAAAGATCCTTTGGGTGAAGACAGCTACTCGGACAATGGGATTATGCAGCAAGCCATCCGCGTGGTCAAACAACAGGCGCCTTCTTTGTATGTCACCACCGATATTTGTTTTTGTGAATATACTGATCATGGACATTGCGGCGCATTGACCGATGAGATAGGACGTGTGGATGTGCATAATGATACCACCTTGGAATTATTGCAAAAACAAGCCTTAAGTCATGCGCAAGCGGGTGCAGATATGTTAGTGCCCAGTGGTATGATGGATGGTGTGGTGCAGGCGTTGCGTCATACCTTAGATAACCACGGTTTTTCACATATTCCCATCATGAGCCATTCAATTAAATATGCTTCTGTATTGTATAGCGCATTTCGTGAAGCAGTGGATTGTTCTTTATCTAAAGGTGGCGATCGCAAAAGCTATCAAGCCGATCACCTGCATGACGCGGCACAAGCGTTGCGCGAAGTTGCGTTGGATTTACAAGAAGGTACCGATATGGTCGTTGTGAAACCCATCATGCATTATTTGGATATTGTGCAACAAATTAAACAACAATTTCCAGGTGTTCCGATAGTAGGATATCATGTCAGTACAGAATATATGATGTATAAATTGACTGCCAAAGCAGGATTAGTGGATGAACAACGCCTGGTTTTTGAATTATTAAATAGTATTAAACGAGCGGGTTGCGATTTAATTGTGACCTATTATGCCCAAGAAGTCGCAAAATGGTTGAAAAACAAATGACGATAAAAAATGATCGCTTTTTAAAAGCATTGAGACGTGAACCCGTGGATTGCACACCGATTTGGATTATGCGTCAAGCGGGGCGCTATTTGCCTGAATATCGCGAAGTGCGTGCGAAAGCGGGTAAATTTATGAACTTGTGTAAAACACCTGAATTGGCCTGCCAAGTGACGCTGCAACCCATCGATCGTTTTCCTTTGGATGCGGCGATTTTATTTTCTGATATTTTAACCATTCCCGATGCCATGGGTCTGGGTTTAGAATTTTTAGAAGGCGAAGGTCCACATTTTTCTAAGCCTGTGCGTACGGAAGAAGATATCGTCCAATTGCCTACGTTAGATCCAGAACAAGAGCTGGGCTATGTGATGGATGCAGTCCGTTTAATTAAAAAAGAATTACACGATCGCGTGCCTTTAATTGGATTTTCCGGTAGTCCATGGACAATCGGATCTTACATGGTCGAAGGCAGTGGCAGCAAATCGTTTTCCAATGTTAAAAAAATGGCGTTTAATACGCCGGAATTAATGCATCGTTTATTGCAACATTTAGCGCACAGTGTGAGTGATTATTTATTGGCACAAATGGCTGCGGGTGTGGATGTGGTGATGATATTTGATACGTGGGGTGGAATGTTAAGCACACCTGATTATCACGCCTTTTCTTTGGTATATATGCAACAAGTGGTGCGAAAAATTCGTGAAAATACTGCTTTTTCACATATTCCTATGGTTTTGTTTACGAAAAATGGCGGCATGTGGTTAGAATCCATAGCACTCACAGGTTGCGATGCTGTTGGTTTGGATTGGACGATTGATATTGGATCAGCACGAGAACGCATTGGCGACAAAGTGGCTTTACAAGGCAACTTAGATCCTGCGATGTTATATGCGAGTCCACAGAAAATTGAGGCTGCGGTTGCAGATATTTTAAATCGATTTGGCTCGCATTATGGTCATGTGTTTAATTTGGGGCATGGCATTGAGCCTGGTATTGATCCTGAACACGTGTCCGTGTTGGTGGATGCCGTACACAGGCTTAGCCGGCGTTAAACATTAAACCTAAAATGCATCACATCGCCATCTTTGACGATATATTCTTTACCTTCCAGGCGCCATTTACCAACTTCTTTGGCGCCAGGTTCACCGCGGTATTGTATAAAGTCATCAAAGCCTATCACTTCTGCGCGAATAAAACCTTTTTCAAAATCGGTATGAATACACGCGGCGGCTTGTGGGGCGGTTGCACCTTGGCGTACGGTCCAGGCGCGAACTTCTTTGACGCCGGCTGTAAAATAGGTTTGTAATCCAAGCAAAGCATAACCAGTGCGGATCACGCGATTTAAACCGGGTTCTTCCAAACCTAAATCGGCTAGAAATTCTGCTTTTTCATCATCATTGAGTTGCGTGAGTTCCGCTTCAATATTGGCACAAATAGAAACCACTTCTGCGTGATGTCCTTTGGCATATTCTCGTACGCGATCTAAATAAGGATTATCGTTAAAACCGTCTTCTTGTACATTGGCAATATACATCATCGGTTTTGAGGTAATTAATTGACGCACGCTTTGAAAATTTTTGTGTTCATGAATGGTTTTTGATTGGCTGGCCAATTCGCCTTGATTGAGTAATGCTTGTAATTGTGTCAATACGGTTTTTTCAGCGATGGATTCTTTGTCACCACCTTTGGCGGTTTTTTCCAAACGCAGTAAACGTTTTTCTATGCTGTCCAAATCAGATAATACCAATTCGGTATGAATAATGTCGATGTCACGAATGGGATCAATGCTGCCCGCCACATGGGTAATATCATCATTTTCAAAACAACGCACCACATGCGCAATGGCATCGGTTTCACGAATATGTGCCAAAAACTGATTACCCAGGCCTTCCCCTTTGGAGGCGCCTGCAACCAAACCAGCAATATCAACAAATTCCATGGTGGTGGGGATCACTTTTTGTGGTTTGACGATCTCGGCTAATTGATCAAGGCGTGGATCTGGCATGGCCACAATGCCCACATTGGGATCAATCGTACAAAAAGGATAGTTTTCTGCCGGAATACTGGCTTTGGTTAACGCATTAAACAACGTCGATTTACCCACATTAGGCAGTCCAACAATACCACATTTAAATCCCATTTTAATAAACCTCTACTTTTCAATTTTGGTGTGCAATTGATGCACCACTTTTTGCCAATCACCATAAATCAACGGTTCGATGTGTTCTAACACACGTTGCATGCCCGCTTCAATGTCTTGTTGTTCTGCCGCGGTTGGGCGATTGAGTACGTAATTCACCACATCTTGGCCCGGTAATAAGGGGCGACCAATACCTATACGCAAACGATTGTACTGATTGGTTCCTAATTTGTCATCAATATCCCGCAGACCATTGTGTCCACCATGACCACCGCCATGTTTTAGACGCACAGTGCCGATGGGTAAATCCAAATCATCATGCGCGACCAAAATATTGTCAGGCGATATTTTATAAAAATGTGTAAATGCTTGTACCGCCTCGCCACTTAAATTCATGAACGTCATTGGTAATAGCAAACGACAATGATTAAAATTATGACTGAGCTGAGTTTCAAACCCTTTTAAGCGTGGATTGGCATTCCAATGCACACGTTCAATATTCGCCAATGCCAATGCAAACCAAGCGCCCGCATTATGACGCGTATTGGCGTATTTTTCACCGGGATTGCCAAGGCCAACAATTAGTTGAATGGTATGATTTTTATTAACAGTCATTAGAGTCAATACCTCACAAAATGTGTGAGGTATTGTAACGGATTTACTGCAGAAGGGCTAGGATTTATCATTGATGGCCAAAGGGACCCTTAGGTGTCATGATAGGGGCAAATGGGTTGGTACTGACTTTGCGTGGTCCCATGTGTGCATAATCCAATGCCTCATGAACGGTATCCAAGGCCATTTGACTGAAAACAGCCAAAATAGACGTGGATGCATGTGGTGCATGAAAATGTGGGACAAATGAGGGATGAGCGTCTTTTAAATGTCTTATTGCGTGGCTCGTGACCAATTGAGTCATGAGCGCTAGTTCTGACAAAGAGTGGAAATAGTTTAAATGATGGTCAACCATGCTGGTAATATGTCCATGGAGCTCAACAGGCAAGGGTTGTTTGTGGGGATGCACTTCATGGGTTTCGCCTTCTCTAAAGTACAATGGTCTGAGTAAAGCGAGTGTTGGAGCCATTTTCAAAGCAACCGCACGAGTGGTGGCGGGATGATGATTTCTGCGCGTTTGTTCTGGGATAAATGTTTCAGCCCAATTGTGTACATCTGCACCAAAACCAGGAATTTTGCCTTGCACGTGTGTATCCATGCGTTGTTGCACGTGGATTTCTGCTGGATTTAATAGTGTTGGATCATTTTGTTGTACGGCATTGATGAAATGCGTATCGATAATGCGATCCGTCTCAGCCAACATCAATTGATCGTTGCGATCTGGTCGAATATTGGCGGCAGCAAAAAGATTGTTGCGCGCAACCATGATGTGTTGTGCAGGAGAACGATCCAATGTGTCGTCTAAATAACCTTTAAAAGCATCTTGCCATATCTTCATTAATTCATGAGGTTTGGTTGGTTGCAGTAATACTGATCTTGCTAATGCCAATCTTGCATCCAGTTCTTTTTTGGCTTCTTCTTCATCAAGCTGTGCATCTTCATCCGTATAAGTAGCCAATCTAAAACGAGGATGCGGTGTAAACTCTGCTGCTTGCAAGAGCAGTTGTGCAGCATCTTTCGCGGGTCTGATAACTTGATCATAAAAATATTTTATTAATAAATTGAGCTTAAGCTTTTTTTCTTCTGGCGATTCTTCGCCAGTCAGATACTTATTAACCATTTGCATAAATGAATCTAATGCCATGATACGTTTTCCTCAAATAGATGGATTTTGAGATGGAGTAAATAATGTAAAGTCAGGCAAGGTATCCGTGTTTGAAAGCATATAATCTTTTATTCTTTCTATTAGTTGTAATTCTTCGGGATTTAAACGTTCATTGAGTTCTTGATCAAGGACTTTTAGAGCAGTGAGTTTGGGTACTGTGCCGTAATTTAGAATAACCATAATAGTGGCCCTTTCTTAGTTGACCTACATCTAATTTTGGCATGAATTTTCCCGTTTGTCCATAGGATTGAACTCATTTTCAACCTATTTTTTTATCATTCGGTTGCAAATGGTAATCACTTGCATTTGGAGGATGTTATCAGTAGAATGTGTTCTTTATTAGTTAACTGAGGCTCAACAATGTCTGTTTCCAGTTTAATTTTTTTCTCTCAAGCGTATGCGGCTGATCAACAAAAACAGGCTGGTTTGAGCGTCCCTACCAATAGCGCTTGGGCGGGACAGCGTCAGGTCGGACGTTTTTTTGCACAATATTTGGTGAGTGCAGCTGGACATGCTGCCAGCACAGTGGGCCGGTTTGCACAAAACACAACGGTCTCTGTTAATCGGAAATCAGCGGGAGATGCTTCAGATCCGATGCACGAATCATTGCATCGCGGATTAGGCATGGGGCCGTTTTAAAAAACATTTGCATTTTTCCTGGGGTTTGCGTAAAATCCGAACCCATGCAAGCTGACATGGTGTCACCATGGAGGTTTGAGGGTCGTTAGCTCAGTCGGTAGAGCAGCTGGCTTTTAACCAGCGTGTCATTGGTTCGATCCCAATACGACCCACCATCTTTTTCTGGCAAAAACGCCACGTCTCGATTACAATACCAAGCAAATCATTTCATGTGAATCAATCTGGATAAACAACACCATGGCGTTATTGGGATTTATAAAAAAGATATTTGGAAGCCGCAATCAGCGTTTAGTGAAACAAATGATGCAGCGAGTGACATCAATTAATGCGCTTGAATCACAAATGCAGGCATTAAGCGACGATGAATTGCGCGCCAATACTGCTAAATTTCGTGAACGTTTGACGCAAGGTGAAACCATAGAAGCGTTGTTACCCGAAGCCTTTGCAACGGTGCGAGAAGCCTCGAAGCGTGTACTAAATATGCGTCATTTTGATGTGCAATTGGTGGGCGGCATGGCGCTGCATTCTGGACGTATTGCAGAAATGCATACAGGTGAAGGTAAAACCTTGGTTGCCACCACGGCTGTTTATTTAAATGCATTAACGGGATTGGGCGTGCATGTGGTCACGGTGAATGATTATTTGGCCAGACGTGATGCGATGTGGATGGGACCGTTATATCAGTTCTTAGGACTGTCGGTGGGGATTAACTTAAGCGGATTAGATAAATCACAAAAACAAGCTGCTTATGCTGCTGATATCACTTATGGTACCAACAATGAATTTGGTTTTGATTATTTGCGCGATAACATGGTGTTTAATGTCGCAGACAAAGCACAACGGCAGTTACATTTTGCCGTTATTGATGAAGTGGATTCGATTTTAATTGATGAAGCGCGTACACCGCTGATTATTTCTGGACAAGCTGAAGACAGTTCTGAATTTTACCGCCGCATTGATGGTTTTATTCCACGTTTAATCCGTCAAAAAGATGAAAATGATCTGGACGGTGATTACACGGTAGATGAAAAAGCCAAACAAGTCTTTTTGACTGAAAAAGGTCATGAAACCATTGAGTCCTTAATGGTATCAGAAGGGTTGTTGGCCAGTGATCAAAGTTTATACGATGCGGGCAGCGTGACTTTATTACATCATATTTATGCTGGTTTGCGTGCGCACGCATTGTTTCATCGGGATGTGGATTATTTGGTGCGTAATCAAGAAGTCATTATTGTGGATGAACATACCGGCCGCACAATGGTTGGACGACGTTGGTCGGAAGGTTTGCATCAAGCCGTGGAAGCCAAAGAGCAAGTGCCCATTAAACCCGAAAATCAAACCTTGGCGTCTATTACGTTCCAAAACTATTTTAGATTATACCAAAAACTCAGTGGTATGACGGGGACAGCGGATACAGAAGCGTTTGAATTTCAGCAAATTTATGGGTTGGAAGTCATGGTGATCCCAACCAATCAACCTCCCAGACGTGATGACAGAGCGGATTTGGTATTCCTGAGCGCGGAAGATAAATACAAAGCCGTGATCACCGACATTAAAGAAACAATAAGCAAACAACAACCTGTATTGGTTGGAACTGCATCAATTGAAACGTCTGAATTTTTGGCGGCTTTATTGCAAAAAGAAGGCATTGAACACAAAGTATTGAATGCCAAATTCCACGAACAAGAAGCCATGATTATTGCAGAAGCCGGCCGTCCTGGGGTGGTGACCATTGCAACCAATATGGCGGGTCGTGGTACGGATAGTGTGTTGGGTGGTTCATTGGAGGAAGAGTTAAAGAAATTGCCGCCAGACGCAACGGCAGAGCAAACCGCTGCGTGCAAAGCGCAATGGCAACAACGTCATGATTTAGTGGTGTCTGTTGGTGGTTTGCATGTGGTGGGTTCCGAGCGTCATGAATCGCGTCGTATTGACAATCAATTACGCGGTCGTTCGGGGCGCCAAGGTGATCCCGGTTCGACGCGTTTTTATTTGTCTTTGGATGATAATTTAATGCGTATTTTTGCCTCGCCTACCTTGCGCAGCATGATGGAAAAATTAGGCATGGAACCCGGACAAGCCATTGAAAGCAGCTTGGTATCGCGTGCCATTGAAAATGCACAACGCAAAGTGGAAGGCCGTAACTTTGATATTCGTAAACAATTATTACAATACGATGATGTGGCGAATGAACAACGTAAAGTCATTTATGAACAACGTGCACAATTGATGCAAAGCGATGATGTGTCAAAACATGTGCAAGCATTGATAGACGATGTGATTGCACAAGAAGTACAAAGCTTGGTGCCGCTGGATACCATTGAGGAACAATGGCAATTGGATGAATTACACGCGTTGTTGCAGCGCGATTTTGGCATGAATGTCGATATTCATGCATGGTTAAAAGAAGATGAAAAACTGCATGCCCAATCGTTAAATGAACGACTGGTTGCCTTTGCAAACAAACATTATCTTGAAAAAGAAACAGACGTGGGCGCTGAATTGCTAAGACAAATTGAAAGAAATGTCATGCTGCAATGTTTGGATAGTTATTGGAAAGAACATTTGGTCGCGATGGATCATTTGCGTCAATCGGTGAGTCTGCGTGGTTTTGCACAAAAAGATCCCAAGCAAGAATATAAGCGTGAAGCCTTTGCATTATTCGGGCAGTTATTAGAACGTGTGCGTCATGATGTGGTGAGTGTATTGTTTAAGCTACAAATCGAAACACAAACGACAGAACCACAGGAACCTGATGAGCAAAGCATGCATTTTGAACATCCGGATCCCAATGCGTTGGTGCTTGAAGAAGAGGATGATGAGAACAAGCCGATCAATATGAACGTGTCAGAAGGTTCGATGAGCACATTAAACATGACTGATCAGCCCAAAATAGGCCGCAATGACCCGTGTTATTGCGGCTCAGGTCGCAAGTTCAAGCAATGTCATGGACGGATTTAGATCGTTATTTTAAACGACCTAACCATCGTGTTAATCGAGGCGGTAGCGTAGTGGTTATCGCCATGTCTATGAAATGATTCGTGCGCAATCCTTGAGGTCCATCTAATGACAAGCGTGCGCAGGAGCCTGTGCGGGTCATTAGTGCATTGATACTAGGAATGGCATGGTGCGGTTGCTGATGTTGTTGAATGTCTTGTAAAATAAATATTTGATCTTGTCTGGTTCTTGTCTCAACAGAACAAACCAACGCTTTTATTTGTGATCCCCACTTTTCATTGAGCTTATTATAAAGCGCAACATAAACACTGTCCATGAGCGCCACTTTACACGCATCATCCGCCATGTCATTAAAAATATCACCGCGTATGGCTTCATTATTATAAAGCACATTTAATAAGGTCATGGCTTGCTGTGCTGGTAATTCTGCCAGAATAGCGGCCATGGTTTGAATGCGTTCAGACAGTGGCAATGGAAAAATCTGTCCTGTTTTTGGATTGGCGTCGAGCACATCCAATAAGATAAGTTGCGCTTTATCTTTATCTGACACCCCGAGATCTTGTAACCAGCTCAGTTTACCTGTTGCATCCGTATTGTAAAAAAACGCAATTGTATTTAGTTGGATTTGTAAAAGAGGGATTTCAGACAACGGTATCGTCCATGATTGTTGGATTTTTGACGCATGTACTGATTGTTGACTCAATTGTTCGACCACTATAGCTCTCCTTGCTAGACATAGACGCACTGTGCAGAGTTTAGATGCAAAGTTTAGGCCAGATTGCTCAGAGCATTTACGTCGTCAATGCTTTGACAAAAAAATAAGCTTTATTGCTTAAGCAGTTGATTTATATCGATGGGAAAGTTGGCACGGTATTTGTTAGTTATTAGGTGACAACGAACGATAAAAGAAGGAATGGTTCCGTGTATGATTCAAGCATGACGAAATCAAAAAAAACGCAATCAATTGAAGAAGTTGTGGTGCATTATGCGCCATTGGTCAAACGAATTGCACATCATCTAGTGGCTAGGCTGCCCGCTAGTGTACAATCAGATGATTTAATACAAGCAGGGATGATCGGCTTATTGGAAGCGGCTAAACATTATGATGCCAGTAAAGGCGCCAGTTTTGAGACTTATGCAGGGATCCGGATCCGTGGTTCTATGTTGGATGAAATGCGACGAGCCGATTGGGTCCCGCGTTCAGTGCATCGTAATGCAAGACGCGTCGCTGAAGCGGTTCGTGAATTAGAACATCGCACAGGACATGAGGTGCGCGATATTGATGTGGCGCGTGCATTGGAAATCAGCTTAGAAGAGTATCACAAGATGATGCAAGACAGCGCGGGCGGTCATGTGTTAGGCTATGATGACTTGGGTTTGACCGACGATATGATGCGAGAGGGCATGAGTGCACATATTGCTGAACCCTATGAGTGCTTGCATAATCAGTCTTTTAAGGAATCTATTACCAAAAATATTGCGCAATTACCCGAACGCGAACGTTTGGTTATCGCGCTATACTATGATGAAGAACTCAATTTACGTGAAATTGGCGAAGTCCTGGGAGTAACCGAATCCAGAGTTTGCCAAATCCATGGTCAAGCCATGTTACA
>Ga0302315_10005540_pt1 | contig 10776 bp, 12 predicted proteins | sample III_Palsa_N3_1_FD_200532 | JGI IMG/M metagenome (GOLD analysis project Ga0302315, IMG submission 200532) | Peat permafrost microbial communities from Stordalen Mire near Abisko, Sweden - III_Palsa_N3_1 | ecosystem: Environmental > Terrestrial > Soil > Palsa > Peat permafrost | place: Sweden... | reverse complement strand
ACTGGTATGCCGGCCGTACACTGAAGCCGATCGAAGAAGTGCACGAACAACAGAAGCGCTTCACATCCGATGCTAGTCACGAGCTGCGTACGCCGCTCGCCAGTATGCGTCTTGAAAACGAGGTTTTCCTACGTCAAAAATCCTTCAACGAACAAGATGCCCGCGACCAGATCGCAAGCAACCTAGAAGAGGTTGAACGACTCGAGAAGCTAGCTACTAACCTACTCGCTCTCAGCCAATACGAGCACGTCGAAGACGTGAAGCACGTACCGGTCGTGATTGGTGAAATTGTTGACGAAGCCGTGACACGTATTAGGCATACCAAAGACGCTGAACATGTGAAGTTCGCGGTTGAGGTTGTACCAGCAAAGGTGGATGTGAACCGTGAGAGTATGGTGGAACTTATCGCGATTTTGCTCGACAATGCGGTCAAATATGGACCGAATGACGGCCAAGTGGATATCGTTGGGATTTTCAAGGACGACGCGTATACGCTTATGGTACGGGACCATGGGCCGGGTATTCCGGACGACGACTTGCCACATATTTTTGAGCGTATGTACCGTGGGGATAAGGCGCGCAGCGGCCGTATAAGCGGACATGGGATAGGCTTGAGCCTGGCCAAGCATATCGCTGAGGTCAATGAGGCAACGTTAAAAGCAGGTAACGCACCGAGTGGGGGCGCGCTATTTACACTTACCTTGCAGTAGGGTAGCCACGCTAGGGTATACTTTAGGTATGCGTATGCGTCGGCGTTTGAGCCCCCGCGAGCGGATTATTGTAAGCCTCGTTTGTCTGACCGGTGTGAGTGTGGTGCTATTTCTTGCGGGCGCCACTGCAAACCATAGCCTGCAATTTGACTACCTTATCTGGAATCTGTTTCTTGCCTGGACACCGCTAGTACTCGTGGTAGTACTGGTGCGTAGTTTGCAGAAGCGGCTCTGGAGTGATTGGCTACCACTCGGGCTGACCATACTGTGGCTACTAATGCTGCCCAATAGTTTCTATATGATTAGCGACTTTCTGCACGTGCAGGATGTGGTACGGAATGATCTGTTATATGACGTCGTGATGTTTACCTCGTTTATTTTTACTGGTGTATTGCTTGGATTCAGTAGCTTATTTATCGTACACAGCGAACTGCGCAAACGAGTCGCCGCGCGGTATGCGAATGGCTGCATCGCGGTGACCCTTTTCTTGTGCAGTTTCGCGATTTATCTCGGTCGTGACCTGCGGTGGAACAGTTGGGATATACTGACAAACCCGGCCGGCATCTTATTCGATGTCTCCGACCACCTGATCCATCCCCTGCAGAGCGGCGATATGTACACGACTACGATTAGCTTCTTCGTGCTGCTTGGTAGCCTGTATGTCACGGGTTGGCAAATTGCTGAGGCTGCACGCGAGCAGTAATCGCCTCTATATTTACCTTACGTCTAAAGTTTTGTGGCGACTGTGTCCGCCTCTACTCGGTATCACCTAGCGGCATCATGAAACGCCTGCTGGGATTCAGCAACCATGGCAGGTGCTCCCAGATATTCAGTATACGGGTTGAATGCCATCCAAGTAGCCCACTTAGCAGAGTCTCCATCTGGCCCCGTACGCATAGAGGATTCCTGCGCCATAGACTTGGGTAGCGGCACGAAGCCAACCTTAGCCGCAGAGCGCTGTGATGCATCATTGTCTGCAGCAATCCCCGCACCAAACCAGGGAGTGCCGGCCTCGAACGCAACGGCCATTATGCCAAGTTTCGCAGCTGTGCCGTAGCCCTTACCACCATGCTCTACTGGATCAAATAGCATGGTACTGGTTTCAAGGAGACCCTCAGGGCCGGGCTTAACAGCGGTAAATCCGAGTGGTTCAGCGGCTGGTTGGTTTTCTTTGTCAATTGGATGTATGCCCCACAATTGACCGTTTTCCCCTGTAACCTGCTTTCTTACTGCACTACCGTCCTGTGTTCCAACAGCATGAGGAAGGTGTTTGAGCGCTTCGGCTGTGGGAGGTAGATGATTATCAAGCTGCTCATCGGAGACTGGGCGGAGCAGCACACTATGCCCATGCAATGTATCTATAACACGTATTGAGTCTGCATAGGGAGTTGATGATGGAGCAGCTTCACTAGCCATTTTATTGTCCTATTCGGGCTGTTTTAGTAATTTGTGTTTTTGGGTAACTTTTATACACTAGCATAATATTGATTTCTGGTCAATGTTACGTGTTGCTATTTTATGTTTGGGCAGCTTGCTGTCGCAACTAGGGGGTCGCCTCAGAACATGGAGAAACTTTTGTCGTATGGTATGATTTTTGTACAATTCATTGTTTACGACTACAGATATAGAGCATGAGGTTGTCACCGTATCACATCATCGAGAATAGGCAGAGTACGCGTTCCGCGCTGCCACGCAAGTTCGTGTACGTAGACTATCGGCTTATTGGCACGCATGAGCTTCCTCGGGCGGTCAATACAACCGTTGTCTACGACTCGATGCTACGACAGGGCTATAACGGGCCAGCCATCTCAGTCTTCTTCCCAGACGACGATGCGGCACTATCTCAAGTCGTGGATGGTAGCCTTTTGCCTCTAGGGTACGGTCAAGTTGGCGTCGCCGATGGGCACAATAGGCTTGAGGCGCTTCGGTTACTCGATATGCAGGGTCGGCTACAGTCTCCCTACGTTCCTGTACAGTTAATCCCCGCTCATGACCCAGAGCTCATTTGTCGTATACATATTGATGATCCAGCCAAAGAGCCACTCCCACTTTCTGTCGTAGAAAGCTGCTTCGCCGAACCCATGAACGTAATACCGGTGATTAACTCCTGTTTTGCCGCAAAGCTCACCGACGGTTCGTGGGTTCGTGTGAGAGATGCACAGCCAGATATCGCGGTCGCCACGTTACTTGCTGACTAGCTCCTGGGATGGGAGCAGCTACTCAATCCCAAACCGTTCGCGCATTTCACTGGTATGCACTTTTGCCTCCTCGCTTGCCCCGGCTGCGTCTAGTGTCCCGGCAAGCAGTCGTTCTCCAAGCTCACGAGACTTGGCAGCATGCAGTCGGCGCATTTCTGGATCACTAGGGTACCCATCGGGTGCCTGATACGCCTTTGCTGTACCCGGATCACTGAAGCCGGCGTTGCCCTTAATGCGGCCAGCCCACGTTTCCATCACTGTCGGTCCATCGGGGGCATCTGTCGGCCGGTAATCTCGGTAGGCATCAACGAATGCTATGCCGTCTTCCTTCGAGCAGATTCGTATACCATACTCGGCGGCAACTTTGCCTAGTACACGGCTAGGAGAGAACCGTGCCGAAAAGCCGTCCTCTATTGCTAGGCCATCGACCACTTCTTCGATCGCCTCCGGTTCGGAGAGCACGCGTAGATCGGTGCCAGGAACCTCCCGTACGGTTGGATCAGGGTGGTGTTGACCTTTTTGTTTACCGGTCTTCTCGTTAAAGCCGGTCATGTCCACGGCAGTATGTAACCGGGTAGCTCGAGAGTGGCTATATCCAAGTTGTGCCGCCCGTGACCACAACCGGTCAGCCGACCGTAGCTCGTCGTACCGGCCACCATTAGCCTCGCTGTCACTCTCACGGCCGTTGCCGTATACGGTATCTGATCCTGTGTGGGCAATAATAGCGTCATACTGATCTTTCCGGGTAAAAGTAGGCGCTCTTCCTGCTGCTCGGTCGGCTCGCTCTAGCGCGGTAAATCGCTCACCCATACCCCTAATTTCTTGTACAAGACCAAAGCCATTGTGGTAGGTAGCCGGTACGCCGTACTCGGGCAGTTCCAAGTCTCCTATGATCTGATTGGTACGGCCAATTCTCGGGTCACCGTATAGCGTGCAATCCGTCAATACATTTTCAGTGATGAGACGGATAGCGATGGGGTCATCTTGCAAGTGTTCAGGTAGGGATGCGCGGACAATTTTCTCAACGTCTCGCATCATATGCATAGGCACGGGTGCTGACCCCGGATCTTGCAGTCGGGTACGAATAAGGGAAGTGTCTATGTCGTCGAGGGCCGTACCTCGCTCCTGCTTCTGGGCATAGATATCAGGTAGGCCTGCAACTTGTACGTCGCTTTCCGTACGCCAGGCACGACTCTCAAGGTCGTCGTGCCTGGCAGCGTCCCAGCCTATGTGGGCATCGTAGTAGCCGTTTGTGCTACGAAAGCTACCATCAGGCTGCTGCTCTTCAACCCAGCCGGGCTGTGCACGCAGGTAGCGGTAGGCATCTTCGGTAACGGACAGGTCGACATCATGTTTTCGCCAGGCCTCCTGCCCGAGTGTAAGTGCGACCGCTGCATTACCGATGGCTACAGCGTCGCTTACTATTCTTTCTCCGAACTGGTGTATGTCTGTCTCAAGTGCTGCTAACGTTGGTGGCACCGTGTTGTTACTCATCTCATCTTCTTATTCTTATATGCGTACAATTAGTACGAGATAAGGATACGTATAAGATATGAATGCATAAATTTGTTGTACAGATACTGTACAACTTGCTACGATAAGCCTATGGCAAACAACATTGAGCCGCTTCGCTCTTACTTAGCGCACCTGGGCTTGAGTCCCAAAATTGCAGAGATTTACCACGCGCTGCAAGCGTATGGGCCACAGACCATATCTGAGCTGGCTCGGACTTCTGGCGTTGAGCGGATACAGATCTATCGTTTGCTTGATGAGCTCAAGGCGTCAGGCTTAGTTGAGATCGAGGTGCAGTACAAACGGAGCGTGCTGCATGCAGCCCCCATTACAACGCTACAAATCCTGTTAGCAAAACGAGAGCAGGAGCTTAAGGACTTGCAACAGGAGTACTCTAGTCTAACGGCTGCGCTAAGCACCCAGACTATGGAGTCGGCCACTACGCGGGTACAGTTCTATGAAGGCATGGATGGTATAAAACAGCTGCTTTGGAATCAGACGAAAGCTCGTGGCGAGAATTTGGCCATACTGTATGACAACATACAACACAAAACGAACCTTAGCTTTTTTGAACGATGGGCGCACAGATGCAATGAGCGGGGGATGCACTTCAGGAGCATCATTGGTGATCATTTTATTCAGACACAACAAGACTGGTACGCGGAGCATACTAACGAGCGGCTAGAGCATTGGCAAGCACGGTACGTCACCGATAGTACGTTTTCTATTCCGTACACCGTAGCTACGTACGATGACGTAGTGGTCCATTACAACTGGAACGATGAGCGAATGTTCGGCATTGAAATACATAATCCCGCCGTCGCACAAGTACAACGGCAGTTTTTTGAGCTGCTTTGGCGTAGCGGTACAGTAGTCGACGATCTAGTTAAGCCTTAGATAAACGTACTGCATGAGGGTAGCTCGTCTACCCGTTAATTGACTATTTATCAAGCTTATGTTAGTATAATGCCGATATGAACCCATCGGCCGACCACGAACACTCTGCAGAAGCTCAAAGACCAGTGTATCCAATGGAGTACTACAGCCTAAGGGGCTTGACCAGCGGTGGATTCCGACAGGCTTTGCTCAGCCAGGATTCGGAAACAAGACAGTCTTTGGCTGAGCTAATAGATGATACGCATTCGAATCTCGCTTCATCTCGGGCTTCAACACCCCATCCCGGCAGTTTGGTACATGGTGAAGACACATGGCGCAATGCAGCCCAAAGCAGGACTTGGGGTGCTAACACGCGCATGGGTATCAATCCCAGCGATTCCTCTATACAACAAATAGCCCTTGCGGGACTTAGAGAGCCAAACATGTGGCAGGGATATGAGCGCAGGACTCCTGAAGGAGGCTATAAAACTGTACCCGGCCTGCGAGACTACGCCCGAAACGTTGTACTCAATCCTGAGCGTTTCTTTGACGCTGAGGGGAACTGGCTGCCAGAAGCGCCTCCCCGAATGACAGCCACCCGCCGATTACTGGGTATGCTGGAGAAAGCTGGCGACTATATGTTCGACATGGAGATTAAGCTGGGCGACTTTATAGCTGAGCCACATATGCCCAAGTTCGGAAAACGCGCCGGTCGAGCAGCTATGACGGCTCTGGGCATTCGAAGACCAAGGGACTAGCTGAGTAAAGCCTCTAGACCTCTCGGTATGCTGTAGTGCGCCTGCGTCAGGCATCGGTGCACATCTGTTATAATCATCTCTGATGAAACAGGAATTAGAGCAGGCAGTTGTCGCAGCCGTGAAAGATGTGTTCGACACGGACGTGGCGGTAGAGCTGGCACGGCCTGATGAACAGTTTGGTGACTATGCTACGAACGTGGCACTAAAGCTAGGTAACCAGCTTGGCAAAAATCCGCGGGAAATTGCTGATGCACTGGCTGTCCAACTTCGGAGTAGTGCGGCTACTGAGTTAGCTAACGTATCTGTTGCCGGTCCTGGCTTTTTGAACCTGACAGTCTCAGATAAGACGCTCGTGGATGCGCTACATGTCGAATCTGCTAAGACGCTAGTCGGACGTAAGGTTCTTGTGGAGTACTCCGACCCGAACCCGTTTAAGCCCCTGCACGCGGGTCATCTGTATACCACGCTTGTTGGTGACACTATCGCACGCTTAGTTGCATGCGCCGGTGCTGAGACTATACGTATTAACTACGGTGGTGATGTGGGGCTGCACGTTGGTAAGAGTATGTGGAGTATTGTGCGAACACTCGGTGGCGAGTATCCCGAGAAGCTAGCGGATATTGCTGAAGCGGACAGGCCTGCCTGGCTTGGTGCGCGCTATGTGGAAGGCAATACTGCATATGAAGACGACGAGACAGCCAAGGTCGAAATAGTTGCAACGAACAAGCGCGTGTATCAGCTACATGCCGACGGTGACCATGATAGTCCGTTTGCACAAATCTATTGGACTACGCGGCAGTGGAGCTACGATTATTTTGCGGAACTGTACAAACAGCTACAAGTGATACCATTTGCACGCTACATTCCTGAAAGCGAAGTGACACCTTTAGGCGTACAAACGGTAGAAGAGGAATTGGAAAAGGGCGTGTTTACGCGTAGTGATGGTGCTGTTGTCTTTAATGGTGAGTCATTTGGCTTACACACCCGGGTCTTTATAAACAGCAATGGCATCCCGACCTACGAGGCCAAGGATGTCGGGCTTTCGCTTACGAAATGGGGCGACTATCATTTTGATGAGTCAATTATTATCACAGCCAATGAGCAGGCGCAGTACATGCAGGTGGTGCTTATGGCAATCCGGCAGTTCGCACCCGAACCGGCCGACCGCACCCGCCATCTGACACATGGTGTCGTGAAGCTGCAGGGCGGGGTTAAAATGAGCAGTCGTAAGGGCAATGTGGTGACAGCCCTGGATATTCTCCAAGCTGCCCGCATGGCAGGACAGGAAACGGGTACAAACCCGACCGAGGAAACTATCCTTGCGGCGGTGAAATACGCGTTTGCCAAGAGCCGTATTGGGGGTGACATTGTCTATGATCCCAAAGAGTCTATCGCGCTTGAGGGGAATAGCGGACCATATTTACAGTATGCACATGCCCGGGCACGGAGCATTCTCGCTAAAAGCGAACAAAATAATGGTGAGCTTACCGACCTGACTAGTGATGAGCGTAGCCTGCTCCGTAAAATTACCGAGTACTCGGAAGTGGTTGAGAAAGCTACGCTAGAACTCATGCCGCATCACATTTGTACCTATTTGTATGAACTGGCACAGCGGTTCAATAGCTTCTATGAACATAACCGCGTGATTGGCGACGTGCGTGAGGTGCAACGTCTTACGTTAGTCGGACACTACGCCGACACTCTGAAGCACGGGCTGACATTGCTTGGCATCACTGCACCAGACAAAATGTAAGGTACACTATAAGCATGAGCGATGTAGCGCAGCAGCGCCGTAGTGTGACGCATACCATTGTTGCGACCAAAGAAGGCGTGATACGTATACCGGTAAAGCACAAGCGGCACGTTTCGAGGAGAGGCCTCTTTGGAGACTCGGATGATTTGATGCGTGAGCAGCTGGGTGGTTTTATTAATTTCTTGAGTGAGCACGCAGTGGTAGGGGTAGCGATCGGTTTTATCGTCGGTTTGCAGGCGCAGACCCTGATAAAGCAGCTGGTAGCCAGTTTTGTAACGCCGTTATTTACGCTTATAGTTGGCCAGAACCTACAGAAAGACCAGATTACTATCCGTGGTACTGACCCGGTTGTGTTTGCCTGGGGTTCATTTGTGTACACACTGGCAGACTTTGTAGTTGTTTTGTTGTTCATCTATCTGGTGGTGAAAATCTTCCGGCTAGATAAGCTAGATAAGAAGTAGAGGGGAGGGCATTCATGCAACAGTTTTCTGACGAGGAACTTCGCAAACGACTGACACCTGAACAATACCGCGTGCTCCGAGAACACGGCACTGAAACGCCGGGTACAGGGGCGCTACTATACAACGAAGAAAAGGGTGAGTACCGCTGTCCGGTGTGCCATGCGCTGCTGTTCACATCTGACGCCAAATATGACTCGACCACGCCGGGGTTGATCGGTTGGCCGAGTTTTAGTGAGGCGGCGAGTAACGCTGCCTTAACATTGGTTCCGGATGACTCACTGGGTGTGCGGCGCACCGAGGTAGTCTGCGCAACCTGTGGTAGCCACTTAGGCCATCTCTTTGATGACCCAAGCTCACCGAACGGACAGCATTACTGCATAAATTCGGCGGCGCTTGAGTTTGATAAGACCTAGAAGCAAGCTATCTCTGAAGCGGCTACAGTATAACGCTCGGGGTTTGACGAACCACTGGAAAATCTAAGGAGAGAACGCGGCCGGTGACCGGAAAGGGCTTCCTAATGTGTCGTCTTGACCACACCCTAGGCCCTTTCCGGTCTTGTTGGTAGTGCGATCCCCTAATCGATCAGCTGGTACCTGACGAGTCGGGTACGGTACTTCTGGCCCGCGACGCCCGGTGTGCCTGCCTTGCTATGTCGATTATTGCCTGCAGCGCTGCCATGAAGCCGCGCCAGTAGCCTTCAGAAGACCCGACCGTGTACTCATCCTCATACACGATTCTCAGGGCTGCACGGAGTGCTGCTTCGTCCGCAAAGACAGGTTGAGAGGCCGGGGCCTCCGTGGCGGGTGTTTCTTGACTAGTAGTAGGTTCAGGTGCATCGCCAGGTAGCGGACCGGGAACGTAGCCTCCTCGTTGATCTGATTGCCGGTATTGAAGAACCGCTTCACCTTGCGCTTGCAGGTAGCGGATCCCGGCAGCGAAGCCGCGCATGAAGTTAACGGTATCGCCAGCGTCATTTGCTTGTCGCCTTAGGCGTTCCATTGCTGCCAGAACTGCTGCGTCGGCCCCTGGGGCTGATCGTAGGGTTCGGGCCGCCGGGTTGGTTTCGGTTGTAAGGGATACGTTACCGCTCGAATCTTTGGGAGTGTCAGGCATGGCGCCTCTCCTTAGGATGGTGAGTACGTACTGTCTTTCCGTACTCGGTATGACTTGTCCGGAGTAATCTCACGAAAAGTCATGCATAGTGTAGAGAAAATACGGTATATACGCAGTCATAATACCGACAACCACAGTAGTGGGGGGTACTCCTTTTCGGCGCGCTACTGAACCTTAACAACCGGCGTTGTAGTACTTGTCGCCCCAGTTAGACATAGCGCGGAGAACGGGCAAGAGGTCTTCACCCTTTGGAGTGAGAGTGTACTCAGTACGTGGTGGGACTTCGGCGTAGCTTTTCTTGGTGATGATGCTATGGTGCTCGAGGTCGTCGAGACGTTGGCTGAGTGTACGCGGGTTGATACTACCGACGGAACGTTCGAGTTCGCTGAAACGTTTCGGTCCTTCGCTTAAGTCACGCAAAATGAGGGCTGTCCACTTGCTGCCAATGATTTCCATGGCGCTCGCAATGCAGCCGGTCTTCGGCTCCAATTTAGCTGGTGTATCTGATATATTCATACTTTACTTTGTATAGTGTTGGAACTATACTACGCTAGTTAACTATATAAAGTATAGCACAAAGGGAATAATTATGACCAAAATAGCAATTATCGTAGGAAGCGTACGCGAGGGTCGTGTAAGTGACAAGTTAGCAAGATGGGTTGCCGAAGAAGTCAGTAAGCAGGCTGATGCAGAGACAGTGGATCTAAAGGACTATCCGCTGCCGCTTTTTGCTGAATCTGTATCTCCACGCTACAACCCGAGTCGTACGCCGACGCCGGAAGTTAAGAAGTGGCTTGATAAAATGGGTGAATTCGATGGCTACGTCATTGTTACTCCCGAGTACAACCGTGCTATGCCGGGTGCGCTTAAGAACGCGCTTGACACCCTTGGTAACGAGATGGTGGATAAGCCGGTTGCCTTAGTAGCTCACGGTAGCACCGGTGGTGCCCAGGCGGTTGCGACTTTACGTATTTCACTACCCGGCAACGGTGCGGTGGCACTCCCGAATGCGCTTTTCTTTACCGACATGGTTGGGCGGGCTATCGACGAAGAGGGCATTCTGAAGGCTGAGCTGCAAGAAGGTCCCCGCAGTCCGCAGGCACAGCTGACCGGTCTTGCCGCTACTGTCGTCAAGTACGCTGACGCGCTCAAAGCTGTTCGTAGCTAAAGTCGGTCCCGTTTTAGCCACCTAGGTTGCGGCGCACCCGCTATTGTCCGTAAGATCACTGCCAAGGCGCGGCCTCCCAAACACTTATTTATGAGGCGGTGGACTGTTCCTCGGGTGGTAAGGCCGGTAGCCGAGCATCAATACCTGCGAGAACAAGCTGTTCATTTATCCTGGCTTGGAGTTCGATCGCACCCTCCTGTAGCTTTGCGCTACTCAAGAATCGACTA
>Ga0302315_10005539_pt1 | contig 10776 bp, 7 predicted proteins | sample III_Palsa_N3_1_FD_200532 | JGI IMG/M metagenome (GOLD analysis project Ga0302315, IMG submission 200532) | Peat permafrost microbial communities from Stordalen Mire near Abisko, Sweden - III_Palsa_N3_1 | ecosystem: Environmental > Terrestrial > Soil > Palsa > Peat permafrost | place: Sweden... | reverse complement strand
TCACGCTGGGCCTATGAATCGCTTAACTTTGGTGGTTTTTGGGCATGGGACCCGGTAGAAAACGCCGCGCTGATCCCCTGGCTCACGCTTATTGGTGCGGTACACGTCATGATCGTGTATAAAAATACCGGGCATGCTTATTTCACGGCTACTTTTTTAACACTTGTTAGCTTTATACTGGTTTTATATGCCTCGTTCCTTACCCGTAGCGGTGTTTTGGGCGATACATCAGTCCACGCTTTTACCGACTTGGGTATGTTCTGGCATCTGGTGGTAGATGCCGTGGTATTCCTGATAATTGCCGTAGTGTTATTGGTATGGCGATGGAAGGAACTACCCATCAGCAAAAAGGAAGAAGAAACCTACTCCCGCGAATTCTGGATGTTTGTGGGTGCCGTATTCCTGGCCTTATCCTGTTTGCAGCTGATAGTAGTAACCTCCATCCCGGTATGGAACGATATTTTTAAAACGCATATAGCGCCGCCATCAAACCCGGTTACCTTGTATAACGTTTTCCAGGCCGGTTTCGCGGTTGTGGTAACACTGCTGGCGGGGGTTACCCAGTTTTTAAAATACAAAAAGACCGATACTACCCGGTTTTTTATCATCAGTTTAATATATCTGGTTTTTGCGGCTGTAATAACCGGGTTAATAGTTTATATCACCGGCGTATATCACCTGCGTTTTGTGTTTGTACTGGTAATGTTTGGTGCAGTTTATTCGCTTTTGGCCAATGTAAAGGTACTTGCTGATGTATTTAAAGGCAAAACAAAGCTGGCCGGTTCGGCAGTGGCGCATATTGGCTTTGGGCTTATAATGGTTGGCGCTTTAATCGCTGCGGGTACCAGCAAGGTTATCTCGCAAAACAATACAGGACTGGAATACGGTTCGGATTTCGACAAAACCAATAATCCGCGCGAAAATATTATGCTCTATAAAAATGAGCCGCTTAAAATGGCCGATTATCTGGTTACTTATGTAGGCGACTCTGTTTCGGCCCCTAATCATTATTTTTTGATCAACTATAAGCAATTGGATTCCAGCGGCAAGGTAAAGGCGGAATTTACGCTGAAGCCAAACTCGCAGTTCAACGTAAAAATGAGCAGTTTGATCTCATCGCCTGATACCAAGCACTATATATTTCACGATCTGTACACGCACATCAGCATGGCGCCTGTAAGTGTATTAGAGGCCGGTATGGATGACGGGCATGGCCAGGAAAACGACAGCACCAGCTATAATCCGCCGGTATCGCACGAGGTAAGTGTAGGGGATACCATCCCTTACCGCGATGGATATATTGTTTTGCAGAGTTTAAACAAACAGGCGCATGTACAAAACATACCGCTTGGCCCTAATGACGTAGCCGTTGGAGCCGAGTTGAAAGTGGTATCGCACGGCATTACCTACAATGCCGAACCTGTTTTTATGGTAAAGAACGGCAGTGTATTTGATTTTGCCCGCAAAGTAGACGATGCCGGTTTAAAACTGCGCCTCTCAAAAATAATTCCTGAAAAAAATAAGGTGGAGATCACCCTGTACGATCAGCCTGAAAGTAAAAGGCCGTACGTGGTAATGCGCGCCATCGAGTTCCCGGATATTAACTTTTTATGGACAGGGACCATTATAATGGTTATCGGCTTCCTGATATCTATCTTCCGCAGGAACAAGGAATTAAAGACGGATTAAGCATTCCAAAACGGTAACTTTTTTATGATATTTCTTTTTGCAATCAATTTGCATAAAATTTTGTTCATATATTAGGTGTTCAAACTTTACCTGTATGCATATAAACAAAAAAATATTAGCCATTACCTGCTTATTGGCTGTAGTAACCTTTTCGGCCATGACCTCCATGACAGCAGATCATGATGATCACGAAGGCCCTAAAAACCTGAAAGTTCTTCCAAAAAAGATACCTCACGAAATGCTTCACCAGGTAATGGACGATTGGGCGCATGCTTTGGGTGTTCATTGTAATTTTTGCCACGCCAGGGGCGCCGATGGTAAGATGGATTTTGCCAGTGATGCCAAACCCGAAAAGAACATGGCGCGCGAAATGTATAAAATGACCGCAAAGATCAACAGTAAATATTTTGAAGGAAAAAAGGATTCGCTGGATATGATAGTGGGCGATATTAAATGTGTTACCTGCCACCGTGGCGGCCCGCATCCCGATGAAATAAAAGATATGGACATGGATATGCACCATCCTCCCGGTGGCGATATGCACATGCCGCCTCCGGGCCCTGGCGCTAAACGCGATACCGTTGCGCCGCCTGCTGGTGGAATGAAAGAATAAAATTGAGTTTTAAACGGAAATGCTTGTAGTGAATAATCACTACAGGCATTTTCCGTATACTATTGGTTATCAGGTGCTCATCTCAATTTACCGCCTGTAAACATTAAAATGTAGTTAATAATTTACCGCAAGCCCTAAACTTATTAACACTAAGGCTTTCATGTTGATAACTGCGTACCCTGATTTCGCTTAATAACAGCAATATTTGTGTAGTATCATTTTGTTAATTTAAGGCATATTGATTGCCAAAACAGGCGTGTACATTTTTAAATCTGGTGATGAAAAAGGGTAAATTACTTTTTGTTTTAATTGTATTTATAATAATGTATAAAAACGGATTGGCCCAGCAATCCATTTTACCCGATATTTCTGAAGATTACATTGCCCGCTTGGTTGCCACTGCCGAAGCTAATTACCCGCAGGTAAAATCAAACCAAAACAAAATAAATATAGCTCAGAGCAATATCGGCAAAGCGCGGGTATCCTATCTCGATGCATTTTCACTTTCCTACATATACCAACCGCAAAACAATAATACTATAACCGGGAACGGAACCAGCCAAAGCTCTATCTATTTTAATGGTTTTCAGGCCGGTTTATTTTTTAACCTGGGTACTTTTTTAGAAAAACCGTACATGGTAAAACAAGCCCGGCAGGAACTGGAAGAAGCTAATAACGACCAAAACCAATATTACCTTACCATAACCAATGAGGTTAAAAAAAGATATTATACCTATGTGGGCGATATTGCCAACCTCAAACTGCAAAACCAGGCCGCGCTGGATGAGCAGAACATATTTAATGATGTGAAGCACAAGTTTGAAAAAGGCGAAGAAACATTCGACGATTATACCAAGTCGCAATCAAGCCTGAACACTGTTTACGCGGCCAAAATAGCAGCCGAAACAAATTTGCTTATCGCTAAGGCAGACCTGGAAGAATTACTCGGCGAAAAATTAGAGGATGTACGATAATGGAATTAGCTAACTATTTTAAAGTTCTTTCCCGGCATAAATTAACATTGATAATAGTTCCATTATTAACTATCATTATAACCTATTTTCTCGTTCGTAATCAGCCCGATACCTACACCTCAGAGGCACAGATAGCCACCGGTATAGTTGATAAATCTCAGCAAGCATTAAGTACTTCTCCCGAGACACAGGAATCACAGATAAACCAGGATTTTGATAACCTGATAGAGATGATGCGCTCAAAAAAGATCGTCGACCAGGTTTCCTATCAGCTCATGATCCATGATCTTACCAGTAACGAGCCGTTCAGAAAGCCAAGCAAGTTATTTTTAACGCTGAATGATAAGGCACGTGAACATGCTTTAGCCGTTTATACTGATTTTTACAACAACCGCAAAGAATTATCGCTTTATAACCCCGATCAGAGTGGTTTGCAAATGCTGCTGGCATCAATGAAATATGATAACGAATCGTTATTGAAGATGCTAAGCATTTACAGGGCCGAAACAAGCGATTTTATCGATATGGATTTTAGCTCCGAAAACTCGCAGCTATCGGCATTTGTGGTAAATACCCTTACGCACGAATTTACTACCTATTATAATTCTGTTGTAAAGGAAAATCAAAGTAAAGCCATAGGCTTTTTGGGAAATTTAGTAAATGTTAAAAAAGACACGCTCGATTCAAAAATAGATCAGCTTAAAAATTACAAAATAGCAAACCGCATATTAAGCCTGCCCGAACAATCGCGCGCACTGTATTCGCAAATTGCTGATTTTGAAACTCATTTGGAGCAGGCACAAAGGGATGCCATATCAACTGCCGCCGCTATCAGAAATATTGATAATCAATTTAAGCCCGGCGACCGTAAATACATGGAAAGTTTAATGGTGCCTGTAAATCAAAGCATCATTAATACCCGCGATCAGTTACAGCTGGTTAACCAGCAATATGTAGAAAGCAATTTCGACCCTGTGTATAAAGCGAGGGTAGATTCATTACAGCGGGTAATGAATGAACGCATACTGCAATCGTCTGATAAATATATAGTCAGCCCGCTTTCAACGCAGCAAAGCCTGGTGCAGGAACGCCTTAGTCTGCAGGTGCAATATGACCTGGCAAAAAACAGCATCGGGTCGATGCAGGAAGAATTGGTAAGGCTGAATAAGGAACTTGATTCCATAGTACCGCATGAAGCCGTTGTACAACAGTATGAAAGCGCCATAGAGATTGCGCGACAGGAATACCTGGATATATTGAACAAATACAACCAAACCAGTTTAGATGCCAATTACATAGGTGAGCTTAAACAACTGGAAACAGCCATGCCCGGTGTGGCCGAGCCATCTAAAAAAATGCTGTTGGTGATATTAAGTGGTATAATCAGCTTTATATTTTGCCTGCTGGTATTTTTTATACTCTACTTTTTTGATGATACTATCAAAACCCCGGCCGAACTGGCCAATAAGACGGGTGTGCCTGTTTTGGGCTATTTAAACCTGTTAAGCAGCTCAACCATCGATCTGCGGCGGGTTTGGACAGATGCTCACCCCGATGTTGAAACCTACCAGTTTCGTAATTTATTACAGTCCATCAGGTTTGAGGTGGATAATGAACTTGCAGGCAATAAAGTATTGCTGATAAACAGCCTGGCAGGCGGCGAAGGAAAAACATTTGTGGCTACCAACCTGGCCTATGCCTATTCATTGGTGAACAAAAAGGTATTACTGATCGATGGGAATTTCAATCATCCCGGTATTACCAGGTCGGTAAAATCTAAAATATACATTGAGGATTACCTCAATGGCGATATGCCTGCTTTTTCGGCGAATAATTCATCTAAAATAACCGTGCTAAGCAACAAGGGCGGCGATGGCTCATTATTTGAAGTAAGCGCCGAAAACGCCATCATCGAAAAATTTGAACGTTTACGCGAGGTATTTGATGTCATTATTATCGAAGCATCCTCTTTAGATACCTTAAACAAATCAAAGGAGTGGAATAAGTTTGCCGATAAAATATTAACCGTTTTCGAAGCGGGTAAAAATATAAAATATCATCAAAAGCCAAATATTGAGTATCTTAAAAATCTAAACGGTAAATTTATGGGCTGGGTTTTAAATGTTGTTCATAAATTAGATGCAGCGGCAGAGGATCATAGCAACGGAAATGGTGTAGGATAAGCTCCGATAAAAATACATATACTCACAAATGGCAATTATCTGGATAATTTGGATTCTGATACAGGTTTTAATTGGCTATAACCTGTATTTGCCGATAGTGATCTTCATTTTCTTTAAAAACACAAAGCAAATATTGCCCCAGGCACCCGAGGATGATTACGGCATAATTGTTACCGCCTATGAGCAAATAGATATTATTGGTAACGTAATAAACTCCTTGCTAAAGCTTAATTACAGCAATTACCTTATTTATATAGTCGCCGATAAATGCGATATAACAGGTGTTAGCTTTGCCGATGAACGCGTAATTTTATTGCGCCCCGAAGAAACGCTGGCCAGCAATACCCGCTCACATTTTTATGCTATCAACCACTTTAAGCGCCCGCACACCCGTTTAACTATTATTGATAGCGATAATTTGGTAGCGCCCGAATACCTGCACGAACTGGATAAGTATTTTAACCAGGGTTACCTGGCGGTGCAGGGGATAAGGGAAGCCAAAAATTTAAACACCACCTATGCTTGCCTTGATGCCGCGCGCGATATCTATTATCATTTTTATGATGGCAAAATATTGTTCGGCATAGGTTCATCGGCAACGCTGGCGGGCTCCGGTATGGCATTTACCACCCAGCTATACCGCGATTGCCTGGAAAGCAGAGACATAACCGGTGCCGGCTTTGATAAGGTGCTGCAATCCATTATAGTGGGTCAGGATCTGCGCATCGCGTTTGCCGGTAAAGCCATTGTATATGACGAAAAGACCACCCATTCCGATCAATTGGTAAAACAACGCGCGCGCTGGATAAATACCTGGTTCAAGTATTTTAAATTTGGCTTTACACTGGTATTTAAAGGCATTACCAACTTTAGCCGTAACCAGTTTGTTTTTGGGTTGATATTATTGAGGCCGCCACTATTTATTTTTTTAATATTATCGGTTTTTTGCATGCTGGCCAATTTTTTTATCAGCATAACCGCGGTATTTATATGGCTGGCGGGTTTGATCATGTTCGTAACCGGGTTTTATATAGCCCTGGCCAAATCAGATACCGATAAGCGCATCTGGCAATCATTAATAAACATTCCGAAGTTTATTTTTTACCAGGTATTGTCCTTATTAAAAGTTCGTAGGGCCAACAAACATTCTGTGGCCACCACTCATTACTACAATAGCGATATTAGTGAAAACGATAAAATAAAAGGTGATGAGAGTTGAGCCGGCCGAAAGGATATTAAGAAAAAAAGATAAAGACTATTCTAAAAAAAGAGTAGAATCCATTACACGCATAATTGCCATAGTATTGGCCTTTATAAGCACGTTCGTGTTTTTTTTTAAGATATTATTCTTTTAATGAGGAACGCGCCTCCTGAAAATATCGACCACGTTCCCAGCTACGGAAATAACAAGCTTTCTCAAAAGCTTAAACGGATCTTTTTTGTCGAGAAATTGCATAACAAAACCGGCATCTTAGTTCTGCTTGCCATTGCCATAATCATTGCTACCGGAGTTTCCTACATGGGTTTGGTATTTGGCGCGCTATTAATTATTGCGGTTGGCGCCTTACCGTTGGTATACGCTATTGTAGCCTACCCCAAATTTGGTATGATATTGTTGATTGTAATGGCCTATATGCTGTTCGTTCTGGGCCAGTTTGGTATCGACGGCCCTATCGGAACGCTGATGGATGGTTTGCAGGTATTCCTGCTGTTGGGCGTTTTGGTAAAGGCCAGAACCGCAAACGATTGGTCTATATTTAAAAGCCCTATAACCACCGTAATATTTATTTGGCTGGGGTATAATATGCTGGAGTTTGGTAACCCTGCGGCATCGTCGAGGCTGGCCTGGGTTTACACGGTGCGTTCGGTGGCCATAGTGGCTTTTAGCTATTTTGTTTTCATGTACAATATCCGGTCGATAAAATACATCAGGCTGTTGTTTGTAATATGGATCATATTAACAATTATAGGCGCTGCCTACGCCTTTAAACAGGAGTATATCGGGTTTGACCAGCATGAACAGGATTACCTCAATTCGCCAGGCATAGCCTCCCTGCTTTTTATCGATGGGCACTGGCGCAAGTTCTCTATATTTTCCGATCCTGTTGCCTTTGCCTATAACATGGTAATGCCCAGCATTTTTTGCATTTGTTTGATCACCATGCGCATAAAAATGTGGAAGAGGATAGGTTTGGTTATCCTGATCCTCTTTTTTCTTGATTCCATGCTATTTTCGGGTACCCGAGGTGCAAACGTGCTGCTGCCTGCGGCGCTGGTGCTGTTCGGCATACTTAAATACAACAGGCAGGTGTTGATGTTTACCTGTGTAGCGGCATTTTTCCTGGTGGTGCTGATTTTTATACCAACTTCAAACCCCAATATCGTCCGTTTTCAAACGGCGTTCAGGCCAAATAAGGATGCATCGTACAACCTGCGCAAAAGGAACCAGAAAATGATCCAGCCCTACATCATAACACACCCCATGGGCGGTGGTTTAGGCGCGACGGGGGAGTGGGGGAAGCGTTTTTCGCCGGGATCATACCTGGCCAACTTTCCGCCCGATAGCGGCTATATAAGGATAGCTGTGGAAGACGGCTGGATAGGCCTGATCATTTTTTGCGCCTTTATATTCGTAATTTTAAAAACGGGTATCAATAATTTTTATCTGATTCAAAATGAGGAACTGAAAACGTACTGTTTAGCCATGACATTGGTAATTTTTGCTTATAATTTGGCTAACTTTCCGCAGGAAGCATTGGTGCAGTTTCCATCCAACATCATGTTTTACCTGGAGGCCGCGTTAATAAACATCACCATGCGATTGGATATACAGTTAACAGCAGAGAAAAATAAGGCTCTACAAACTACCGAGCCACAACTAACATGAGCAAAACCGATATTATAAAAAACTGCGATATTATTATGGTTGGGCAACAGCCATGGGATATTGAAATTGGCAGTAATAATAAAAATATTGCGCTTGAATTTAGCAAGCATAACCGCGTGCTGTATGTTAATTCGCCGCTTGACCGTAAAACGGTACTGAAACACAAATCATCTCCAAAAATTCAGAAAAGAATTGATGTAGTTGATAAAAAACAGGATGCGCTAAAGCAAGTAGAGCCAAACCTGTGGATTTATTATCCCGATGAGATCATCGAATCCATCAACTGGATCACCAATTCATTAATATATTCCCGCTTAAATAAAATTAACAATAAGCGCTTTGCCCGTTCCATTAAAAAAGCCATAGAGCAGTTGGGTTTTGAAAACTATATACTGTTTAACGATAACGACATATTCAGGAGCTTTTACCTTAAAGAACTGCTCAAACCCAAAATAAGCATCTATTATTCGCGCGATTTTATGCTGGCCGTAGATTACTGGAAACAGCATGGCGAAAAAATGGAACCGGAGTTAATTGCAAAAAGCGATATATGCGTGGCCAATTCTGTTTACCTGGCCAATTATTGTAAGCAATATAACCCAAATTCGTTTTACGTAGGGCAAGGCTGCGATATTGATGAATTTACACACTTTAAGGGTGAAATACCCGCCGATGTAGCGGCTATAAAGGGCCCGGTAATAGGTTACGTAGGCGCTTTGCAGCACATAAGGCTTGATATTGAGCTGCTGAAATATATCGCCTTAAAAAACCCGGAATACAGTTTTGTATTGGTTGGGCCCGAAGATGAGGAGTTTAAGGTAAGCGACCTGCACCAGATAGAAAATGTACACTTCCTGGGTTCAAAGCCTGCCACGCTGATGCCTTCATATATTAAGGCTTTTGATGTATGCTTAAATCCGCAAATAGTAAATGAGGTAACAATTGGCAATTATCCCCGCAAAATTGATGAATACCTGGCTATGGGCAAGCCGGTTATAGCTACCCAAACCGAGGCGATGACTGTTTTTGCGGATCATGTTTACCTCGGCAAAACCTTTGATGATTATGTTACCTTTATTAAACAAGCATTACTAGAAGATTCGCCGCAGTTGCAGCAGCAGCGTATAAGTTTTGCCGCTACACATACCTGGGAAAACAGTGTAAAGCAGATATATAAAGCCATTAAGCTGCATAATAGCAGCCTGCAAACCACTTTGGGCGATAAACCCATCGTTATATTCAGTAATATGCGTTTCAATAGCCCTATCGAGGCTACATCCCTATTTATAGCGCGCAGCCTGGCAAAAACCAACCTGGTATATTACATTGGCTATCCATACACGGTAAGGGATTATATGCGGAATAAGGATGCCGAAGAATTTTTAACTATGCGTAAAAGTTTTTTTAATGCCAAATACGCGCTGGTTGATACCGATACCCCCAACTTTAAACATCTTTACCTGCCAATTGTAGCTTCCATCAATTTTATTCCCGAGGGCAAAATATTCAGGCAATTATTAAAGAGGAACGAGCGGGCTATTATAAAACGAATAAAAGAGGTGCTTAAAATGCAGGGCGTAAAGGAGTTTATATTTATAAATTCATTTAATTTTTATTATCCCGGTGTAGGCAGGCGATTGAAACCGGCTTTGAATATTTACCAGTGTATCGATCCTTTAATTACACCTTATGATCTGAAACACGGTTTCGTATCGGAAAAGCAACTGGTGGAAAAAAGCGATATGGTTATTTGTACCAGCAAAGCTTTGTATAACGAAAAAATTAAGCTCAATAAGCACACCTACATGGTACCCAACGCGGCCGATCTGACCCACAGCTCAAAAGCCGCCGATGAAAAGTTGCCCGTACATCCCAAACTAAAGGATATTCCCAAACCGATAATAGGTTATTTCGGCAGTATTGAGCGCCGTATTGATTATGACCTGGTAAAACAGGTAGCGCAGGATAATTCCGATAAAAGTTTTGTTTTTGCCGGCCCGGTTTACAGGGAACACCTGCCCGAATGGATTTTTAATGCGCCTAATATTTATTTGCCCGGCCCTTTTCCTTACGATCAAATGCCACAGATGCTTAAAGGATTTGATATTTGCATTATTCCATTTAAAAAGGATGAGGTAAGCGCTACCATTTTCCCCTTAAAGCTGTTTGAATATTTGGGTGCCGGTAAGCCGGTTATAATTACCGATTTCAATACTGATCTTAAAGATTATACTTATGGAACGGTGGAATTTTGCCCCGATGCGGATTGCTTTACCGATGCCATAAACGATATTTTGGCCAATGATACTGCCGAGAAACGAACAGAACGTTTGGCAGTGGCGCAAAAAAACACCTGGGATCTACGTTCTAAACAAATTATCGAATTAATTGACGAGGGACTTAAAGATAAAAATTCGGATAAGATCTGAT
>Ga0302315_10005537_pt1 | contig 10778 bp, 9 predicted proteins | sample III_Palsa_N3_1_FD_200532 | JGI IMG/M metagenome (GOLD analysis project Ga0302315, IMG submission 200532) | Peat permafrost microbial communities from Stordalen Mire near Abisko, Sweden - III_Palsa_N3_1 | ecosystem: Environmental > Terrestrial > Soil > Palsa > Peat permafrost | place: Sweden... | reverse complement strand
GTAAAAACCCCGCGCAATCTGTAAAAGTTGTGATGATGATAGACGAAGCCACCGCCGGATCAATTCCCACCCGCTTTAATACAAGCGGGATAGATGCACCCGTTAAGCCCGCTATAATAAGGTTACCGGTCATAGCTAAAAACAATACCAGGCCAAGCCAGGGGTCGGCATCATAAAATAAAGCTATTGCAAATACAATTACACCGTTAGCAGCCCCGTTTATCATGCCTACTAAAAACTCTTTCAATACGGTGCGATAAGCCTGGTTATCGGTCAAATCACTTAATGATATACGCCTTACCGTTACAGCTAATGACTGCGTGGCCGAATTTCCGCCCATACCTGCTATGATGGTCATATAAGCTGCAATAGACGGTATGAGCGCCACCGTCGCATCAAAATGCCGGATAACAGACGCGGCTAAATAAGCAGTGCCTAAGTTAATAACCAACCACGGCAGACGACTTTTAACGGCATCCTTCCAGTTACCGCTCAGTTCTTCGTCCTCTGATACACCCGAAAACTTTAAAATGTCTTCCGTGCTCTCCTGCTCCATTACGTCCATGATATCATCAACCGTAATGCGCCCCAGCAACTTCATATTGTCATCAACAACCGGTATCGTTGTTAAATTATATTGCGAAATAAGTTTGGCTACTTCTTCCTGGTCAAGGTCGGCTTTTACATAAACCGGGTCGGGTTTAAGCAGGTCGCTTATTTTAGCGTCCGCGTGGGCCTTTATGATATTTTTTATAGATACAATTCCCTGCAAGGTGTCCGCGCTGTCCACCACATAAATGGTATAAAATTCCTCCATTTCTTCGGATTGACGGATGATCTCATCCAGCGCACCTTTTTTATCCAAACTGATATTTACCTTGATCAGTTCGGAGTTCATTAACCCGCCTGCGGTGTTCTCATCATATTTTAACAGCGCGCGGATACTGTCTGCGTCCTCCTGGTCAATGTCCTCTAATATTTCCTGCTGCTCATCTTCATCCAACTGCGAGATAATATCAGTTGCATCGTCATAATCCAGCTCTTCAATTATTTCAGAACGCTTTTCGGGATCGAGGCCAATTAACAGTTCGCCGGGATCCTGCTCTTCGTGCATTTCAGAAATAACTTCTGATGCAATGTCGGTAGGAAGAATATTGATGATCCGTTCCTTTGCCTCTTGCGGCAATCTTTCAAACAGCAGGGCAATTTCCGAGGCATGATACTCCTGCAGAACGAGCTGCAATTCAGCATCATCCCCTTCAAGCGCGGTTTTAATGCGCAGTACATCGGATTTATCTATTTCAAAAGATTGCATATCCGACTAAAATAAGCATTTAGGCTTTAAACGGGGAATAAATTGGCGCTTATTTATTATTATAAGCGATTAAAGCGAATGGGAATAGTTTACTTCAACGCCCTCTACTTTATTTAACTTTAACAAAGTTTGATTTACCTGCATTTTGCGGATGGACAATTGCACGGTACAGCTATTATCAAATTGCTGCAAAATAATGGTGAGATCGTCGTCTTTTATTATCCGCATAACGGCATTCATTTGCAGGTAATCAAACGCGATGTTATAAACGTCGTTAACCGTTTTTTCAATTACTACCGCGTGGTTTAGGGCGTCTTCGGTTGCCTGTTTATAGGCGTTGATCAGCCCCGGCACACCCAATAATGTGCCGCCGAAATAACGTACAACCACAATTAACACATTGGTAAGGTCTCGGGAAAGAAGAATGTTTAATATGGGGCGGCCAGCAGTACCTGATGGTTCGCCGTCATCATTTACTTTAAATATCGAGCGGTCTGTACCCAACCGCATGGCCCAGCAATAGTGATTGGCTTTGGGATGTTCAGTTTTTAAACTGTTAACGATTTCCTTTATTTCAGCTTCAGCACTTATGGGAAAAGCATAAGCTAAAAACTTGCTGCCGCGATCACGGAATATGCCTTCGCATGGGTTTTCGATGGTGCGGTAGGTGTCGTCAAACAGCATTGGGAATTTAAGAATTTGTTATCACCACAATAGCAACCACTGCCAATCCAATGCCGATCTTATTCACCAGGCTTAGTTTTTCTTTAAAGCCAATAATGCCAACTAAAGTTGCCAAAACAATAACGCCAATGTTCATAGCCGCGAAAACAGTTGATGGCGCTTTGGCCAAAGCCTTGTGGGCCTTTATATAGAATAATATGTTGCCGAAATTAACCGCGCCCAAAACCCAGCCAATTAATATATGCGGCCATGAAAAACGTGTTTTTTTGCGGTAGATGTGTACAGCCAAAAAGATCAATGATGTTATAAATGCCAGTATTAAAATTATAAAAAGCGATGTTGTATAAGGCACATCAGTAAACAGGGCTATTTGTTTAAACAACACATCGATAACCCCAAAACCTGCAAAAACCAATAACAGGTATAGCCAGGAGGCCTTTCCGGCTTTCATAGCAACCGGGCTTTGTTGCGGGATACAGCACACAATGGCAACAAAACCTAACGCGATACCTGCAATTTTATAAGGGGTCAATACTTCTTCAAACAATAAAAAGGCGGCAAGTATAGGGATCAGTAATGATAAGCGCTGGGCAACATCTGTACGCACAATCCCGGTAACCCTTACACATACAGCTATTATCAAAAAAAGCACCGGCAATAATATGCCTGCGGATAAATAAGTATAGCTGTGTACACTTTGCTGCTGGTGCAGTTGCGGCTTAAAAATTAGCCAGGTTAGTAATATAGCTGTAGAGTAATTCCAGGTTACCGCCTGTAAAACATCAATATGATAACGTTTGGCAAGCTTTAATAAAATTGAAACGATTACGCTACAGCAAATACTTAAAAAAACGTAGACCATCAGGTTATCAGTGGTTGTATATAATTTGTAATGTGTCGGTTCCTGTTAAATTTTCACCGGCAATAATACCTGTAATTACCGGGGATTTTATGCCTTTAATTAAATTACTTTGGCCGGTAAAAATACGGGCCTCATCCCACAAACCAGCTTCAATAAATGTATTTAATGTATAAGCGCCGCCCTCAATAATTACCGACTGTATATCCTGCAAATAAAGCTGGTATAAAATATACTGCGGCACATACCGGTCAAAATCTTCAAGTGCAATATACTTAACTTTTCCGTCGATACAAGTTTTTATTTCATTAAATACCAGTGTTTCAACCGATTGATCAAACAGGTATAAATCTCTGCTTAATTCCAGCCTGCGGTCTATCACAACCCGTTTAGGAGACTTCCCGATGCCATAACGAACATTTAACTGCGGGTTATCAATTGCGGCTGTATTTTTCCCAACCAAAACAGCATCCTCCTCGCCCCGCCATTGATGTACCAGCTTACGCGATCCGGTACCGGTTATCCAATACTGGCTGTGGTCATCCGGCGCAAAAAAGCCATCGGTGGTTTGTGCCCATTTTAATATAATATAAGGACGGTGCTTTTGAACGCGGGTAAAAAAGCGCCTGTTTAGCCATTTGCATTCTTCCGCTAAAACACCTGTTATCACTTCAATACCAGCCTCTTTCAGCTTTTCAATCCCTTTTCCGTCCACTTGTTCAAACGGGTCGCGGCAGCCAACTACTACTGTAGGAATTTGATGCTTTATGATCAAATCTGCACAGGGCGGCGTTTTGCCATAATGTGCGCAGGGCTCAAGCGATACATATATGGCGGCGTTTCTTAACAGGTCGGCATAATTATTATGCCTTTCAATTACCTGGTTTATAGCATTAACTTCTGCATGTGCCTGGCCGTATTGCCGGTGATACCCTTCGCCTATTATTCGGTCATTATGTACAATAACAGCGCCCACCATTGGGTTAGGGCTAACATACCCCATACCTAAAGCGGCAAGCTCCAGGCAGCGTTGCATATATATTTGATGGTTGGGCATACTACAAAAGTAGCTTTTATGTTACTTTGTTGTGTGAAAACAATAAAGGATGTATTTATAACCTTTCAAACAGGTTTAGCCGGGATATATGACAGCAATGAAATTGAAGCGGTTACTTTATTGATTATCAACGAAATAACACAATTATCTAAGGCAACAATAAAAGCATTTCCCGAAAATGAAATATCATCTGAACAGGCCCGGCAGTTTCAAAATATCTTAACACAATTGCAAACCGGCAAGCCTATCCAATATATTTTGGGGTATACTGAATTTTACGGCTTAAAGTTTATCGTTAATCCATCAGTACTAATACCCCGGCCGGAAACAGAGGAATTAGTTGAGTGGGCTATAGACAGTTGGCGGTTGGCGGTTCGCAGTTCGCGGTTGGCAGTTGGCAGTGTCCATATATTGGATATTGGTACAGGAAGCGGATGTATCGCTATCAGTCTGAAGAAAAACTTACCGGGCACTGAAGTTTCAGCCATAGATATTTCGCCCGAAGCTTTGGAAACAGCTAAGAAAAATGCAAAACTGAATGAAGTTACTATCAACTTTATCGACGCCGATATACTAAACTCACCACTCACTACCCACTACTCACAACACAACACCCACTATTCACTAATCATAAGCAACCCCCCTTACGTCACTTTGCAGGATAAAGATCAAATGCACATTAACGTAACCAATTTTGAACCGCATACGGCGCTTTTTGTTCCGGAAAATGATCCTCTAATATTTTACAGGGCCATAGCCGATTTTGCAGTGAACAACCTGGTAAATAACGGCTTATTATTTTTCGAGATCAATGAAAGTTACGGAGAGGAAACCATGCAGTTACTGATAGATAAAGGGTTTATAAATATAGAATTGAGAAAGGATATGAGTGGTAGATCAAGAATGATAAAGGCTGTTAAATCATGAAAAGGTTCCTAATTATTATTATGGCACTTGCTTCCTATAGCGTACATGCGCAGGATTCTTTGCAAACCCTAAATTCTAACCGCGAGCATATCAAAAAAACCGGGATGGAAGTTTTAGGCAGTTGGGCCATCGCCCATATCGCTCTTGGAACTGTTGAGTCTAACAATACAACCGGCTCGGTTAAATACTATTACCAGATGGATGCGTTGTGGAATATCGCGAATTTAGGCGCAGCCATTTCTGGCTATATAAGCGCAGTTAACAACGCCGGCAAAACGCCTACTCCTGCCGAATGTTTAAAACAGCAAAGAAAAATAGAAAACATCTTTTTGATCAATGGCGGGCTTGATGTCGCCTACATCGGCACAGGGATTTACCTGAATCATCGTGGCACCAGTGATAATTCATCAAAATTACAGGGCTATGGTTCAAGCATTATTGTACAAGGCGCGTTTTTGCTATTGTTTGATGCTACCATGTATACTTCTGAAGAGAACAATGGCAATAAGTTGAGGCGCTTCCTGGAGAAAAATCCTGTTATTTTTGACGGGAAAAGACTGGGCATGGTGTTAAATTTGTAAACCCGCCTGCCTTTTATACTTACTTATCATCGTATAATATTAAACTTTATGGATACCAATTTTGCTATCTCTTTATTAAACAACACACATTGTCAACAAATAATTGATCTTATTTTACACATCGAACAGGTTGAGTTTAATGAGCAAATTACTATTGATGACCAACCGGACCTGTTAAATATTGAAAGCAATTATTTCAAAACCGGCGGCCGCTTTTGGGGTATTATTCATAACGGTGAAGTTATTGCTACAATCGCGCTTATATTAAACGGCCACCGGGCAGGCACTGTCGGCAAAATGTTTGTAAAACAGGAGTTTCGTGGTAAAGAGTTAAATCTGGCTCAACAATTATTGGAAACATTAATAGCTTATGCCATTGATTGTCAAATCGATAATTTGTACCTGGGCACAATAGAACGATTTAAAGCTGCTATTAGATTTTATGAACGCAACGGGTTTGAGCGTGTTGATGTATCTGAACTGCCTTCGTATCTCCCTAAATCAGAAATTGATGACTTATTTTATCATTTGAATTTAAACGACAAAACATAATTTTATAAGCCCTGTTCTTATTTTTTTCTCCCCACCACATGTAGTGTAATCAAGCTGGTATGGGTAACACCTAATGTGTTGCCGGGCGTAACAGCAATATAAGCTTTTAAATAGCCGTCAATAATGCCTCTAATAGTTTTTAATATAGAGTCTTTGAAATCCACATAATCAACCAGGCTTCTTACAAAGTGCATTTGCCCGTTAACATCAACATATACGGTAAATGAATAGGAGAAATCCTGGTAGGCATGGTGTATGGTGATATCGTACTGCGGGTCCATATACGATTCGGATGTATCAAAATGATTTTCTCGTGTTGGGGTAACCGCTTCCTTTTCCACGGTCACAAAGGGGGTTTTACTTTTTAATATCACAGGTTCGCGGGCAGAAAACAGGCTGTCGGGGTATTTATTAGTCATCGCGGCCCTTTCGCGTACAAATACAGTATCCAAATGATCTGTTTTTTGCAGGGTAGCCAGGTTCAGTTTTAATTTTTTTATATAATCATCGGCATAAAGCGTCATGTAAACATTCGACCGCAGTAAATAAATTACCTGGCTTTCAACTTCCATCACCTGGAAAATCATGCTATCCTTAGTTACCTTTTTTGCCCTGAACCAGGTATTGCCTACGTTAAACAACGAATCATGGTCAAGCGTCACCGGGAAAGTCAGAAAGCGATTGCTGTCCGGGCTAAAAACCTGGGCCGAATCTTTCGGCATAAAAAACATTTTCCACTGGGGGTTTACCTCATAACCGTGCTCATCAAATGACCGGCCTGTCCACAGTCGCCTTTTTACTTCGGTATAATGTATACCGATAACCTTTTTAAACGATATGTTTTTGCGGTCGGCCGGCTTGGGTAAACAGGAATTAAAAGTAACGGAAATCAAGATCAACAATAAAGTAAGTAAATAGGTTTGTTGTTTATCCCGGTTAAAATTCATTCTTTATTTAAAAACCTTAAATGTAAGATTGATTTGATACTTATTTTTAGTACAACAGTATTTTTACAGGGTGGTTGATGGGTTAAGTTGATTAGGTTGATTAAGTGAGTGGTTGTCTTTACAACATCTTCAACCTTTGCAACATTTATAACCTTTACAATTACTCGCCTAATCAACCATTCACTTAATCAACCTAATCAACTAAATTCTAAAATTTGCCATTGCAAAGCTAATTGCTATCAGCTAATTTCTTAACCATTTTTCCCGCAGTGGGGATATTAGTGGTTAAGAAAAGCTGGTAGCCAAATAAATTAAACGCGCTTATAACGCAAACTTTTAATTCAATTTACTTTAAAAGAGACAACTACGGTTTCGCCAAAAACAATTTTTTGAGCTTTGTTTAACGGGTCTGTGTTCCATAAACATTCCCTGGCGGTTAGGGTTTGTGTTGTCGGGTCGAGTGAGATCAACTGAAACGATAACAATTTTTCGTCTTTTGCCGAGTATTTCCCTTTCATGGGTGAATCTGCCCTGAAAACGCTTAAATTAACATCATTGTCAGGGCCTTTATAGGTATAAAACTGGTTCCAGTTGCTGTTACCATGAAAATAGGCTTTGATGTTAGGGTGCAACTTTAAAAATTTAACCCAACCACGTTGCTCTATGTCCGTAGATACTTCGTCTTTACCGACTGCACTTCCCTCTTTATAATATTCGGTATTCAGGTTTTCAAATTTGTTTTTTGCATTAATATCATGCGGCGGCAGCGGATTAGTAAAATGTTTTGTCTCGCTTTCCGGCTGATCGTGTGTGAAAATAAAAACCGGCGTATTTTTAGCCACTTTATCAATGTCTTTTTCCATCCATATTCTCTCTGCCGAATCAGGCCATAAAGTGATAAACACAAAATGTACTCCTCCAATATCCCGCGAATAGTTTATTTTATCGGTGGCATAATTATAGGCCTCGTTGGTCATCGGTTTCTGAGGCTTTAGCATCAGGTTATATATTTTAACCATCGACGTAGGATCGGTTACGGGGTTCATGGTTTTATAAAAGCCAATTGCATCAGATATATCATGGTTACCCGGTACCATCAGCAATTGTGCAGGTTTGCCATTATGACCGGTGAGTTTAATATCGTGCATATAATCTTTTTCAAATTGGCCCCATGAAACGGCTGCGCTTTGAATGGGAACTTCCATACGGTTAGCAATATCACCTGTTTGTATTACGTAATCTATCGGGCCAACACTTTTACCATCGGGTAAAGCAAGCGAAGGAAGGGTATTAACCTGGCTGATCATGGCTGCATTTACGCGATAAGCCGGGACGCTGGTATCGCCGCGAAATTTTGCACGAGTAATGCCATAATGAGCATCTGATGTAAAAACAATATTGATGATTGGTGTATTATTGGCGTTTTGACCGTAGCTATTTAATGAAAAAGCTAAGGTTGAAATGACTGCTAATAAAAAAACAGGTTTTAACCTTGATGTAAAACTAATTCGATACATAAATGATGGTTCTTTAAATTTTATATTATCAATTTCTTTCTGCCGGATCAGTAATACTATAGGCGTTCCGGTTTGCTTTTACAAGCAACTTAATTGTAACCGGGTATTTGTCTGAAAACTGGTATAATGCATTAATGACTGCGGCAGGCGCTGATGCATTTATCACGGGCGCTGCGCTATTTATATCAACCCCTATGCGGTTACCATCGTTACCAATGGTTTGATAGGATTTTGGAATATATTGCATGTAGTTTGTGCCTTTCACCAGCCAGGGCGAAATAAAAATATGATCGTACCATGATTTTGCGCCGCCGCCGGTACCACATGTATTAGGCACAGTAGCCAAAGATCTGGTTGTTGTTGTCAAATAGGATGCATATGAAGAAGCGGCGGTTTCCCACTCAGCAGGATAGGTAATAGATTTATCCGGGTAAAATGGGGGGTCGTTCATTACTGTAGCTGTATCAGGCGAAGTTATTATAGATTGATAGCCGGGTTCATAGCTGTTGCTTGTATTAAAATCGCCCATGTTGATCAGGTTGGGTAAATAAGCAAACTTGGCCCTCAGTGTTTGCATATAGGTTGATACCTGTAGGTCGCGTGTAGTACTTGGTGACCCGGATTGGGTATGGTTAACTAAAACATATATAAAGGTTGTATCATGTGTTATACTTAAATTGGGGTCGTTATAGTACAGTTTGTAAAGGTTAAAATCAGTAATATAGGCTTCTATAGTTTCTGTTTTAACATAGGTGAGTTTTTTTACATTATAAAACAAAACCGACATATTATCGGCACCCGTCAAATTGGTAGGTGTAGCATAGGCATATTCACCCGGCAAGGCCGCGTTAAGGGCGTTGGTAGTTATATCGATAGCGAAATTAGCGGGCAAAGTCGAAGCCGGTAAAAAAGCGCCCATTTTTTCGCAGCTAAATAAATCTGGTTGTGTATATTGAATAATCGTTTTCAAATATCCGTCTAATGTTGCATTACTACCCTGGCAACCATTACCATAGCCCAATACATTATAAGCCATAACTTTTATTGTATCGGTTTTGTCAATCGTATTGGGTAAGGGCTGAGGAATAATTACAGGTGCAGTTGTAACCGGGGCTGCACCTTGTAAATTTTTATTGGCTTTTGTGCATGCCCCCAATAAAATAACAACGAATAATAATGCTAATATTGAAATGGATCTCATTGAGTAGATAAATTACAGGAAAGGATATTTAAAAAAACATACCAATCCCGTTATTTACGGGATTGGTATGTTGCAATGGGTTTAGAATTGACAATTAATGATGGTTACCTGTACCATTTGACTGGTAGCAACCCATATCTGCACCTGGAAGGGTAATTTCGCTTGAGCCAAAGTTAGCGTCAACCGGGATACCCTGGGTGATAGGTTTTACCAAACTTGCGTTGGTTGTTCCTTTTCCAATAGCAGGCGAACCGGCCTGCAGGCGAAAATTATAGCTATCAACCGAACATTGCGTAATCCAGAAGTTATTAGCTACAGGAAGCGGATAGTTTACAAACATCGGGTTGTTTTTTCCTACTAATGAAGTACCGTCATAAGTAGCCCCAAAAGTATAAGTAGAACCCAGGAACGATGCCATATTCGGAATATCAGTTGCCTCTGGATGGGTAACTACGGGTTGTGCTACGCTTGTAGGTACGATCTGATCGGCCATGGCAGCGTTATCAACATAATAAAAATTGTAGCCGTAAGCTGTTTTAGGAAATAATTCACTGGCGTTGGTTGTTGTATCGGCAAGGTAAACCTTTGCTCCTGCCGGACCACCCGCAATACGTACACCAAAATCGCAGTCTACTATCAGGTTATTATAAACCAATGCCCTTGAGTTGTTTTCAATTTCAACAGAACCGCTTCTTGCGCCATAAACACCTGTGTTCCGGTAACCATCATTAACATAGGTATTGTTATAAATCGCGAACTGGCATTCGCCGGCTGTGGTACCATCGCTGGCAGTTTTTGTGCCATTGGTCGCACCGCCGATCAGAAGGTTATAGGCCATATTGCCTACCGCGCTGCCTTTAGGGTTAAATCCGTCACCACCGGTGCTTCCAAATTTTTCCATTGTATTTCTCATGATATTAATATATCCTCCGTAAAAACGGGTCGCGTCATCCGGACCACCATACAACCATGAATCTTCCAATATAAACACACCGGTCGGGTTTTCAAAGTATAAAATATATTGATTGCCTGCAGCCAAGCCAGCTGTTGCCGGGAATGGAAGAGCTGCCAAAGCATGACCGCCAAAATCAAGGTGTGTATATTTTATTACCACTAATTTACTGGAGTTGCTACAGTA
>Ga0302315_10005536_pt1 | contig 10778 bp, 13 predicted proteins | sample III_Palsa_N3_1_FD_200532 | JGI IMG/M metagenome (GOLD analysis project Ga0302315, IMG submission 200532) | Peat permafrost microbial communities from Stordalen Mire near Abisko, Sweden - III_Palsa_N3_1 | ecosystem: Environmental > Terrestrial > Soil > Palsa > Peat permafrost | place: Sweden... | reverse complement strand
AGCAAGGTTACCTCAAGGTTTGGATAGATGGCGCTATGGCCGATGTGGAACCAAAAATGCAGGTAGACCGTTACAAGATACACGATATTGATGTGGTGGTTGATAGGCTTATGGTTAACGAAAGCAATCACAAACGGCTTTACACTTCAATACAAACGGCCTTAAAAATTGCAAAAGGCATTATCAGGGTAGGCGATAAGGATAATAAGGTGTCGTATTTTAGCAAATACCTGATGGATCCGATTTCAGGCATATCGTATGATGAACCGCAACCAAATACCTTCTCGTTCAACTCTCCCTATGGTGCCTGCGAAAAATGTAACGGCCTGGGCTATATTTTTGAGGTAGATGAAGCATCGGTAATACCAAATCCGAAACTAAGTATACTTAACGGCGGCCTTGCCCCATTAGGCGAATACCGCGAAACCTGGATATTCCAGGTATTGAAGGCACTGGCTAAAAAATATGATTTCAGCCTATCTACACCTATCGAAAAGCTCGAAAGGGAAAAGCTGGATATCATTCTTAACGGCTCAACTGAAATGATAACTGTTGCCGTGGAGTACAACAAATGGAATGTACAAAGCTACCAGATCAGTTTCGATGGCATCATCCGTATGCTCGAAGAGCAGCAGGAACGCCGTGGCGATGAGGGTATGGACGATATGGAAAACTACCGTGTACTTAAAACCTGCCCGGTATGCGATGGCGCACGATTGAAAAAAGAATCGCTGCATTTTAAGGTTGACCATAAAAATATTTTTGAACTGGCCACCATGGATATTAACGATCTGCAGGCCTGGTTCAATAACCTGGAAGATCGTTTAAATGAGCGTCAAAACGTTATCGCCAAAGAAATTCTGAAAGAGATACGCGCCCGTATTGTTTTTTTACTGGATGTTGGCTTAAGCTATTTAACGCTCGATCGTACGGCCAAAACCCTTTCGGGCGGCGAGGCGCAGCGCATCAGGCTGGCTACACAGATCGGCTCACAGTTGATGAATGTAATGTACATCCTTGACGAGCCAAGCATCGGCCTGCACCAGCGCGATAATGCAAGGCTCATTAACGCACTGAAAAACCTGCGTGATTTAGGCAACACCGTTTTGGTAGTAGAGCACGATAAAGACATGATACTGGAAGCTGACCATGTAATTGACATGGGCCCAGCAGCAGGCGTTCACGGTGGTGAAATTGTGGCGCAGGGCACACCTGCCGAATTAATGAAAGCGCATACGCTCACCACCTCCTACATTAACGGCGAACGTGAGATAGCTATCCCCAAAAAACGGCGCGAAGGTAATGGTAAAAAACTAATGCTAACCAAGGCAACCGGGCATAATTTAAAAAAGGTAAGTGTCGATTTTCCATTAGGCAAAATGATTGGCATTACCGGGGTATCCGGCAGCGGCAAATCAAGCCTGATAACTGAAACTTTATATCCAATACTCAACCATCATTTCTTCAGGGCAAAAAAACATCCGCTGCCTTATGAAAAAATTGAAGGGCTGGAACATATCGATAAGGTGATCGAGATTGATCAAACACCTATCGGGCGTACGCCACGCTCTAATCCGGCTACTTATACGAGTGTATTTTCAGATATCCGCAACCTGTACGTGGCATTGCCCGAATCGCGGATACGCGGGTATAAACCCGGTCGCTTCTCGTTCAATGTTAAGGGTGGTCGCTGCGAAACCTGCCAGGGTGCAGGCATGAAAGTGATTGAAATGAATTTTTTGCCCGATGTATCGGTGCCCTGCGAAGAATGCGGCGGCAGGCGTTATAACCGCGAAACTTTAGAAGTACGTTATCGCGGAAAATCCATCAGTGATGTGCTGGACATGAGCATTGAGGATGCCACACCCTTTTTTGAGCATATCCCGGCCATATACCGCAAGGTTAAAACTTTGCTGGATGTTGGGCTGGGTTATATCCGTTTAGGGCAGGCATCAACCACACTATCGGGCGGCGAGGCACAACGTGTTAAACTGGCTACCGAACTTTCTAAAAAAGATACCGGCAATACCTTCTATATTTTAGATGAGCCTACAACGGGCCTGCATTTTGAAGATATTAACGTGTTACTGGGCGTGTTAAATCAATTGGTTGATAAAGGGAATACCGTTTTAGTTATTGAACACAACCTTGATGTAATTAAAACTGTTGATCATGTGATCGATCTTGGCCCCGAAGGCGGCTCAGGAGGCGGTAAAATACTCTTCAGCGGCACGCCCGAAGGATTGTGCAAGGTAAAAGAAAGCTTTACGGGGCAGTTTTTGAAGAAGGAAATGGGGTTAAAGTAAATTTTTCAAGATTGGAACGTACAAGATATTGTACATATTGGTATTGTTTCTTATCTTTATAAAATGGAAACCACCACATATACTGCTTTTCGTCAGCAACTAAAATCTTATTTAGATAAGGTGCGCAATAATCATACGCCACTTTATATTACCAGCGCAAATGGCGATGATGTGGTTGTGCTTTCAAAATCGGATTATGAAAGTATGGAAGAAACTTTTTATCTGCTTAAAAGTCCAGCTAATGCCACCCGGTTATTACAAAGCGTTGAAGATCATAAAAATGGTTTAGGTAAAGAAAGAAGCCTTATTGAAGAATGAAATTAATTTTTCTCGACCAGGCCTGGGACGACTATTTATATTGGCAAAGCATGGATAAGGCTATGCTGAAGAAAATCAACTCACTCATAAAAGAAATTGAACGCACACCGTTTGAAGGTAGTGGAAAGCCAGAGCCCTTGAAGCACAATTTTGGAGGGATGTGGTCGCGCAGGTTAAATTTAGAGCATAGGTTGGTTTATAGGCTAGAAAATGAAGCAATTATAGTGTTTCAGTGCAGATATCATTATAAATAATTCATTCCTTTTTTTCTCCAAAACAAAAACATAAATCATGTTAGGCGATGTTTTATTGAAATTTTGAAAGAAAAACAAAATAAAAGCTATTTGAAAAAGGAGATGGGGATAAAGTGATTTAATATTTCCTTGTTCTTCGGCTGGTATGCCTTATCCTTACAATTCTTATTTCGTTTTCATTATGGCGATAGGCTATTCTGTAATTATCAATTACAAAAGCGTGGTAACTGCCATCGTTATCTTTCCGGTATTTGTCTAAGGGATAAATGTTTGGGTTTTGGGGAAGGTTTCTGATCTTTAAAAGAATTTCTTTTTCTAATTCTTCAGCATAATCATAAAATTCATTTCCTTCAATAAATTCAATAGCATCGAGTAATTGTTGAACAGCAGATTTATTCCACTTAATTCTCATCAGGCTTTTTTATTCTGTTTGCGAATAGTTTTTCTACTTCTGCCTGGTCTAAGTAATCTCCTGCCTCAATTTCGGCTTCAGCCGCATCAATATCCTTATTATATTGGTCTAAAAAAGCTTCCGTAACCGCTTCTTTTTCGGTATCAAAATCGGGCTTATAGTCATATTTCATACTATTCAAAAAAGCTATTAGTACTTTTTCTTCGTGCTCAGTATGTGGATTTACCAAAATGCCCATAAACAAATTTACAAATTTTTATTAATCAAAAACAGGTGGTACAGGCAGTAAATACATCTCTCTGATTTCCTCCCCCAAAGCATAAATCCTAAATCATGTTATATGCAATTACTTTATTGATGTTTCTGAAAAGAAAACGATAAAAGCTATTTAATAAGCGACTCAATTTTATCTAAAAAACGCCCAACGGGCCCTAATAAAGGCTGCACTGTATCTTTTGTAAAATCAAACATATCACCATAATCGCCTTTTTGTCGCCAATCCATCAAATCGGCATACAATTTACCCATATCTTTTTCGATTACTCCGGTTTTTATATAATGTAAATTGAACTGCGTTTTTAAGCCTGTATGCGTTTGCGGCGATACACCGTCTTTTAGTAGCAAAGCAGAAACGGCATAATAACAAGCATAATACAACCTGTTAATACAAGCATTCCAGCTGTTGTTTTCAGCCAGTAATTTTGCATCATTCAAAGCCTCATGCGACTTGGATATGCGGTATGCTATATAATCTGGCTTATAATTACTCACAATATGATACCAATTTGCTTAATAGCCTCATAGATAGGAGTAACGGCTAATCTGGTGTTCCAGTCATTTGTAGAATAAACAAATGTAGATATTGCTTCACCTGTTTCAAGTTCCAGGTCGTACAGGTTATGCCTGAATAGCTGTTCTTCTTTTAAGGATACCGATGACTTATCAATTAAGATCAAAACATCCCAGTCAGAATTCTTTTTGGCCTTACCTGTTGCCCTTGAGCCATATAGAATAGCAACAGCAGATGGATCTGTTTGCTTAACTACACTTTTTATCCGGCTTACAATTGTATGGTGATACTTGTTCATCTGTACAAAAATAAACAATAAATAGTGTAAAAAACGTGATTGTCGCAGACGAATATTATCGCATCTTTTTTCTCCAAAACAAAAAGCATAAATCATAACTTTATGCAATATGCTGCCATTGCTTACTTCACAACAAATCCGCGAAGCGGATGCTTATACTATAGCTCATGAACCCATATTGCCTATTAATTTAATGGAGCGGGCTGCTAAGGCTTTTGTGGGCTGGTTTATCAACCATTTTCCTGATAAAAAACCGGCTATCTCCATTTACTGTGGAACGGGTAATAACGGTGGCGATGGTTTGGCCATTGCCCGTATGCTGTACGATCACCATTACAAATCAATAAACATTAAAATAACCCGCTTTTCAGAAAAGGCATCTGATGATTTTAATACGAACCTTAAAAAGCTGCAAAAGGTTATCCCATTGGTCGAAATTAACCCGGATGAGGGCTTCCCTGACGAAAGTAGCCCCGTTATTATTGATGCTATGCTGGGTACCGGACTGAACAAGCCACTGGCAGGGGATTATAAAAAACTTGTTGAGCAGCTTAACCAACTCAAAAAAACAATGGTAGCGGTTGATGTGCCCACCGGTTTTTTTACCGAAGGCGAAGTTGACCCGGGTGCTACTGCAATAAAAGCCAACCTGGTAATTACGTTCCAACAGCCAAGGATCAATTTTTTACTGCCCGAATCTGGGCCCTTTATTGAATGCTGGGAAGCGGTAAATATTGGTATTGATGAAAAATTTGTGCAGTCATTGAATTCACCGTACCAGTTTGTAACAGAAAAAGATATAAGGGCGATGCTAAAACATCGCCATAAATTTAGCAACAAGGGTACTTATGGCCATGCGCTTATTATTGCCGGGCAGGCTAAAACTATGGGTGCCGCTTTACTGTGTTCGTCAGGTTGCGCACATGCCGGGTCGGGCTTAACTACCGCCTGCGTGCCTGCCAGCGGCCTCATTTCCTTAAATAGCTACCTGCCCGAAATTATGGCCCTTATAAGGCAGGGCGATGATATACCTGAAATTGAATGGGATAAATTCAGCACCATGGGTATTGGCCCCGGTTTGGGCAACGATGCCAACACGCTGGCTTTATTAACCGATATTTTCACCAATTATCATAAACCAGTGGTTATTGATGCCGATGCGCTGAATGTACTGGCCGAACATAAACAACTTTGGGATGTCATTCCACAGGGAAGTATACTAACCCCGCACATGAAGGAATTCGACCGTCTTTTTGGGGAACATAGCAGCTGGTGGCAAAGGCTGCAAACCGCAAAAGAAAAAGCGGTGGAGCATAAAATATGTATAGTGCTAAAAAATGATTATACTATAACTGCCACACCCGGTGGTAAGTTGTATTTTAACAGCACCAGTAATGCCGCAATGGCCAGCGGTGGCATGGGCGATGTGCTTACCGGCATTATCACAGCCTTATTGGCTCAAAAATATTCGAGTGAAGAGGCCTGTATTATAGGAAATTACGTTCATGGCAAAGCGGGGGATGAGCTGGCGTTGCCAAACCGCATGCATGTGGTTTTACCCGGCAAACTGGCGGCGCAATTACCGCTTACTATTGCCAAATTAAAAGCATAAAAAAGGCCGCAAGTATTATACGGCCTTCTTAATTAACTATTAACTGATCTTATAAAGAACTAATACTCGTATTTTGAACATAAGACGCTCCTCACCTCTTAATAGTTACAAAAACGATATAAGAAAAATAATGTTTTATAAAACGAAGGCAAATTCTGTCAAAAGACACTTTTTTAACAGAATTTAACAAAAGCTGGGAATTTTATACTGTTTAAGGGCTTTTAGAAGTTGCCAATCACCATCATTTGATCCATTGTAGGGTTAACACTGCCGCCCTTAGGTTCAAGTGTTACTGCAAAGGCTTGTGCCAGTGCTATCGATTTCATTTCCTTCATATCAACACTATCCGAAGTGCTTTTGTCAAACACACCCAGATTTACAGGTTTGCCGCCTACAAGTGCCCAAAGCTGGTATTGGTGGGCTTTATCGTTCTCAGGCATTTTCAGGTCGGCCATATCAATGATCACCTTTTTCTTAGCAGGGCTAAATGCTAACAGCATAGATGCATTGGCATGTTTGGCTGTACCGCTTAACTGTATCACCTTAAACGAAGGATCGCGATAGATGTGTAATTGCTGGTCCTGAAAATTAACAGTTTTGGTAAATTGCTGGTTGGTTGAATTTAGGGCCACCAATTGAGTGTTTGCATCCTGCAATTTGTTGTAAATATTTATCAGTGCTGCAACGCTTAGTATCAGTAACGCCAGGCAGGCTGCAAAAGCATATTTAAAAAAGCTGTTTACTTTTGGCGCTGGCAGCGCAACAACTTTAGCGGCTGCTAACGGTGCAGTTTTCGACGGAAAATTATTGTCATCACCAAAGTTGGTAAGCATGCTGTTTAATATCCTGTCGCGCAGATGATCGTTTGGTTTAACTGCATTTTCAGCAGCATATAATTCCATTGAGTGTTCAATTTCATCCAGTTCGGCCTTTATGGCCGGATGTTTTGAACGCATCTCCTCCACCTGCAACTTTTCGGCATGGCTAACATCACCCAAAACGTAAAGTTCCAATATCCCCGATTCTATATATGCTTTAATGTCTTCCACTTTCTAAACTTCAATTAAAATGTTTTCTAAGCTGCTGAATAGCCATCCTTAACCGGGTTTTAATGGTGCCCAGCGGGATGCCCAATTCATCGGCAGCTTCCACATGGGTGTAACCTTTAAAATACACCAGTTCAAGAATTAATTTTTGCTCAGGCTTTAATGTTTGCACTAAATCCTTAATACCCAGCAGCTCAGGCTTGTAAACTGTGTTCCTTTGCTCGTCTATGAAAGTTACGTTATTTTCGAGTTCCTGGTTTTTATTTTGATTCTTAAAATCTTTGGAACGTATTTTATCTATGGCCAGGTTGCGTGCAATATTTACCATCCAGGTAAATAAACGGCCTTTTTCGGTGCTATAACTGGCAAAAGAGTGCCATATTTTTACAAAAGTTTCCTGTAAAACGTCTTCTGCCACCGGAGTGTCAATTATTATTCTTGATATTACCCCAAATAAGGATGAGGAATACATATCATACAGCGCTTCTATCGCGATTTTTTCACGGTTTCTTAGTGCAAGCACTAACTCTTCTTCTGATAATGATATTTTTTTCTTACTCAAGGTGTGGTGAAGATATAAAGTAAAAATCAGATTTCAAATAAGTGTTTTTCAGCATGATATGATGAACGTACCAGGGGGCCACTCTCCACATATCTGAAACCTTTTTGCAAGCCTGTTTCTTTATAAAATTTAAATTGATCGGGGTGTATCCAGTCAATCACCGGGTGGTGGTTGCGTGTTGGCTGTAAATACTGGCCGAGTGTTAATATTTGCACACCAGCTTCCAGCAGATCGTCCATTGCTTCCAGTACATCTTCTTCTTTCTCGCCAAGGCCCAGCATTACGCCCGATTTTGTGCGTAAACCAGCTTTTGATATATGCTTTAAAGCCTCTAAGCTACGGTCGTATTTAGCTTGTATGCGCACTTCTTTAGTGAGGCGGCGCACCGTTTCCAAGTTATGCGATACTACTTCGGGGCGTACCGCTAATACACGCTCCAGGTTTTCCCATACGCCCCTAAAATCGGGCAGCAGGGTTTCCAGTGTTGTTTCAGGGCTTTCCCTGCGGATGGCATTAATGGTTTCCGCCCAGATAATGGAGCCACCGTCCTTCAAATCATCACGATCTACCGAGGTGATTACGCAATGCTTTACCTTCATCAGTTTAACCGAATTGGCCACACGGTTAGGTTCATCCAAATCAACAGCCAGCGGCCTGCCGGTTGCCACGGCGCAAAATGAGCACGACCGTGTGCAGATGTTGCCCAATATCATAAAAGTGGCTGTACCTGCGCCCCAGCACTCACCCATGTTGGGGCAATTACCGCTTTCGCAAATGGTGTGCAACTTATGTGTATCAACCAAACTACGCACCTGTGCATATTCTTTCCCTACCGGGAGCTTTACCCTAAGCCAATCGGGCTTGCGGTTAACAGGTGCGGCAGCTATTACTGGCAATTCAATCATAATACAAATGTAGATAAAAACACAGCCCCCTAACCCCCTGAAGGGGGAATAATTACAATTTGTTGATGTTTTTGTATAGATATAATAGAGTATACGATTAGATTTGCTCAATTATTAATCAAAAAATTCCCCCTTTAGGGGGTTAGGGGGCGATATGGCAACAATACAAACAACTTACTTAGGCGATTTACGCACCGAAGCAACTCACCTGCAATCGGGCACAAAAATTATTACCGATGCACCAACCGACAACCAGGGTAAAGGCGAAGCTTTTTCGCCAACTGACCTGCTGGCCGAGGCTTTGGTGAGCTGTATATTAACTACAATGGCTATTATAGGCCGCGGTCATCATATCAACATTGATGGCACCAGTGCCGAGGTTACAAAAGTTATGGCGGGTAATCCTCGCCGTGTAGCCGAAGTGATTATAAACCTGAAATTCCCGGCTGCATATACTGATAGGGAAAAGAAAATATTGGAAAACGCTGCGCTTAACTGCCCGGTAGCCGTTAGCCTGCACCCGGATTTGAAGAAAACGGTTGATTTTGGGTGGTAGTTATTAGTCGGGAAGACGGAAAGTCAGTAAGACAGGAAGCAAAAATTTGCAAAGCCGTTTGGCTTGTAAAAGTGTGCGAATAAAATCTTTCGGACTAACCTAAGAAAGCACCTCAAGCGCTTCCTCTACAGAGATTTGCCCATGCGATTGATCAAGAATGCACTCGCCATTTTTTATGAGCAGCATTTGCGGCGATTCGTGGTGCACCTGGAAATCCTGTGCTACCCGGCTGGAGATATCGCGGTGCTTAATCAGGTCTAAAAAATATAAGGGCATATCGGCAGGCAGTTTATCCATATCCATCTCAAAACGCCTTTTTGCCATCATGCTGATGGAGCAACGGGTACTGTGTTTAAAAATAAGGCTATAGCCTGGCTGTTCTTTTATAGCGTCAATCTGATTTGCCGATTCTAACGATGTCCAGTTCATAATAAAAATACTGTGGTAATGCCAATTTAACGAATTACAGTATAAACTGTTATTTAGTTTTAAGCAATTGATAATAAGATGACATTAGCCCTTAGCGACTGTGGGGGTAAGTGCTATAAGCAGGGCACAATTTTTCTGAACACGAAGCAAGACTGCCCAACATTAAAGCTATTACAGCTATATAAATTATCTTTTTCATGATTATAACCTTTTTTATTTTAAACGATTTTTACCCATTTAATGTTTCAGCAAGGTGTGCCATTTTTATAGCGGTTATAGCGGCTTCATCGCCTTTATTGCCATGTTTGCCGCCGGCCCTGTCAAAAGCCTGCTGATGATTATCGGTTGTTAATACACCAAATATAACAGGTTTTGAATATTTTATGGCCACATTGCTTAATCCGTTGGCTACGGCATTACAAATAAAATCAAAATGCCTTGTTTCGCCTTGTATAACACAACCTAAACATATTACAGCATCTAATTTATGATTATTTAATAACAAATCAGCACCCGATGTTAATTCAAAGCTGCCAGGAACGGCATAAGTGAAAATATTTTTTTCGGGGGTGCCATATTTCAGCAGGTTTTCGTAGGCGCCCTGGTATAAAGCGTTGGTTATCTCCGGGTTCCACTCCGCAACCACAATACCAAAACGGTACCCGGCAGCCGATGGAATATCGGTACCTGAAAAATCGCTCAAATTTTTATGTTGGGTGGACATGGTGTCAGTGATTAGAGATTGGAGATTAGTGATTAGTGAAATCAGAAGCGCACTAATCTCTGATCACTAACCACTAATCACTCACTACAATTTCGCTTCTGCGCGGGCAATATATTCGTCAATATTTTGTGCCTCGGCGCTGCCGTAATAGTCAGATTTTATTTTTTTGTAGGTATCGTCGGCATCTTTGTAATTGTTTTCAGCTTCGTAAACCAAACCAAGCTTTTTAAGGTACAAAGGCGATAAAAATTTATTTTTTGCTTTATCGGCCGCGTTTTTGAAATAGGTTTCAGCTTTATCATAATCTTTCAATTCAACATAAGCGTCACCGGTGCAGCCCAAAGCTTCGGCAGCAACCATACTGTCATCACCATGATAGTTGGTTAGGTTATCAATAGCTTTTCCAAATTCGCCTTTGTTTAAATAAGCAGTGCCTAAATAAAAGTAAGCCAGGTTAGCAGCCTTTGTGTTGCTGTAATCGCTGATTATTTTTACAAAGCCGGGGTAACCTTCATCGCCGTTAATGGCCTTGTCCCAATCTTTTTTCTCCCAAAAATCCTGTGCTA
>Ga0302315_10005532_pt1 | contig 10780 bp, 8 predicted proteins | sample III_Palsa_N3_1_FD_200532 | JGI IMG/M metagenome (GOLD analysis project Ga0302315, IMG submission 200532) | Peat permafrost microbial communities from Stordalen Mire near Abisko, Sweden - III_Palsa_N3_1 | ecosystem: Environmental > Terrestrial > Soil > Palsa > Peat permafrost | place: Sweden... | reverse complement strand
TGCTCACCTTCAATTATGTCTTGTTCTCCCTATTCATCCAGGGGACGTTCCTGAGCTGGCATATGCCCCTGCAATTTATTTTATTCCCCTATCTGCTGGTCGTGGCCAGCGGGATGATCTACCGGCTGATCCGGGATAAGATGCAGGAAGAGCAATTCGTACAGGAAAAGGAAAATGAAAACCTGAAGACAGAGTTGTCCCTGCTACGCCTCCAGGTCAGTCCGCATTTTATGTTCAATGTCCTCAATAACATGGTCGCCCTGGCTCGTAAACAATCGGAGCAGTTGGAGCCCTCTCTCATTAAATTGTCCTCCCTGATGCGGTATATGCTCTACGAAGCGGAAGGGAAAGTGTTATTGGACAAGGAAATTGAATATCTCCAAAGCTTCATCGACCTGCAAAGGCAACGGTTTGAGGGATCGATCCGCGTGACCGTGAATGCAGGATATTATGACAACCACCTTTATATTGAGCCTATGCTACTCATTCCTTTCGTGGAAAATGCCTTTAAGCACGGTCAGGATATAACAGGGGACGGGCAGATACAAATTGAATGGATGACAAAGGACCGCACTTTATTCTTTACCGTACGTAATAAGTATACGGCAGATGAAGTGATGATCAGGGATAAGACTTCTGGGATCGGGCTTCAGAATGTAAAAAGGAGACTTAATTTATTGTACCGGGAACAGCATACCTTGACCATTCGGGGAGACGGAGAATGGTTTGATGTGTTCCTTCAAATAACACTTTAGCCGATGCTGCGTTGCATAGCTGTAGACGATGAACAATTGGCGCTGGACCTCCTGGAGGATAATATCAGCAAAGTTCCGTTCCTTCACATGGTGGGGAAATGCAGGAATGCGCTTGAAGCATCCAATATCCTCGCTTCAGAGCCCATAGACCTTGTTTTCCTGGATATACAGATGCCAGGCCTGACGGGCCTCCAATGGGTAGGGAGCCTGGTGCAAAAACCCATGGTCATCCTGATCACTGCCTATGAAAAATATGCGCTGCAGGGCTTCGAACTTGAAGTGGTGGATTATCTGTTGAAGCCGGTGTCCCTGGAACGATTTGTCAAAGCCTGCAACAGGGCTTTGGAACTGCAGAAAGCTCCTGCGCCGGCCATTGCGCCGGAAGAAGAATTTTTCTTTGTTCACGTGGACTATAGCCTTGTGAAGATTGTGGTGCGCGATATCATATGGGTGGAGGGATTGAAGGATTATATCAAGATCCACCTGCAATCCGTTCCCAAGCCGGTGATCACCCGGATGGGAATGAAGGTGATAGAGGACCTTCTGCCATCGAAACGATTCATCCGGGTGCATAAATCCTATATTGTATCCGTAAGTCATATTCAATCGATACGGAAAAACAGTATTTTTCTGGGGGCAGTGGAAATTCCCATCAGCGATCATTACAGGGAGGCTGTGCAAACCATTACTCGCAGGCCCGGATTATAGCCATTAAAACGAACTTTTTCATCGTTATCTATTAGCTTATGCATAGTATCAAATGCCTGATCCTGGCCAAAGAGCCGGGAGATTGGACAAGCCTGGAGAAATATATGGAAGACATCCCCGGGGTACTCCTGCATAAAAGGTCCTCTCAACTGGAGACGATCCTGGATGGCACCCTATCGGACGTTGACGTGATCTTTTGCGAGTTTGGGTTTGTAGAGCAACTAACGACCTACTCGTATATCTACAACGTGAAACTCCCGCAGATCGTTTGCCTGCTCGCGGAACAGGATCATCCGGAAGAACTGGGGGCTAATAAGGTATTTGGATTTTTGACCAGGTCTTTGACGGCTGATCAGATCATTGAAATGATCAGGCAGGTAGTGCTCACAAGGCCTGTTTCAAAAGAGGGGAATGGAAACAAGTGGAAGCGGGAGGGCTTTATATTCATCAATTCCGAATATAAGGTCATCCGTATTAAGTTCGAAGACATCCAGTTTTGCGAAGGGATGAAGGACTATACGCAGATCTATCTTTCAGCAAAGGCGCAGCCGGTCATTACCCTCCAGAACCTGAAAACCTTTTCTTCCAAGCTGCCCGAAGAGATCTTTATCCGGGTGCATCGCTCTTTCGTCGTTTCCCTGCACCACGTGGACACCATTTCCCGTAATGAGATCAGCATCGGGAAGAAGATCATCCCTATCGGGAATAGTTACAGGACCGACTTTTTTCACATCGTGGAGAACAATTCTTGATCGGGGGGCAAAAAAAAGCCGGATCTAGCGATCCGGCTTGTATGAAAGGTGCTTTTTTCTCAATTGAATACCACTCCGAGGTTCTTCATTTCCTGGTAGGAAACAGCCGGAGGAAATTCCCCGTTTTTTAGTTTTTCCATCATCAGATTTCCGACTTTCTGGGCATCTTCCTTTGAGGAGAAGACCTTGTGCCCAGGTACGGCCGGAATCCGGTCCTGGTGGATATACTTTTTATCGTTGAGGGTGATGTCGTACCCCCAGCCAGCGGGAACCTGGAAAGGCCTGCATTCTAATTTTTGAGGCCTTTGTACCTGTGCCCTGGCGCTATCCATTGCCAGAAGTCCTGCCTGAGCAGGTGCTCCCGGGTTAGCGGATTGCCCCTGGACAAGTCCCGGGGGGGCCGAAGTATCCAATCGATGATCCGATTTCACGTAATGGAACACGACCATTGCTGTGGCAACAATGGGTAATGCCCATATCCAAATACTTCTTTTCTTCATCGGTTTGTTCACTGCAAAGAATACTATTGGTTTACATAATCATCCTGGTTGTAAGGCAGGTTGGGATAGAACTGGGTAAAGTCGCCGAAAGAGGAAGTCGGGGTTGGGCTGGAACCACTGGAGCCCAGGCCAAGATATCCGCTGTCATTGATGGTAAGGCCTATGGCCAATTGGCGGGCGCCTCCGGGATAGTTTTGTTTTTGCGTCCAGGTATCAGAAGCAAAATCATATTCCCAGCAATCTGCCAATGCAGCGCCATTTGCGCCTAATGCCACATACGCCTTTGGAATACCGTTATTGTTCATGGTAAATGCTACTGCATTGGAGCGTACGACATGGTAACCGGCATCGTAGCTTTGGTCGGTAACACCTGCGATTGGCCTGAGCTGATAAGCTGCTCCACTGACCCATTGAGGGGTAGCAGTAGGATCATACCTCCAGAAATCGTTCAGTGTTAAGCTGTTATCACCTGTACCGGTAACAATATACGCCCTGTTCTGATATACGAAGGATACAGCGGCTACACGTTTAGGACCAGGATAACTGCCATAAGTCCAGACACCGGTAGTTTCATCCCACTGGTAAAAATCCTTGTAGTTGTATTGACCATCTGTTCCGCCTAATACGCCGCCGATGCCTGTTGCAAGGCCAAAAGCCGTTGCCTGGCTGCGTCCTGCGTTATTAGGGATAGGGATGTTAGTTATCTGACTCCATTGCGTGGAGGCAGTGGGGTCGAACTTATAGAAGTCATTTGCCCAATTGGTCCCTGTTCCCGGAAATACATTGATACCGTTGTACCCTGTACCGCAATATCCGTACTTGGCCGTAGCGAAGCCGACGGCGAAGGCCCTGGCTTGTCCGGGTAAGGTATCCACTTCAGTCCATTGATTTTGAGTGGGATCAAATGCCCAGAAGTCGTTGTAATAATACAGACCGTTAAAACCGGTACCAACATATCCTACGTTTCCAATGGAAAACGCTACCGCGGAGCCCCGGTTTGGGCCGCCAAACGCAGACCTGGTCACCCAGTCTCCATTGTTGTTGTTGCTTCCACTTCCACAAGAAAACAAGGCAACTGACATCGCCACAATAAACAGTAGTCTTTGCACTTTCATTATTTGCACTTTTTGAATTTGAGGCTAAACTATTTTGAATTACGGCGCTAAAATAGTTAAAATGGAATTACAAACGATATTTATAGACCAATTATGTATTTACATATACTAATTTAATTGGAACGCAGTCCCATAGGGAAAGCTGCATTTCCCAGAATTGGACAGGCAAAGAACCGGTCTATGATCCATTGGGTTTAATATATAAATTTAGGCCATTTGTAGATAAGAATGTAGTTTTGGTCCATACTAACAAATTACTAACAGTAATGCCGATAATATTGCAAACGAAATTTTTTAGATTAATGATAATCAGGTTTATGAAGGTTTCACCAAAAAGGTTGAGAAAAGGGCTGTCATGGCTGGGTTGCATGGGACTGGTGGCGATCATTGGCCTGAGCGGTTGTGAAAAGGCAAATATTACTTTTGGTCAGAACCAGATTGACAACAATCTCACCAATATTATCAAAGTGGATACCATTACTCCTGTGATGTCCACGTTGTTTACGGACAGTATCCCTACTTCCGGCTCCGGAGTCGCACTGGTAGGTAACTATAACGATGCGTACTATGGTCCAATCACCGCCCGTTCTTATTTTGAAATTGCCCCTCCCTCTTACCAAACTATAGACCCCAGGGCCATTTTTGACTCTTTGGTGCTGTACGTCGTTCCTAACAAAACGTATTATGGGGATTCTACCGCTCCTATAGACCTATATGCCAGCCAGATCCAATATCAGATGGTGTTTGGCAATAACAGTTCCGGGGCACAGAATTCTTCCTTTTTCAATATTGACAGCTTCCCTGTGCACTCCACCGCGATTGGACACGTGAGTGTCAATATCAAACCCTACTTGCCCGATACTGTCTATATTCCCCTGGATCCAACGCTGGGCAGTCAATTCTTTGACGACTACCGGAATCAGAAATATTACATGCAGAATGCCAACCAGTTCCTGCAGGAGTTTGCGGGCATACAACTGAGTTCGGGTAACAATAATCCTAATGCAAAGAATATTTACGGCTTCAAAGATAGTATCCTGGTGAAGCTATGGTATCACTTGCAAGACATCCACAGTTCATCGGAAGCGCTCTCCTTCAGGTACAGTGCGAAGAACTACCAGTTTAATGAATACCGGAGTGTTCCCAAGGCTCCCCTGGATGAGTTCAATCATTCTTTTTCCACAGTGGTGCAACAGATATATTCAACCAAAGCTAGTTTCAATCACATGGCTTATGTGAACCCATTACTGGGATATACGACAAAAATCCAGTTCCCCGGGCTAAGGGGCCTGTATTCTGCGGATACCAACTTTTCCAGGATATTGAAAGCCCAGATCATTTTCAGGCCACTTTATAATAGTTATAATTATTACACGCTTCTGCCTGCTCAATTGCAACTGGCGGCAAGTACCTCCGTCAATCTTCCGGGGGCGACCGTTGCGTCCGGGGTGCTGACGCTGGACTATGCGACCGGGAATACCTTTTATACGTTTGATATCTCTTCGTACCTTGCGTCTGAGATATTGAACCCGGCGGCCAATTTCGACGGAGACGGGCTTATATTGGAGCCGTCTGCCGCCAATTATTTTACGCAGCCGTATCGGTTAGTATTAGGGGATAGGCTTTATCAATCGCCGCTATCGTCCGACACCTACTTTCAGACCCAGGTAATTTTATATTACGTTTCAGTAAAGAGTGTAGTTCAGTAAAGAGTGTAGATTTCCAATAAATTTGTCGAGGTATCCTTATTTATGAATATGCAAATTCGTTTTACGCTGTTTTGTTTACTGGTCTGTGCCGCCGCGCAGGCCCAAAATACCTCGTCACCGTATTCTATTTACGGTATCGGTGATATACAGACCAGTGCATACAACCGGACCGTCGGGATGGGCAGCACCGGGATTGCCTATCGCAGTGATAATAGCATCATACAGAATAATCCGGCTTCATATACCGCACTTACGCAGCAGTATTTTCATGTGGAGATGGGCGCCAGGGGACAGTTCTCTACCTATACCAATGCTTCGTATACAAATAATGTGGGTGCTTCGGATATTTCCAATGATTTTACAGTAACCCGTTTTGCCGTTGCCACCAAGGTGAATAAACTATGGGGCTTCAGTGCGGGTATTATGCCTTACAGTCAAATGAACTATTCCTTTACGGCTGAAAAACCGTTGGGACCCCAGGGCGAATTTGCCGCCACCAGCTACGACGGGACCGGGGGAATTCATAAAGCATACTGGGGAAACGGGTTCCAGTTAGGCAAGCATTTGTCTCTAGGCTTTACTTCTTCCTTCCTGTTCGGTGCGTTACAACAGGAGCAGACGCTCGTGGCCCCTACGGCCAACGCCGATTTGCTCACCACCAGGAACCTGTACCTCCGCAATGTCAACTTTGATTTTGGTGCTCAGTACTATACGCAATTCGGGAAAGACAAAAAATGGGGGCTTGCACTGGGGGCTACCTATTCTCCCAAGCAGCGTCTGTACGCAGAAGACAGCCTGACTGTCCTCGATAATGGATCTACCATCATCAATAACGCCCTTCTGGACAGGAACTTCCTGAATATCCCTGAAACCTATGGGGCCGGTATCGCTGTTTCGAAGGACAGCAGGATGAGAAAGATAACCTTCCTTGCCGACTATCAACGCCAGGAGTGGACGCCATTGGGCTACACCGGTACAGGGTATGCTTTGCAGAACAGTGACAAGTACTCCGCCGGGATTGAGATCGTTAAGCGGACAAACATATTCAATACCCCTGTCGAACACGTCTATTATCAGTTGGGCGGGTTTTACGACCGGAGCTACCTGTCAATAAGCGGATCTGCCGTACAGGAATGGGGTGCTTCCGCAGGTATTGGCGTAAACCCCCTGAGGTATCCCAAATGGGGTTACAATGTTGCGTTGGAATATGGCGCCCGGGGTAATTATCAGCCTGGAACCATCAGGGAGGACTATGCCCGCCTGACCATTACTATCCACTATTGGGATATATGGTTGACCAAGGGTCGCAGGGTGAATTAGAGATCATATTAGCCTATTTATAAAAGCCGCCCCCCAACCCGGGGCGGCCTTTTTTTTTATATTGGTTTAAAATTGGTTATTTTCGGTATATATGGTCCCTGCACCAGTAGCTAACCAATTCCCGACATCCAAACGCCTTTTTCGTTGTATGGTAAAAAAGTTCTGCCTTTGTCTGATGCTTCTTGACGTTGGATGCTTATACGTCAGTGCCCAAACTTCTTCTTCCAGCCCAGGCGACACTCTCCATCTGGACCTGCCGTCCTGCCTGAATTACGCCATGAAACACCAGCCCGGTCTTCGGGTTTCCATGGTAAATCAACGGATCCTGGATTACGAAGTAAAAGGAGCCCTTTCCCCGTGGTTGCCCCAGATAAACGGAACAGGCATGGTGGAGCATTATACCCAGCCGGCAGTCTCTTTTTTCCCTGCATCCCTGTTTGATTCCTCCGCCAAGGGATACACAGAAGTGCAGTCCAGTCCGACAAATGTCTCCAGCCTGGGCCTGGGACTTACACAGAATATTTACAACCGGGACGTAATGCTGGCGTCGAAAACGGCCAAATATTACAGGAAGTATGCAGCCGAATCGGTGGATAGTGCTAAGATTGACCTGGTAGTGGATGTGAGCAAGGCCTATTATGATGTATTCCTGAGCGAACAGCAAGTGGGTATCCTCCTGGAGGACGTCCAGCGATTGGAACGAAGCGTCAAGGATACGAAGAACCAGTACGATGCAGGCGTGGTAGACAAGACCGATTATAAGCAGGCCGTTATACAGCTCAATAACGCTAAAGTACAGTACAGGATGGCGATAGTGGCTATTCCCGCCAAATATGCTTACCTGAAACAATTAATGGGGTTCCCTGTGGACAGCAGTTTGGGCCTTCATTCCGACTCTACTGAAATGGTATCGGAAGCGATGATCGATACTTCCATGCAACTGGACTACAATAAGAGGATTGAAATCCAGAGCCTGGAAACGCAGAAACAACTGCAGATAGCCGGCTACAACTACCAGCGATTGGGATGGTTGCCTTCCCTGTCTTTTTTTGCAGACTACAACCTGAATTACGGCAATAACACATTCGGACAATTATATAACGCCTCCTTTCCCAATTCATACCTGGGCCTTTCGCTCAGCATACCCATCTTTCAGGGCTTCAAACGCATTTATGCCATGAAGGCGGCCAGACTGGAGGTTGAATTGGTGGATATACACCTGGACGATACCCGACGGATAATTAATACGCAATATCAGCAGGCAATGGCGGCCTACAGGGGAGACCTGGAAAACTGGAAGGTGTCACAGGAGAACATTGGCCTTTCCAGGGAAGTATACAATACTGTCACCTTACAATACAAGGAAGGGATAAAAACCTACCTGGACGTCATTACGGCGGAAGCGGATCTGAGGACGTCGGAGATCAACGGGTTGAATGCCCTGTTTTCCCTCCTGTCAGACAAGATGGACGTGTTGAAGGCTGTAGGGATGGTCAATACGAATATTAACTAATTGCACTCACAAAAGCTCACATAAATGAAACCGAGCACTACCATGAAAAGAGCCGTCTTGTTGCTAACCGGGGCCGGAGCCCTCCTGTTTTATTCCTGCGGGCAAAAGACGGCCCAGGCGCCGGTTATTCCGCCCGTTGCCATTAATACGGATACCGTAAAAGAAGCTAATATGACCTTTTCTGCTACTTACCCGGGAAAGGTGGTCGCCTTAAAGCAGGTGGATATACACCCTGAAGTACAGGGGTATATCACTGGTATATATTTCAAGGATGGACAGCATGTTCACCAGGGCCAGTTACTCTACGAAATAGACAAACGGAAATACCAGGCAACCTATGACCAGGCTGTAGCGGGCTTGCATACGGCGGAAGCTACCTTGCTCAAGGACCAGCAGGATGTTGACCGCTATACCCGCCTTTTTCAACAGGATGCGGTAGCCAAACAGAAACTTGATTATTCCGTGAGTGCACAGAAAAGTGATCAGGCGCAGGTGGAATCCTCCAAGGCGGCTATCTCAAGCGCTTCCACCGATCTGCACTATGCAAGTATCACTGCCCCGTTTGACGGGACCATCGGTATTTCCCAGGTCAGGCTAGGGGCTGTTGTTTCAACCGGTTCAACGGTACTGAATACTATTTCCAGCGATAACCCGATGGCCGTGGATTTTGAACTGGATGAGAAGCAACTCCCGAGTTTTGAAAATACCCTGCGTAAGTATTCCCATATCGATTCTTTGTTCACCCTTTACCTTCCGAACCAGGAAGCCTATCCCTCTTACGGGACATTCTTTACTATAGACCGTGCGGTGGATCCTCAGACGGGGACGATCACGGTCAGGATCACCTGTCCCAACAAGGAGAGTAGCAGCCCTCTCAAGGCGGGACTGAGTGTAAATGTAAGGGTGCTGAGCCCGGGCAGTGGGGGAGTGCAGGTCGTCATACCTATGACCGCTACCATGGAGCAAATGAGTGAATACTTCGTGTTCATGGTGCAGGACTCTACCGTTAAACAGCAAAGGGTTAAACTGGGTGCAAGGGCAGGGAACATGGTCGTCGTGCTGGACGGCCTCAAGACCGGCGACGTTATTGCCAGGGACGGCATTCAGAAATTGCACGACAAGAGCGTAGTGAAAATAGGCGCTCCGGGGCCTGGCGCCCCAGGGGCCGGGGCTACCGGTACTCCTGCGGCTAAATAACCGGCACTCCTGCGGCTAAATGATATCAATTATCCTAATTAATGGTAAGACATGATCGCTGATACTTTTATTGAACGCCCGGTTACAGCCATTGTCATTTCGATTGTCATCGTATTGGTGGGTCTGCTGGCCCTGTCCTCGTTGCCCATCAGCCAATATCCCGATATCTCACCACCTGTGGTATCTGTAACCGCCAGTTATACCGGGGCCGACGCCCAAACGGTGGAACAAACGGTCGCCACCCCGATTGAGATCCAGGTGAACGGTGTGCCCGGAATGGACTATATCCAGACGTCCAACACCAGTTCTGGCGCGATGAACATGAGTGTCAATTTCAAGATCGGGACAAATGTGGATATCGCCGCCCTGGACGTAGAAAACCGTGCCGCGATTGCCTCTCCTGCTTTGCCGCAGGAAGTGAGCCGTTTAGGGGTGGTCGTCCGTAAAAGAAGCCCGAGCATATTGCTGCTGGTAGCCCTTTACTCGCCCAAAGGAACGCACAGTATCCCTTTCCTGGACAACTATACAAATATATACCTGCGAGACGCCTTACTCCGGGTGCCGGGAGTAGGGGACGTCATTTCCAGGGCTGATGATTTCAGTATGCGCGTTTGGTTAAAGCCGGACAAACTGGCTCAATACGGCCTGACCGCCGGCGATGTGTCCAACGCCCTGCAGGAGCAGAATGTACAGGTGGCTGCGGGCGCTATCGGAGCCCCTCCCCAGCCCGGCGTGCAGCCTTTTGAATACAATGTGTATGTGAACGGACGGCTTAGCAAAGTGCCCGAATTTGAGAATATTGTAGTGAAGACAAATCCCGGAACGCATTCTATCATCTATCTCAAGGATGTAGCCCGGGTGGAGTTGGGGAAATTCGCTTACGCCAGCAATTCCTTCGTGGACAGCAGGCCGGCATCCTACCTCCTCGTATACCAGACGCCGGGCAGCAATGCCATCCAGGTGGCCAATGGCATCTATAGTACGCTCACGGACCTGAAGAGTGCATTCCCCTACGATGTGGATTACGTAGTACCCTTTGAATCCATATCCGTGGTAAAGGTATCCATATCCGAAGTGGAGACCACCTTGCTCGAAGCCTTGGGTTTAGTGGTCTTGGTGGTATTCCTGTTCCTTCAAAGCTGGAGGGCCACCCTGATCCCCGTGCTCGCCATTCCCGTATCCATCATAGGCACTTTTTCCTTTTTCGTACC
>Ga0302315_10005530_pt1 | contig 10781 bp, 10 predicted proteins | sample III_Palsa_N3_1_FD_200532 | JGI IMG/M metagenome (GOLD analysis project Ga0302315, IMG submission 200532) | Peat permafrost microbial communities from Stordalen Mire near Abisko, Sweden - III_Palsa_N3_1 | ecosystem: Environmental > Terrestrial > Soil > Palsa > Peat permafrost | place: Sweden... | reverse complement strand
CCAACCCTTTAAAAATGGTATGCCTGATGGCAAATGGGAGGTTTTTGCCGATGGTTTTGCCGGAACAGAAGAACAAAAAGCATCCGGGCATGCAGTTCATCGGCCATGCGGTTTAGCCCAGGGGCCTGACGGTTCTTTATATGTAACCGATGACGTTAAAGGGACAATTTATAAAATCACTTATCAAAAATAATGAAACAGCTTAGAATAACAGGACTGATTGCGGTATTATTACTGACGGGTATTTCCGTTTCACAGGCCCAGCAAAAGAAACAGGTGCACCACACGGGTCAAAGCCTGGCAGCAGCAATGGCACGGGGGCAGGCCGTTTACACGCAGGTTTGCCTTCCCTGCCATATGGCAGATGGCGGCGGCGTGCAGAATATGAACCCGCCTTTAGTTGGTACAACCTACGTATTGGGGAATAAAGCTGCTTTGATTAAGATAGTATTACATGGCTTTAATGAAGATGTTGAAATAAATGGGAATACTTATTCCAATATCATGGGTGCCCATGATGATTTGACCGACCGGCAAATAGCCGATGTGCTAACTTACGTTCGACATAGTTTTGGCAACAAGGCAAGCATCGTCAATGCTACCGAGGTATCAAAAGTAAGAGCTGCATCAAAAAAATAATCCAATCGTTGATAAATTGTTCCGCCCGTATCCTGTGCAAAACCTGGTGGATATAATATCAATTATGCTATTATCTTAATTTATCACTTTGAATACCCCTATGCTGATTTAATCACTACCACATTCCTATAGAACGCCTGATATTAATGGTGTTATGTAACAATTTTGCAGGAAAATTATTTTTAAATCACAAACATATGATGTTTTAATTAAAACATCATATGTTTGTGATGGCAAATGACGAATATGAGGGCCTCAGAAAAATTAAGTGACCAGGTAACGAATAAAATAAGGCGTGATATTAGCCAGGGTGTATATAAAGTAGGTGAAAAAATACCGGCTGAACCCGAATTAATGAAACTATATAGTGTAGGCAGGTCGACAATCAGGGAAGCGATCAAAACCCTGGCTATGACGGGCATATTGAGGGTACAGCAAGGTTCCGGTACTTTTATAAATGCGGGTGTACAACATGAAACAATTGATCAGCGGTTAAGGCGCGCCGATTTTGACCAGGTCAATGCAGTAAGAAAATTACTTGAAGCGGAAATAATAAGATTGGCCACAAAAAATCATACGGAGAAAGATTTGGAAGAAATGAAAGAGTGCCTTGAAAAAAGAAGATTGGCAATATTGACTGATGGGCTTCAGGCGTGTGTGGATGCGGATATCGTCTTTCATGTGGCCATTGCCAGGGCTTCTTCAAACGATGTGCTCGCGGACCTTTATCAAAGCTTTACTTCAGTAATACGGGAATACTTCGCCAAAAGAGAGACGCTGGGAGTAAGCCATTTTGCAATGAGCCATCACCTGCATGTGCAGTTGTTGCAAGCTATTAAGAGCAAAAAGGAAAAGCAGGCTCAACTGGCGATCGATAAAATAATAGAGAATAACTACTAAGTGTAGTTTGCTTATTTGAAATAGTAAACAAGAATGAAAAAGATATTGCATAGCACATTAAAGCTGTTACTTGTATCCCTGATATTTTTAGGGTTACAGGGCAGGGTATTACAACGTTATGCGGAAATCTTTAAGAAGAGCCTCGAAAGTGAAACAACACATCCGGAAAAAGCACATGTTAACGATAGTGCTGTTTATTGTAAGTTGCAGTGCTATACCCAGCACTTCCAAAGGCTTCACGTTCCGGTTGCCGCACTTTTATTCACTTTAATAATAGCACCGGTAATTACGCGGTTGTTATATGTGCCCTTTAAAGAAAAATTTTCTACAACAGGTACTGTCCGCCTCTTACCGCTCAGGGCGCCACCTGTTTTTGATCTGCAGCATAACTTATGTGCTTTTAATTTCCATAGCCTGTACCGGCTGGATTTCTAAAAATTTTACAGATGTGACCTTTAAGGCCATCAAGTTAAGAATTGATTTTTTTATTATGAAATCGATGGCGAAGCTGATCGTTATTAGCTTCATTTCGACAGTCATATATTCAAAACAAGCCTTCATTTGGCATCAATTAAAGAATGAAAATAGATTAATTTAATTTGTATGTTACTTAAATTTATTCCCGACCAAAGTCGGGGAAAGCAAGGCCTTAAAAAGGCCTATATTCAGGCCTGCATTTGCCTTATAGCAATTACGTTTATCGACCTGATAGTGCCAGCCAGGATAAGGCTTGATGCTTTATATGTATGTTGCGTGTTGCTGATTGTTGGGCAGCCTTTGAAAAGAATTATTATTTTTTCCATTGTCGCTTGTAGCCTGATTCTGATTGCACATTTGAAAATGAATGCAAGGCCCGAGCTTTCCTGGATTGGCTTTACAAATGCAGCTATTTCGATGATTGCTGCAATTATAACATCTTATGTTGCTGATAAAATACTGAAGAAAAACAGGCTTTTGGAACATAGTGTAGCGGAAGGTAGCCGGAACCTGGCTGAGGTAAATAGCACGCTGGTAAAATCGCAATCACACCTGCGTACTATTTTTAAAACTACCGACATTGCATTTTTATTGCTGGACGGCGATCTGCAAGTATTAACTTATAATGCGATTGCCAATCAGTGGTCTAAACAGTCATTGGGGACACAACTGCAGGAGGGCGTCTCTTTCACGGAACTCCTTGATGGCGAACATAAAGGTGCCGCAAGCAATATGATGTATGCAGCGATGATCGGTGATCCCATACATTATGAGACTTTTTACCCCCAACTGAACGGCGAACCAGAATGGTACAATATCAGTTTAAACGCGGTAAAAGACCACCAGGACAAAACAATAGGGCTTTGCTGTTCTGCCATCAACATTACATCCGCTAAATTGGCGGAAATTGAACGAACCCGGATTACTGAAGACCTGGAACACCGTAATAATGACCTGGAACAATTCTCCTATATTGTATCCCATAACCTGCGTGCGCCGCTGGCGAATATCACTGGCCTGGCCCAGATCCTGAAGCAGGCTGATCTTCGTTCAAAGGAACTGGCTAAGACCGAGGACCTCCTTTTTCAATCTGTTATGAAGCTTGACGAAATTATCCGCGATCTTAACCATATTTTGCAGGTTCGGCGGAAAGTTATAGAAAAAAAGGAAAAGATTGTTCTTTCGGAGCTGCTCAGCGACATCCTCACCGGTTTCCACCTTGTGATTGAACAAGAAAATACACAGGTTTTAACTGATTTTTCAGAAGCAGTCGAACTCTTTTCAATAAAAAGTTATTTATACAGCATTTTCCTTAACCTGGTGTCTAACAGTATTAAATACCGGCAACCGGATAAGCCATTGATAATTGAGATCAAATCGTGGATAGAAAATGATAAGCTGATCATCTGGTTTAAAGATAATGGCCGTGGAATAGATCTAACCAGGAAAATAAATGAAATATTCGGCCTTTATAAGCGCTTTCACCCGGATATTGAAGGTAAGGGTATGGGCTTATTTATGGTTAAAAGCCAGGTGAAAACTTTAGGAGGCGATATTGATGTTCAGAGTCAGCCCGGAGTTGGTACTGCATTTTTAATCTCGCTGCCTTATGATCATTAGCAAAAAATTATTGAGGTTACAGGCGCCGCATAAATAAGGACAAAAAAATAATAGTTTTGCTAATGGGTAATGTTAAAGATCCTTTTACACCAAAACATAAAAAATCATGAGCACAACAAAAATAGGCTGGATAGGACTAGGCAAAATGGGTGTTCCCATGTCGCAATCATTAATAAAAGCCGGCTTTCCTATGATTGTGTACAATCGCAGTAAAGAAAAGGAAGAAAGTTTAAAAGCAAGCGGCACCAGCGTTGCATCAACTCCCGCCGCTTTGATACAGCAGGCGGATGTTGTTATCCTGATGGTTACTGATGATAAAGCTATCGATGATATTTTTAAAGGCGCCAGTGGGCTGTTAAGTGCAGGCACCAGCGGAAAAATCATTATTAATATGAGCACAGTATCGCCGGCGATCAGTAGGGAGATGGCAGTTGCCTGTGCAAAGCAGGGCAATAATTATTTGGATGCACCGGTATCAGGCAGTGTAAAACAAGCCGAAGAAGCACAACTGGTTATTATGGCAGGTGGAGATGAAAGCACGTTTGGGAAAGTTAAACCCATACTTGAAAAAATTGGCAGCATGGCCCTGCTGGTAGGCGATACGGGTGCGGGTAATACTACAAAACTGGTTATTAATACCTTACTTGGCATACAAGCGCAGGGATTGGCAGAGGCATTTGTTTTCGCGCAACAGCAAGGCATTAAAACGACCGACCTCGCCACGCTCATCAACAACAGTGCGCTGGGCAGCCCGTTAATTAAAATAAAAAGCGAAGCCATCATAAATAATAATTTCAATGCGGTGTTTTCATTGAGCAATATTGCGAAAGATCTGCGCCTTGCAAAGGACATTGGCCTTTCAACCCCGCTTGCTGAAATTGCTTACCAAACATTCCAGGATGCTGAACCTGCTTTAGGCGGCGAGGATATTATCGCGGTTTACAAGCAAATAAATACTTGATTTTTGTTGAAAGCGGGATATTGCAGCTATTAATTTTTTCGCACTGTAATAACACAGGGTGAAAAATTTGTAGTCATTCAGGGTTTCGAATGCTCCAGATTTAAAACCCGTCACCATGGAAATGCCGCGTCGAAACCGAAATATTTATTATTTTGGGACAAATATCAGCCTACAATATGGAAAAAGGACGTTTGGAAGCATTCAGTGATGGTGTGATTGCTATTATTATCACCATAATGGTGTTGGAACTGAAGGTGCCTGCCGGAAAAGGCGGCGATACCCTTGCAGCGTTAAAACCACTATTCCCGGTTTTTATCAGTTATATTATCAGCTTTGTATATGTTGGCATTTACTGGAATAATCACCATCATATGTTCCAGGTGGTAAAATCGGTAAATGGTGCAGTTTTGTGGGCAAATATGAACCTGTTGTTCTGGCTGTCGATAATGCCGTTTGTAACCGGCTGGATGGGCGAGAATAATTTTACCAAATGGCCTATTATCCTCTATGGCTGTTCGCTCATTATGTGTGCGATTGCCTATACCATCTTACAAACGGTACTAATTCGCCACGAAGGAAGAGGTTCGTTATTGGCTGAAGCCACGGGCAGTGATTTTAAGGGCCGTGTTTCTGCCTTGATTTACGCTTGTGCCATTGCCGTAGCTTTTATTAACCCATGCATTAGTTTTATTATGTATGCTGTGGTTGCGTGCATCTGGTTCATTCCCGACCGCAGGATAGAAAAGCGGGTGATAAATGACGAACAGTAATACTCCTGTTTAATTGTAAATAGTTATATTAGCATTAAGAAATTCGAGTTGAGATATGGATTTGCAGGCGGAAAAACTAAATATTTTACAAACTATAATGAGCACCACAGATGAAGGGCTTATTATGGATGTAAAAGCTTTTTTATCAGATAGAAAGAAAGACTGGTTCGATGAACTTAGTGAAGCGCAACAACAGGATGTGGTTGAAGGCTTGAAGCAGGCTGATAACGGCGAAACAATACCACATGATGAAGTTGTCAAATTATTTGGTAAATGGGGTTTGAAATAGTCTGGACTCCAAAAGCTGTTGAAACCTTTGGCAAACGAATAGCTTACCTGGAAGAAAACTGGACCGAAAAAGAAATATTTAATTTTACTTCACGTGTAAATGAGTATTTAGAAACATTGCGTACCCAGCCATTAATGTTTCGTATTTCCGAAAAGAAAAAGCATGCACATATAGGCGTTAATTATAAAACAAGTATCCCTCATTTATCGGGTTAAGTCAAGGAAAAATACTATTGAGTTAATCGCCTTCATTGACAACAGGCAAAATCCTAAACGTCAGCGTTATTAGAAGAATTATGTGGATTAAGTGGTAGCGCTCACCACTTGGGCAACCGAAATTTTCGCACTCGACGGCACTGTAAACGTAAATTCCGATCCTTCGCCCAGCTCACTTTCTACCCAAATGCGCCCGTTGCATTTCTCAACCAGGTCCTTACAGAATAGTAATCCCATACCTGTGCCCGACTCGTTGCCTGTGCCGGTTTTGCTGTCAACCTTATTGCGGAAAAGTTTTTTAAGCTGATCTTCGGATATGCCCATGCCGGTGTCTTTTATACTTATCACCACATCGCCGTCCTCAATAACTGCGTTAACGCTTATTACATCACCATCCGTTGAAAATTTAATAGCATTGGTAATGAGGTTACGTATAACAATGCGGATAGAGTTCGGGTCGGCAGATGCCATCGTATCGTCCGGTACATTATCGATAAAGCTGATACCCTTTAAAAATGCCTGGTCCTGGTGGCCTTCAATTTCATAAGCTATAATCTCTTTTATAGAGAAAACCTTTACCGAATTTTCGAAATTTTCCATCTGGCTGTTTATCCAGAACAGCAACGTATCCAGGAAGTCGGATGTATATTCCAGTTTCTTCAGCACGGTGGGTATCATTTCTACCAACTCCTGGTGCGTAATGGAATCATCCTGTAACAGGTTGAACAAGCCGCGCAGGGTGCTCAGCGGGGCGCGAAGATCATGCGCCAGCACCGAAATTAAACGGTCTTTTAACGTGTTCAGGTCATTTAATTTATGTGCCTGTTCGTCAATACTGGCTTTTTGGTATAAAACTTCGTGGTTCTTTTCTTCAAGCTGAGTATTGATCTTTTGCTGTTTACGTTTCTGCCTGTAATAAACAAATGCCGTTACGATCATCCCCGCAAGTGCAACCACGAAAATGGTATTGATCAGCCGTTCGCTATGCATCTTTTGCTGGTACAAAAGCTCGCGTTCATGCTGCTGTTGTTCCAGCAGGCGTTGTTTTTCGGTAAAATTGAGTTCGTAATTATACGAAGTTAGTTTTTGTATGCTTTCGTTATTTTTTATTTCGTTTTTCAGGTCCAGGTACTGGTTCAAAAGCTCATCAGCCTCTTTATACCTGCCCAATCCTGTGAGTGTTTTACTTAGTTGCAAAGCAGCATCGGACCTAACAGAAATATTTCCAAGCTTAACCGCCAGCGCTTGCCCCTGCAAAGCCAAATTGTAGGCTTTGGTATAATTCTTTTGCATGTTATAGGCTGTTGACAAACCGATATAAGCATAAGCCTGGTTGTAAACAAACTTATAATTGCCGGCGATACGTGCCGAAGTATCCAGAAATTTTATGCCTTTTGGCAGCTGACCGGTATGGGCATAACAAAGCCCGATATCGGTATATAATGAGGTTAAGCCATCAATATCATTTTGCTTTTTGGCAATTTTAAGCGCTATGTAGAGATGAGTAAGCGCCACATCGTATTTTTTTTGGGCGAGCAATACCTCGCCAATATTCTCATTCATGGTGCCTGCACCCTGCACATCGTTCTCACCCTGCACTATATTTAGCGCTTTATAAAAATAATCAAGCGCAGTAGGGTACACCTCCATCGCCTGCATGGTAACGCCTATGTCGTTATATATCTCGCCCGAAAGAACTTTATATTTATTTTTCACGGCGATAAAAAGCGCTTTGTAATAGTAATCAAGCGCGTTTGGCAACTGGCCTTCGCTGTAAAATACAATGCCGATGTTTTTATAGGCATCGGTCATACCGTGTTCATCCTTTAATTTTTTACTACAGCTTAATGCCAGGTTGAGAGATGCCAGTGCCGACCTGTAATTAGCAAGCAGGTTGTACATACGCCCATAAGCTATGTAAGTTTTGCCCAGGCCGTTGATGTCATTTAGTTTTTTAAAGAGTTTTATAGCGGAGTCAAAATCCTGTGTTGCTTCAAACGACTTTCCCCTGAGGCTGTTTGCCCTGCCGATTTGCAGCAACCCGCCGGCCAAACCTGAATCATAGTTTAGTTTTTTGGAAAGATTGATGCTTATTTGTGCGTAGTAATAGGTACTGTCGGGATTAAACTGGAAGTACTCTTCCGCCAGTTTATTCAGGCGGTTGATATTGGCGGTATCAGCAGCATCCTGTTTTTTTGGCGAGGCACTCAGCAGCGTTTTTATGCTGTCGGCATCGCCATTGCCTATCTCCGGGCCGCGAAGAGCGGCCGATCCTGAAAAATAAAATAATAAAAAAATAAATGTTAAGTAACCCCTCAAATCGAAAAAAATTTAATGCCGCTTCTATTATATCGTGACAGCTTAATTACTGTTGTTTACTTTTTACGCAAGTAGTTAACAATAGGTTCAGTTACAGTCTATTATTTTTTAATCATAGTTTAATTTTTCAGTTTATTTGAAGGCCGTTAGGGCCTGAAAAGGGCGTTAAATGGAGTTAAAAACAGATTTTTAATTCATACGGCTCTTTTTAATTTTTATTCATTAATTTACCCCTTTTGCAGCCTAAATGCATAGCAGTTTAATTTGGGGTGAATTTTTGACGGGTGCCTGGCAGCCTTTTGTATTTTACAAACGGGTTGGCCTGCTCTTTGTCGGCTTTTTGCTTTTGCCCATCTATTTATTTGCCGAAGGAAGTAAAGAGTTGAGCGCCAACGGCGGTTACCGGGCTTACCTGTTTTCGAGCACAGTTGCAAACCAGTCGTTCCCGTTCCCCACTTTAGGCACCATGAAGGTATATGTTAACGCTGGCGAAACCATAAATGTCGGTTCAAGTGTGCAGGGCATGTTTTCAGGAACGATAAACCTGCGAGCGCCTGATGGCTCAACCTATACCAGCGGTAATTCGGCAACAGTAGGGCTTATTGCAAACCGGGGCCAGGAAATGGCCGGGCCTTTACCCAATGTCGGCGGATATACGCCATTTACAATCACCGTAAAAGCCGGGCAGGCCGGTATTTGGGAAATAGATTTTATTTCGGAGACCGATGGCGTTGATATTGGCGTAAACCCGCCACAGGTGCCCGCCAATGCCGCTTGGACACAGCCCAATGGTATTTACATCAGCGCCTTTGATGTTTCGGTACGTAATGCCGCCAATACCCAATTTTTAACAGGGCGTGTTTTTACGAACGTTTTTTCGGGGATATTGGGCACATTTACGGCAGGCTTTAATGCCATATTGAATATATTGACCAAAGATGGCTACCAATATACCCTAAACAATAATGGCCAGGCAGGCAACGGCTTCACCTTTTTTGTAAACAACAAGGGCTTCAGGAACAGCGATGGCAGCCCATCGTACCAGAGCACAACCAATATTACCACCCCCGATGTACAGGACCCCCGGTCTGACGATACCCTGTCGGATGTTACGCATAAAATATTTTTTAATACGCCTGCGGCCGATCTGCCCACATCGGCAAAAACGCCTGAAGGCAGTACTACCTGGCTATTAACCACGCCGGCATCGCCAACTATAACCAGCCTTGGGTTTATAGGCCGCGAAGGGACGCCCGGTCGTGGCGGCACCAATCCGCTTGGAGGATATTTTGATTTTACCGCTTCCGGCGGCGGTACCTATGTAATACAGGTAGATGTAAATAAGAACGGTTCATTTAGCGACCCGATAGATGTGAAACTTACCGGGGCGGTAAACCAGGGTGCAAATGCTGTGTACTGGAATGGGCTGGATGGCCAGGGCAACAAAGTCCCGGCTGATACCAATGGCTATAAAGCAAATATTTCCGTAGCTGTTACTGCCGGCGAGGTGCATTTCCCGTTTTTTGATGTGGAACGAAACGTAAACGGCATTATCCTCACACGGCTCAATGGCCCATATGCGCCCGACGACAGTATATATTGGGACGATTCGCAGATACCCGTGATCGGTACGCCATCAAACCCGATTGTAAACCTCACAGGGGTAAGCAGTAATATAAACGGGCACAAATGGGGTACGGCAACAACTGACCCGCTTAACCAGGATGATTTTGGCAATAACGAGGGTATTGATACCTGGGCTTACATCCACAACGTGGCAATAAGCAGTTCGGTGAGCTTTATTTTGCAGGAAGCTGATCTTGCTGTTGATTCGATCACGTCGGTGGCAGGTTGCGCGGGGCAGGCGATTACTTATAACATCACCGTAAACAATAACGGGCCGGATAATGTTACCGGGGCGGAGTTCCAGTTCAATTTCCCTAATACTGTTACAAATATCTCGGTTAAAAGTGCCGGGTTAACGGGCACTTCTTCAACTTCAACCGATACAACTACTGCTACCTATTATAAAACGGGCATAAACCTAACCAACGGCGCATCGCGCATATTTACGGTTACGGGCAAGATAACCCAGTCGGCAACACCGCCGCTTACAACATCTGCAAGCATGCTGCGCCCGGCTGATGTAACCGACCCCGATGCTACCAATCCCGATGCCGCCCCGCCAACCGACCCGGTAAATGAGTGTAATTCGCTGCCATCGGGCATGGGCTGTAATAACATTGCAGCTAATTCAGCTAATTTTGAAATAGCGCCAAATGCCGGGCCCGATCAAACAGTTTATCAATACACAACAGCAACCTTGGTCGGCACAGGTTTGGGTTCGTGGACGCAGGCTTCCGGCGATCCGGCATCTGTAAATATTAACAGCCCGGCAAGTGTATCAACAGAAGTAACAGGTCTCAATACACAGGGTGTTTACCATTTTGTATATGCCGACCCGGATGGTTGTTCGGATACCACGACGGTAACCGTTGTGCCGGATGAAATGGTCATCCCCAATATTTTTACGCCAAATAACGATGGTAAGAATGATCTTTTTGTGATCAAGGGATTGGAGGCTTACCCCG
>Ga0302315_10005529_pt1 | contig 10781 bp, 10 predicted proteins | sample III_Palsa_N3_1_FD_200532 | JGI IMG/M metagenome (GOLD analysis project Ga0302315, IMG submission 200532) | Peat permafrost microbial communities from Stordalen Mire near Abisko, Sweden - III_Palsa_N3_1 | ecosystem: Environmental > Terrestrial > Soil > Palsa > Peat permafrost | place: Sweden... | reverse complement strand
ATTGTAATCCATATCAGGGCAATAACACTGGAAAACAACGCCAGATCTGGTAAAGCCTTCTATTCCTAAATCACCTTGCCAGGCAGGCATTTCCTGATAGCCGTCGCTTTCATATTTGTGCTTAAAGCATAGTTGGCAGAAATCTTCCCAGCTGTCGCCATTAAAAGTGCCGTAAATGGTTTTATACATTATAGTGAAGAGGTTTATATTTAGTATTTGGAAAATTAGTATAATATTAAATACTATCCTAATAATCGGTAAATTTTCATTCATACCAACTGATGTACGCAACCTCACAAAAAGCGCTATGTCTGATCATTCCGCAATGGGTTGACGATTATTGATACCAAATATCCGTTTATCAGTGTACTTAAATCGCCAATAAATCAAGCGCCATTAATTTTGTTCAATGCAAAAACTTCAAAATTGTGTGAGAAATGTGTGAGAATAAAAAAACCCAACTCGCCAGAGTTGGGTTAAATCATTGATTTTCAGGCTCCTGAGGCTGGGCTCGAACCAGCGACCCTCTGATTAACAGTCAGATGCTCTAACCGGCTGAGCTACTCAGGAATCAATTTCCGGTTTGGAGTGTGCAAAAGTATGATTTTACAGGTAATTACACAATATTGTCTGAAAAAAAATAAAAAATATTTAGGGTAAGTTCATTGATGTGGCTTATAACCTTAAAAATCAGGATATTGGATTATGACAATCGTTGCGTTAAGGATTGAAACGGATACCGGCCGGGCGTGGGGCGTCAGCACCGGCAGTGGTTAATGCCTGTGTAGTATGAGTGTAAAGCCTGGCCGCCCCTATCGGCGGCAACGCCCAAAATAGGGGTAAAGGGTTGCCCCACACCTTTAATATTGTTTTTTAACACCCAAATACGGGTTAAAATCGCAATATTTGCCCAAAATATTTAGGATGAGTTTAGTAGTTATTGGCACCGTGGCGTTTGATGCCATTGAAACACCTTTTGGTAAAACAGATAAAATTGTTGGCGGCGCGGCTACCTACGCAAGTTTGGCGGCATCGTACTTTTATGATAAGGTGAAAATTGTAGCTGTTGTCGGCGATGATTTTCCGCAGAGCGAGATAGAGGACTTCCATAACCACCATATCGGTACCGAGGGCTTGCAGGTTAAAAAAGGCGGGAAATCGTTCTTTTGGTCGGGCAAGTACCATAACGATATGAACAGCCGCGATACGCTGATCACTGAACTGAACGTTTTGGCTGATTTCGACCCCATTATTCCTGAAAGTTACCAGGATTGCGAATACCTGATGCTGGGCAACCTTACGCCGCAGGTGCAGCAAACGGTTATAAAACGCCTCAGGAACCGCCCGAAGCTGATCGTAATGGATACCATGAACTTTTGGATGGATATAGCCATGGACGGCCTGCTGGAAACCATTAAGCTGATTGATGTTTTAACCATTAACGATGCCGAGGCACGCCAGTTATCGGGTGAGTACTCGCTGGTTAAGGCGGCCCGCAAGATCTTAACGATGGGCCCAAAATATCTGATCATAAAAAAAGGCGAACACGGTGCTTTGCTGTTTAGCGATGATCTTATATTTTCGGCGCCGGCATTGCCGCTGGCCGATGTATTTGACCCAACCGGCGCTGGCGATACCTTTGCGGGTGGGTTTATTGGCTACTTAGCCAAAGTGGGCACCATCAACTTTAACAATATGAAGAACGCGATTATATTTGGTTCGGCGCTGGCATCATTTTGTGTGGAGAAATTTGGTACCGAAAAGATCAGGAACCTTACACAAAAAGAAGTTGCAGCAAGGATCGAGGAGTTTGTCACTTTATCGCAATTTGCCATTATATCTTAAGTTAGTTAAAACTAATAACCTGCTGCTGCCGTTTTCTATATAAAACAAACTATTATGAAATACAGGCAACTGGGAAATACAGGCGAGAAGCTATCGGCCATTGGTTTGGGCTGCATGGGCATGACACATGCTTATGGCGAGCGCGATGACACGGAATCTATCAAAGTACTGGAGCTGGCTATCGACCTGGGTATTAACTTTTGGGATACCGCCGATATTTACGGGCCGCATACCAACGAGGAACTCATATCAAAGGTGTTAGCACCAAACCGCGATAAAGTTTTTATAGCTACAAAATTTGGCTTTAAGAATTTAAAAGATGGCGACAGGGGTTTCGACGCTTCGCCTGCCTATGCTAAGGAGGCGGTAGAGGCCAGTTTAAAGCGTTTAAAGGTTGATGTGATCGATCTGTATTACGCCCACCGGGTTGATCCTGCGATACCTGTTGAAGAAATGGTAGGTGGCATGGCCGAACTGGTTAAAGAGGGTAAGGTGCGTTACCTGGGCCTTTCAGAGGCATCTGCCGAAACGCTGGCAAAAGCCTGCGCAGTGCATCCGATAGCAGCCCTGCAAAGCGAATACTCATTATTGACCCGCGATGCCGAGGATAACATCATTCCGGCCTGCCACGAACTGGGTATTGGGTTTGTGCCGTTCAGCCCGCTATCGCGGGGATTGTTCAGCGCTACATTGCCTGCTAACGAAGGTGGGTTTAAGGCTGATGATTTCAGAAAGAGTATACCCCGCTTTAGCGGCGAATATTACGAGAACAACACCAAGCTGGCAGATGATTTTGCCAGGCTTGCCGCCGACAAAGGCTGTACGCCTGCGCAACTGGCTTTAACCTGGGTTTTGGCGCAAGGCGATGATATTATCCCCATCCCCGGTACAAAAAAGACAAAATATTTAAAGGAAAATGCCGCTTCGGTAGACATTACTTTGGATGACAGCGATTTTACAGCTATTGAAGAAGTTTTAAAACGGCACCCTAACACCGGCCCGCGCTATACAGCCGCCGCCATGAGCCTGGTAAACAAATAAAATCAATATCATTTCAACTGCCCGATTGCTTTAAAACGCTCAAAAACTTCGTGGCTGTGCGGGGCATCGGGCAGTTCATCGGTAAGGTCTTGCCCTGCCCAGTGTTCGTAGTGTTTGCCGTGGCTCCACAGGCGGCTTTCGGTTACATCATAAATAACGCCCTTGTAAGCCACCCAAATTTCGGGCTTATCCTGCCCATTGCGCAGGGCCAGTTGTGATTTGGTATATGGTGGCAACTCAGTCATGGTACAATTTCTTTTTCGACCTCAGCCTGAAATATTCAAAAAAACCAATATTCAAAAGCAGCAATGCCATGCAGTAAAAATGATCTTCGATGGGGATGCTGCCTATGCGCCTGCCCAAATTTTGGGCATCGTTATATAACACCACCGGTAAGCCTGTCAGTATGCCGTTGATGATGTAAAAAGGGATAAGCGCTACCAGGTAAGCCACATAAAAGCGGTTGAGCCACCGCACCTTGAAAATAAACTGGAACATAATCACCAAAAATGCCAGCAGGGTGAAGGTTACCCTGGTATACATGCGGTGATGATAGAATATAAGGATGAGTATAGAAAATATAATAATGAGATTTGATATGATGCGCGTAAGGCGGATATCAATTTCGCGCTTGATATAATAGTTTAAGCAGGCATAAATAAACAGGCAGGCAAAGGGCACGGTTAAAAAGAACAATATCTCTTCGACCGGTAAGCGGAAAACCGTTATGCCCGTTATATATTTGGGGTTGAACCACCATACGCCATCCACGGTAAAAAGCACATCCCAAAATAAAAATACCAATCCGGTTAGGATTATCCCCGGCCAGATGAATTTCCAGCTTTTGTGAAATTGCACCTTTTTATCAAACGATAATACTATCGGGAATAACAGGGTTATAAAATTGATGAGTAAATAAGTGAACTTCAATTAACAGTGTTTAATGTTTGGGTAAGATAAGCAATTTTAGGCGGCTTGCCTTAAATGAGCTTGAGTTTTTGCTGTAAAACAGCCTTGCAGTACAGCGATATTTTGCGGGTTCCCGATACACGGATGCGTTTTTGCAACACCATGCTGGCGGGCGTATTGCTTATTTTTTTAAATAACTGCAGGTAATACATGTAAGCGATGTAAACACCGGGGCGTGTGCCCTGGGGTAGTTGTTTTATGCCTTCAAAACCGGCATCAAAATCTTTTTGGATGTCGGCTTCAATGCGGCGCTTATCATCTTCGGTAAAGTTTTTAAAATTGATGCCGGGGAAATAGGTACGGCCGCGGTCTTCATAATCTGATTTTGCATCGCGCAAAAAATTCACCTTTTGAAATGCTGCGCCCAGGCTTTGTGCGCCGGGCAGCAGGCGCTGGTAGAGTTGTTCATCATCGCCGCAAAAAACCTTAAGGCACATCAGGCCGATCACCTCGGCGGAGCCAAAAATATAGGTTTTGTAGCTTTCATGATCATGCGAGGTCTTGGTAAGGTCGGTTTCCATCGAACTTAAAAAAGTATCTATCAGTTGAAAGCTTATGTCGTATTCATTTACAATTAGCTGAAATGAATGTAAATATGGGTTCAGGCTGATCTTTTGCCCGATGGCATTAAAGGTTTCCTGCCTGAAATTAGCCATAAGCCGGTGCTTATCGTGCTGATGAAAGGTATCAACAATTTCGTCGGCACAGCGCACAAAACCATAAATGGCATAAATGGGGTACCTGAATTTTTTATCAAAGGCCTTAATGCCAATACTGAATGAAGTGCTGTACTTTTGCGTTATTAACTTGCTACATTCAAAGCAGGTTTCGTTATACAGATCCATTTTTTGTTTGAATTTATGCCCCAAAACTACAAAAATACAGCGGGATGTTTTAGCGGCGGCAAAACAATTTGACTACATTAGGCGCAAAGGAAAATGAACAGCAGCAAGCATATTATAGTGATAGGAGGGGGCTTTGCCGGGTTATCGGCGGCATGTGTGCTGGCTAAGGGAGGCTATAAGGTTACTATATTAGAAAAGAACGACCAGCCCGGTGGCCGTGCGCGGGTATGGGAAAAGCACGGCTTTAAATTTGATATGGGGCCAAGCTGGTACTGGATGCCCGATGTTTTTGAAAATTTTTTCGCCCTGTTTGGCAAAAAGCCACAGGATTTTTATGAACTCAAAAGGCTCGACCCTGCGTACCGTGTTTATTTTGGTAAGGATGATATACTGGATGTGCCTGCCGCCATGCCCGAACTGGAAAGCCTGTTTGAAAGCATCGAGCCGGGTAGCAGCAAGCGATTAAAAGAGTTTTTGGCACAGGCCGCTCATAAATACAAGGTGGGTATGGGCGAATATGTTTTTCGGCCATCGCATAGCATTACGGAATTTATCGATCTTAACCTGATCCGCAAGAGTATGGGCATGCAGCTACTAACCAGCATGAGCAGGCATGTGCGTAAATACTTTAAGCATCCTAAACTGATAAAGCTGCTGGAGTTCCCAGTGTTGTTTTTGGGGGCGAGGCCACAGGATACGCCCGCCATGTATAGCATGATGAATTATGCCGACCTGGTTTTAGGCACCTGGTACCCCATGGGCGGGATGAATGAAATTGTGAAGGCTATGGTAAGTATAGCCGAGGGTTTGGGCGTTGATATCAGGCTGGATACAGAAGTTGTTAAGATAGCGGTCGCTGATCAACTTGTTAGCCGTGTGTCAACCAGTAAAGGCGTTTTTGAAGCTGATTTTGTGATAACCGGTGCCGATTATGAACATACCGACCAGCAACTGATAGCTGAACCGCACCGCAATTACGACCGTAAGTATTGGGATAGCCGTACCATGTCGCCATCGAGCCTGTTGTTTTATATCGGCATAAACAGAAAAATAGCAGGTATTAAACACCATAATTTATTTTTTGATGAGGATTTTGAGCAACATGCCAAAGAGATCTATACCAATCCCCAATGGCCTGAAAAACCCTTATTTTATGTTTGCTGTCCATCAAAATCAGATAGCAGTGTAGCGCCTGAAAATTGTGAGAACTTGTTTTTTTTAATGCCCCTGGCGCCCGGATTGGAGGATAGCGAAACCCTGCGCGACCAGTATTTTGAAGTGTTACTAAACAGGTTTGAAAAAATCACCGGAGAAAGTATAAAGGATGCCATAATGGTAAAGCGCAGCTATGCCATGAACGATTTTAAGGCCGATTATCATTCCTTTAAAGGGAATGCCTACGGGCTGGCGAACACATTGCGCCAAACGGCATTTTTTAAACCGGCTATGCGGGCAAAGCATATTAAAAATTTATTGTACACCGGGCAGTTAACCGTGCCGGGGCCGGGTGTGCCGCCAGCGTTAATATCGGGGCAGGTGGCGGCAGGAGAGGCGATGAAGTACCTAACCGATTTACCGTAAAGACGCAAAGTATTGCGCCTCTACGGGTACAGACCAAAAAAATAGCCCGGTAAAAATACCGGGCTACCCAATTTGTTGTTGAGTTGAATGTTATAAATTATGAGCTCATGGTACGTACCATGGTATTTTGTGGTGTTACCTGTAACTGATCAAGTATGCCGCTAACAACTTTTGGTATGTCATCTACATTCTTTTTAGGGTCGCGGTGAACTTCGCCAACTCCAAAACCACGCCATACTACTTTCCTTGTGCGGCGGTCAATAAGGTCGATGATTAAAGTGCCTTCTTTATAATGTTCCTGCTCGGCATAGGTAAGTCCGCCGCTGTAAGCAAACGGGCCGCCAAAGGCATAATAAGGGCGATACCAGCCTCCCCAGCCGCCACCCCAACCCCAGCCAAATCCACCGCAATAACCGGGATAAGCAGAGTAATAATTTGTTCGTGTGCCTTTACCAACCGTGGTTGTGTAACTCACCAGCAGATCGGGGCGTTGTAGCTTTAATGCCAGGCCCTTGCCCTGTAAGGCAGAAGTCGCTGCATCTTTAATGCTGGCATCCGCAGCGTCATTAACCCTAACGGCCCTGTCGCCTTTAGCAACAGGCATCCAGGCAAAGCTGTGGTAACCGCTCATATTGGTTTTGTTAAGACCGGCAGTGTAATAATTATAGGTATTACAAGCTGATAATCCGGATAAGATTAATGCTATCAGCCCTAAATAAATTGCTCTTTTCATGGTTTTCTTTGCCCTCGGTTAATTATGTATTAGACAATGTTGATGTAAAAGGTTTAATGGCTAAATTAAATTTTTTATGGTTAAAATATATCTATACAAATCTATCAATTTGCAAGCCAATGTTACTGATTTACAGGTAATTTTTTTGATATAAACATGTGTAGGAAATTTGCGTGTTATTAAACTTCGCCTTCGCGCTTTCTTACAAACCATTCGGCGCTTAATAAAGCCAGTATCAGTACAAAAATCCATTTCACATCAATCATATCGCTATAGTGCCTGTCCTGGTATACCACGGTTTTAATATTGTCGTTTTTTTTGATCAGATCTGCCAACTGTCCTATTTGCGATGGCAGCAACATTTGGCCACCCGATTGTTTGGCAATATTGTTCAGCAAGCGGTGATTGGCCGCGCTTTGCCGGGTTTCGAGGTTCAGGGCTTTTACGGTAAATTGTCCGTTAGCGTTAAATTGCCTGTTCCCTACTTTTGTAGAGGCGGTATAGGTATACTCGTCAACCGGTAATGTGCCCGCATCTAACTGGTAACTTTGCCCTGTGCGGGTAAACAGGAAACTGTAATTTTTACCATTGAGGCTTTTTACATCGATCTTTACATCGGGCGTATTCACCAGTTCGAGCGCATCGTTATACAGCTCGGCGTTCAGGATTACATTTTCGCCTTCGTCGAATACATTTTTAGCCGGGTAAACCCTGAATTGCTGACGATTGGCATTGGCAGTTAAATACTGCACGCCCTGCCCCAGCAATTCTTCCAAAGCGTGGTGATTGCCGTTGGCTTTGTATTCGGCCAGCTGCCATCGCCACAAACCTTCGCCGGTTAATATGCCTATGCGCCTGCCAGCCTCATCGCTAAACGATAGCAGGGGCCAGGTAGTTAAAACATTGCCTATTTTTTGTTTAAGCAAAATTTGGTTTGATGGCGACGAAGTATAGCTGCCAAAAGGCGCCAGCAGCGGTGGGAATGTACTGATCTTTTGCTTTGTTGAATCGGATAATGTAAAGGCCGCAAACTCAGGTACGGGCTGGGCGAAAACCTCCTGCATTTCTTCGCGGCCAGTAATTATTTTGATGGCTTTTTGCTGGTTGTTGAAATCGGTAAGGTTCGACTGGCTACCTAACATATACCACAAGGGCATCTTGCTTTTGGTGATTATATTTTGCAGCACACCGGAGTTAGCCGCCGACAGTTGGTGCAGGATAACCAGGCTATAATCGTTTATTTTTATGGCTGAAAGATCAGACAATTGCGTTGTTTTTACCTCGTAATTGCGGTTGCTTTCAATGGCTTGTTTTATTACGCTTATATCGGGGTGGATGCTGTTGTATACCAGTAGTATCTTTTGTTTGGCATCAAGCACCTCTACATAAATCGTTTCGGTATTATTTTGTACCGATAGCTCGTTTTTTACCGGCGCAATATTGATGTTAAACTTGCGGATGCCCTTTTTATCAGCATTTAATTTAATGGGGATAAGTTTTTGAAATGCATCCGAATTTACCGGGATATTTTGGGCGGATACCTGGCGGCCATCTTCGGTAACGCTCAGGCGCATGTTTTCACCTTTACTTTGGTAGGCTTCGATTAAAACTTCAATCTCAAAATCATTGCCCAAAAAGGCGGTTTTGTTATAGTTTACATTGGCAATAAGCAGGTCGCGTTTGGGGGTGGTATCACCAAGGGCGATGGTGTATATGGTTGTTTTAAAATTCCGCGCCTCGTACTGCGGGTCGCTGCCCTGGTTATACAGGCCGTCGGTAGCCAATACCAGCGCGCCGATGTTCTGGTTTACATACCTATCATTTAATTGCTTAAGCGCGGCAGAAATATCTGTTTGCTTGCCATTGAAATTGTTGGATAGGCCGTTATTCAGCGTACGGTCGAAGTTAAACTCATGTACTTCATAGGTATCACCGAGGGTGGATTTTAAGGCCGAAAGAGCCCCCTCTAAATCTCCCCCGGTAGGGGAAACTTTGGCTTCGCTCTTTTTTAGAAGGGCCGGACTTGGAAATAATTTTATCGACTCCGAATTATCCTGCAAAATTAAGACCAACGGTTTTTCGGGTTTGTAACTAATGGATTTTACAAGTGGCGCCAATAGCAGCAACGAGATAATGAATACCGCCAGGGCGCGTATGGCAAATAAAATGTAGCGAAATTTATTGCTGAGGTTTACCGGCTGGCGGTACATGAGCCAGGCATATAAAAAGCCCAGCAGCAGGCAGCCCGGCGCCCACCACCCTGAAACCGCACCCCATGTAATTGAAAACAAAAACAGCATAAGCCCCCTCTAATCTCCCCCGGTAGGGGAGACTTTTTTAATTTGAGCTAAATATAGGTTTCTTTTTGGAAAGAGGTTTAAAGCCCTCCCTACCGGGGAGGGTTTGGGTAGGGCTTACAGCATCCCCCCATCAACCGGGATAACCTGCCCGGTGATATAGCTTGCCATATCCGATGCCAGGAAAACGCAGCAATTGGCCACATCTTCGGTTTCGCCGCCGCGTTTGAGCGGGATGGCCTGTGCCCAGCCTTCAACCACTTTGGGGTCTAATATTTCGGTCATTTCGGTTTTGATAAAACCGGGGGCAACCACGTTGGTGCGTATATTACGCGAGCCTAATTCTTTTGCTATTGATTTGGAAAAACCTATAATGCCGGCCTTTGATGCCGCATAATTGGCCTGCCCGGCATTGCCCTGCACGCCCACCACCGAACTCATGTTAATGAACACGCCATTGCGGTTCTTCATCATGATTTTTGATGCCGCTTTGGTTACGTTGAAGATGGATTTCAGGTTCACATTTAAAACCTCGTCCCAGTTCTCTTCGGTCATGCGCATGAGCAAACCATCTTTGGTGATGCCGGCGTTGTTAACCACAATATGCAGGGTGCCAAAATCGGCAACTATATCATTTATCAGTTTTTCAGCTTCCTCAAATTTCGAGGCATCGGAGCGGTAACCTTTAACCTGTGTGCCAAAGCTTTGCAGTTCCTGTTCAAGGGCCAGTCCTTTTTCAACTGATGACAGGTAGGTAAAAGCGACATTAGCGCCGTGTTCGGCAAATTTCTCTGCAATTTTACGGCCTATGCCTTTCGACGCGCCGGTGATCAGCGCGGTTTTTCCTTCTAATAATTTCATGTTATAGTAATCGCATTAGTTTCGAGGGGATGAAGGTAATAATTTAGTCGGAAAGTCCGAAAAGTCGGGAAGTCCGAAAGATATATTGCGCTCGTTGTAACGAGTGCTTAATATGATTAGGCGATTGCATCGCCATTTGAGTGCAGAAATTGTTGGTATTCCTGCTGCAACTCCAATAAACACCCCGCGCACAAACACCCGTCGAAGTTCTCGCTCACATATTGCGTTTCATTAAGCGTTAGGGGCACCTTACTGCACTGGCATTTGGTGAATGAATTGGCTTTGCATTCAAATGGCGCCTTGCAGCGCTCGCAGTGTACGGTTTCGTGTTTTGGGTGTATAGACATTAAAAATTATAAGTTAACACAAAGTTGCCCGAAAACGATTTATTGACCGTGGTGGCATAACCATAATCATACGCATCGCCGGAGCCTGACGAGGACGAGAGCTGGAAGTTGTATTTACCTTCAATCCCTATGCTTATATCATCACTCACCATAAAATTAATACCGAGCTTTGGCGCTACATATGATACCTCGTCCTCAGTATCGGCCTCATCAATGCCGCCTTCGCCATCGTTTGAATCATATGCGAAATGGTTGTAATATG
>Ga0302315_10005527_pt1 | contig 10783 bp, 12 predicted proteins | sample III_Palsa_N3_1_FD_200532 | JGI IMG/M metagenome (GOLD analysis project Ga0302315, IMG submission 200532) | Peat permafrost microbial communities from Stordalen Mire near Abisko, Sweden - III_Palsa_N3_1 | ecosystem: Environmental > Terrestrial > Soil > Palsa > Peat permafrost | place: Sweden... | reverse complement strand
CTCGACAAAACCATTGAGGACTTGTCTGAAATCATCTCGCAGTTCGCACAGAGTACGCATGAAGAATTCGTAGGTATCAGGGGCGACATAGCCGACCTTAAGGCTAGCCATGACAAACTAGAACCTGATCATGAGGCTGCGGAGTATAGCAAAACCGGAGCGTCCCTAGAGGACGTTTCTTTCTCTTAAATATGCTGTCCGAAGTAGTACCAGAAATGCTGCAGAATCACCGCGATGACCACCACGAACCAGACGATAAGGAGGTCAAGGTGATGTTGCTTTACAAACCGGCCGGTAGATTTGAGACTGGCAGGTAGTGATAGATTGCCGTTATAGAAATTAAACAGCGTGGCGTACCAGAACATTACGGTAAGCACTACATCTACCGTTAAACACCAGGGACAAAGCGCGTGAATACGGTAGACACTCTCAAACAGTAGCCAGTACGCAAAAATGATGCCTAGCGTCAGACCAATCTGCATCCCCTGCCAGAACCAGCGTTTGAAGCGCGCACCAGCCAGCATGGCAACACCGATAGTAAGGACTATCGGGAACCCAACCAGGCCGATGAAAGGATTCATGAAGCCAAAAGCGTGTGCTTGCTTAGTCTGCATGACCGATCCACAGCTAATTATGGGATTCAGGTCACATATTGGTTGGTAGTGCGGATTGCTGGCAAGGTCAAACTTTTCCTGTGTGATGACGACGGCGGCAAGGGTGGCAATAATGCTTCCGACAATAAGTATCCACGGTAGGATCGTATTAAGTCTTGCGAGCGGCCTCTTCTTAGCTGACTCGACAATATGTTTAGTGGTAGTAGTCTTTGTTGTAGACTTGGACGAATTGGCCATGTTTTTCCTCTCGTTACTCGCTGCACGCGCCGGTGCTGTAGGTAGTGTTCGACTGCTCTGCTGTAGCCAGCTCGCCTGCTACTTGATGTCCGGTTAGTGCGTATCCGACATTATTGTACGAGGTGGAAGTAGCGAAGACAATGCCGAGTACCTCGCCGTTACTGCCAATAAGTGGTCCGCCGGAGTTGCCAGGGATAATGTGAGCCTTGAGTGAATAGACATCACGAGCAGTCGACCCTTGGCCGTAGATGTTACGGCCAAGCGCCGTAAAGTGCTCGATGACGGCTGCCGGTTGAGCGTTGAAGCCTCCCCCGCCCGGATAGCCCAGGACGACGCCTGGTGTATTTGTGGGTTGTTCAGTGCTGTCGACCTGTAGCGGTTTAGCATTGATACCACTAACCCGTAGTACTGCTAAGTCGACGTTGGGGTCGAACCAAACGACACGGGTGTTATGTATTACGCCATTGGTATCGATGACCTTAGGGCTTGAGACACCGGCAACGACGTGAGCATTGGTAACAATGTCGTCTGAGGTGGCAACAAAGCCACTGCCCTCTACAATACCACCACAACCGGTACCTTCCACCTTCACGACAGATGGTTCAGAGGCTTGTACGATGGGGCCGAAGGAACCGAGCGCCGGCAGATTTACGGTAGAAGTATCTGGGCTAGGCTCGAGTCCACTGAAGACTTGTGGGAACCCGTTAGGATCAATAAGCTTATTAAGCGAGCTGAGTAGTGAGGTCGCTGGTGGTAGGTTGGCGTCGAGTGTAGTAAGGATACGAGAGTTCTTGAGCGCTTGCTGGAGGCCACCTGCCGGTCCGAGTACCAGTATTGATGCGATGAGCCAGATACCCAATAGCGTTGTTACAACGCCCATCACAGAGCCCAGCGCACCGTCAAAGCTATCGAGGGGATGGTTTTGGGTCAGCTTAGCCTTAATCTGCTGCCCCAGCAGCTCGCCGACGGTCATACAGAGTAGGCCGCCTCCGAGGGCGGCGATTAGGCCGGTCAGGGCTTTTACAAGCAAAGTACTCTCGTGGCTTATGAGGAAGCTGCCAACCCAGGAACCAGCGACCAGGCCGATGATGAAACCAAGTGTTGAACCGGCTTGCCTTAAGAGACCTAATGAATAGCCACGTATCAGCGAACCAATGAGGAAGAGAACGATAAGGACGTCAATGACGTTCATATGTATGCCCGTGTCCCCTACGATGCCCCTCGTATGATACTCACGAGCAGCACAAATAAGCCAAACCCGATGCAATACCAGCCAAATGGCCGGAGCGACTTGTTGCGGAAGTATTTATCGAGGTAGCGCACTGAAAAGTAGGCGCCGATACCGGCTAGCAAGCTACCGACCAAAATCTGTCCACCGTACTTACCTGCATGTTCAACTACGTCTGGCATTTTGTAGATGCCGGCCAACAGGATAATGGGCGTGGCCAGTAAGAATGAGAAGCGGGCAGCGTCTTGGTGATCAAGCCCGCTGCGCAATCCTGCGAGCATGGTAATACCGGAACGGGAGATGCCAGCGAACAGTGCGCCAATCTGTGCAACGCCGATGAGCACGGCTCGCTCGATAGTTAAATGGTCACTGACGACTCGGGCGGTTTTGCCGGCGGCCAACTCATCGACTTCGGCACCTTTCCGGCGTCGCGGCCGCTCTAACTCAGCACGGCTTACTAGCTTGTCGCCTTTCAGTAGCATAATGCCATTAATGATTATTAAGATGATAGCGAAGAATGCTGTACCAAACGCGTGTCGCAAGGCGTTTTGGAATACCAGGCCTATAAGTGCGGCCGGTATCGTGGCAGCGATAAGCAGCCAGGCGAGCTTAGCATCACTGTCATGCTCGAAACTGATAGTGCGGCCCTGCACATCTACGCTGCGGAAGAAGCCTTTTACGATCCGCACCCATTGGACTCGGTAGAAGATGATAAGTGCGATTGCGGTGGCAACATGTATCATCACCAAGAAGTTGAGGAACGTTGAGCTACTAGCAACCTCTTGGTTGCTTAGGTTTGTCCAATGAAACAGGTCTGCAATTAGTACCGCGTGCCCCAGAGAGGATACCGGAAATAGTTCTGTTACACCCTGGACGACCCCAAGAATTATCGCCTGCAGATACGTCAACATATGCCCCTAGTTTACCATGCGTTGGTTAGGGTACGGCTGCAAAATGTGTAGTACGTGTTGTTTCGATTGCCGTGACACCAAAACACCCGCCAGATGTTAACCTCTGGCGGGTGTTTGTACATAGAACCTCTTTAGCGGCGTGGTTCTAGTGGGCGAGCTTCGCTCACCACGATGGTACGACCCTGTATGTCGCTGCCATTCAGCTTGTCGATAGCAGCTTTAGCTGCGTCGTCATCTTCGAATTCGACAAAGCCGAACCCTTTGCTACGGCCGCTCTCGCGGTCCATGATGACCTTAGCTGATGTGACTGTGCCGAAGTCCTTGAATAGATCTTCGAGCCCTTGGTCGTTCACTGCCCATGGTAGTGAACCAACGAATAATTTTGTGGCCATATATTGGCTGCTTCCTTTGGTTTCGGTCGTTTAGGGCTAATACTTCTGAAAAAGGAAGCCTTAGTGCGCGTATACTAACCGTTACTAATACTATCTAGATTCCCTCTGATACCAGATTACCTGGCATTCTCGCAGCGCTCTAGTAAGTCGCATGATACCACGGTCGTCAACCTATTACAAACGAATACCTTACTGAGGAAATTTCAAGTTTTAATTTTTACGACAACAATTTTCATAACCATCTGTTACGGCTCGGCCTAGTCTAACGTCTGTAAGCTTTCTTGCAGCCCAGACGCAGCCGAAAGACGTAGTCTAAACTAGTACGACCCGGAAGGCTTAGGCCCCAAGGACGTAGGTAATAGTATTTAGCATCATAGAGGAGATTCGGCCGATATGAAAAGACTTCACATTATAACAAAACCGACCGCCGTCGACGCACTAGAAGATTTTGACCCCGACGCGTTCGAAAATGCTTGGCAACTCAAGGCAGAACGCCTCGAAACTCGACGATTGCGCAGATTTAAGCGCCAAATGGCTTAATTCCCTTCGTAGTTTAAAAGCTCCCCTATATGGGGAGCTTTTAGTTGTGTGACGCATTTTAGGCTATTCGCCTCATTCACGGCTTGTCTACTCCATGAGCGAGCGTAGGGCCACTCTGCACGATATGCGGGGTAGGCACGATTTTTGCTTTAGCGAACCACACCTTGATCGTATCGAGGAATATGAGGTAGAGAATAGTCATGCCTATGACCACACCGATTGAGCCGAGTGACAGTGATGTGAACGAGAATAGCTTCTGTGTGGGCCGTATGTAGATCATTAGTATAGTGACGGCTGCAATGATACCGAACGACCACTGCAGGGGTCTGGACAGCCTCGGTGCCTTCCAGAAGTGGTCGGCGTTACGGACACAGAATATGACTACAAAGCCAAGCAATGTGAGGTATAGGTACAGGCTGGTACGTGCTGCGCCAATTGGCTGGTTCTTTACGAGTGCGAAGAAGAGTAGTTCAAACAGTGCCGTAAAGCTGCCTAGTATCATCGAACCGAACATCAGCGAGCGTATGTCGTATTTACTTGGGTGCTCTAGATCCGAAAGTTCAACATTATCTGTAGAGATCGCCACTAAAGGAACGTCACCGAGTAAGTTTGTTAGTAGTAGCTGAATCGTGAGTAGCGGCAGGCTGGCTGACAGGAGATATAGTGCTCCAAGTGCAAAAAAGTTACCGAAGTTACCAATCATGGTATAGCGGATGTATTTGTTAATGTTCGAGAATATACCTCGGCCATACTTGATGCCGTTGATGATGACACCTATGTCGCTACGTAATAGCAATATGTCTGCGCTATCCTGGGCCACGTCTGTGGCGTTACTTACGGCTATAGCCACGTCAGCAAGCTTCAAGGCTGGGGCATCGTTAATTCCGTCCCCTTGGTAGCCCACTACGTTGTCGTGTAGTTTTAGTAGCTTGATGATACGGTACTTCTGCTCAGGATTCAGGCGGGCAAACGCATTGTTATGCTTTAAGACTTCACTTAGCTTTGAGTCGCTCATCTTTTCAATCTCGTCGCCAATATAGACGGTCTGGGATGCGTTCACGAGACCTACTTCACTCGCTACGTACTGTGTAACTTCCCTACTGTCTCCGGATAGGATCTTAATAGATACACCAAGTTTTTCAGCTAGTCTGACAGTACGCTTAGCCGTCGGGCGCAGTGGGTCTTCGAGGGAGACAAAGCCCACAAACTGTAAACCATCCTCGTGTTCCAAGATGTTGAACGTGTCGTTTGACGTGAAGGTAACCTGTTTGAAAGCGATGCCGAGGTGACGCAAGCCGATCTTGCCGTCTGCTTGTATGATCTCATGGTACTCTTTTGCCCTCTTATCTTTGGTCAGAGCTAACAAGGTCTCGACTGAGCCAATCTCTACTAGGTAAGATTTGTCCCCGTCGGAGAATACTACTCTTCTCCTACGAGCTAGGGGGTCAAAGGGAGCATCGTCTAAGCGAGCGTAGCTTCTTGCTTCTTGTTGGATGTCGGCGGGGACATATTTTAAGAAAGCTCGGTCAAAGGAGCTTTGGGACTTTTTACGCTTCTCGTCTACGAGTTCTAGGCTGGCGATAGCCAGCTTTTGAAAGAGTATCGGATCGTCGGCTACGAGGTTTTTTACCGTCTGATCATTCATGGTCAGTGTGCCCGTCTTGTCGCTACATAGAATAGAAATGTTGCCCAGGTCTTCGACGGCTGACAGTGTTTTAGCAATAACGTGCTTTTTGGCCAGTCTTAATGCACCATTCGCAAGTGTTACGGTCGCAATGACGGGCATGGCCTCAGGTACTACGGCTATAGACAGGGCGATAATAAATAGCAGTAGTGAGGATATGTGTGAGATGTCGCGAGTAATGAGTAACTTAAAAACAAATATTATGAATAGCATTACCATTGTTAGCTTGACTAAAATGCTGCTAAAAGAAGCAAGCGATTGCTCATACTGTGTCACCCGCTTCGTACTAGTCGACAGGTGTGCAATCTTACCCAGTTCAGTATCGGCCGCAGTTGCATAGATGAAGCCTTCTGCCTCACCTTTCTCGACGGTACTACCTGCGTAGACTATAGATGTCTCACCATGCGTAGTTTTGACTACCGGCAGTGTCTCCCCTGTTAGCTGCGACTCGTTGACAGACAGGTTGCTCGCTCGATACAACTTAATGTCGGCCGGTACGATGTCGCCTTCACGTAATATCACTAGGTCGCCTACTACCAGCAAATCCTCATTGATCAGCGTTTGTTTACCGTCTCGCTGGACCAGAATTTGCTTGCTGACTAGCTTCTGAAGACTCTCGATGGCATTTTTAGATTTAAGTTCTTGATAGAACCCCATGCCCGTGTTGATAAGTAGTATAAACGTTATGACCGAGCCGTCGCTGATATCCCGCAACGCGAAAGATAAGATACCCGCCACTATCAATAGGTAAATAAGCGGGCTTTTGAACTGTTTGAGCAGTAGACTAAACGTACTCTGTTTTGCCTCGTTACGTAGAACATTTGGGCCGCACTCGGTTAAACGTTTTTTGGCTTCACTAGCACTAAGGCCTTCGGCAGAGGCGTGTAGCTTTTCGATGACCTGCGCTTTATCGTCCTGCAGAATTTCCTGTTTTTGCATGTTGTTGTGTATCTCAAGCAGTAAGTGGTGAGTACTTACTGCTTACCTTTTACTTCGTAAAGGGCGGCGACGTACATGCTCTCACTCCAACCTAGAGGCGTGTTCTCGTTCGGCTTGTCAGAATGGCTGAAGTATAGCTCGGGGATCTTCCCGTCTTTGGTGATAGACGCAGTGGCTTTGTCGAGATATTTACGCGCGTTTTGGTTGTCGCCTATGCGCTCATAGCACACGGCGAGCCAGCTGAGGCCGAAACACCACTCGGCTTCCTCGCTGTATCCGTCGGGATTTTTATTGTAGTATTGGTCAAACGTATACCGTAGCACACCCCTGTCTTTGGCGAGATGGTACACGAGGTTCTCGATGATTTGGCGAGCCATGTCTTGGCTTACGACATTGTAGGGGTAGATAAGCGACAATAATGCTAGATCAGTGAACTTAGTTTCGGATTCGCGTGGCAGAAGTGTATCGAGGGCAGCCTGTCCACGGTCGATAGCGTCTTGATCTACGTCCATCGTGCCTATCTCTTGCCATTTCTTCAGTGCCGCCAGTACGGCTCCAACGGAGCTGGCATGGACTTCCTCTGCTTCTTCCCACATGCCGTTATCCGGGTCATGCCAGTACTCGACGTTGGTGATGTAGTAGATGAGGGTCTGGACAGTACGACGATCTTGGCGATTGCGAAGCATGCTGTGGCCATTTTGCTCGAACTCAGCTAGTTTAAAGAGGATGATGCCAACGGCATCGTGCTGCTTGTTGCCCCAGTCTTCCCAGAATTCCTCGAGTGTCTCGGGGTTGTAGCGGGCGTGAATAAACTGCCAGGTCTCGAATGGCTTATTGGTAGTTGCCCAGTTGATCTTGTCGATATGTCGGTCGAAGATGTCAAGCAAGGTATGATAGGTCTTCTCTACCACCGCCCAATCATCGGCGTACTCGAACGCCAATGCCTCGTAGGCGTTGTCGCGCAGCCAAGCCTTGTCATAGCCGGTAGTCACTGCCAGGTCACTAGCTAGGAATAACCCTCGTGGTGTGCGAAGCTTCCGTAGATTATCGAGATGGTGCTTAATGCGCTCCTTTTTGCTCATTACACTTGCCATTACTCTTGTCCTCCGTGGTGGCTATGGTGGTAGTCTTCGCCGACATGGCGGTCATACTCGAAACCTAAGACACGGTTTAGGATCTGTTCCGTGCCAAAACCGTTATGAAACTCGGCCCGTATAATGGCAGCTTCGGCCTCGGTGTGAAACAGCTTTGCTGCTAGGGCTAAATGTTCTTTTACCGTTTCGTCTTCTAGTGTTTTTAATGTATCAAGCAAAGCCTTTTCGGCAGCCTGAGCTTCAGCAATAGGAGTCGTACAAGCTATGCAGACACCATATTCGCCTAGTTTTAGATTATGACCGCCATAGTCAAACGTTTCGGCCTTGGGAAGCTGTGCTAGCACCTTGTCGAGACTAGCTAATGCATCCTTGGCGGCCTGTTCAACGTCGGGGTCGTCGGAGTGTGTTTTGATCATTTTTTTGATATTTAGTTTACGTTCCGATTATAGCACGAGCGTTTTGTAGATTGTAGATCTGTACTTAAATCGGTCGTTCTTTGAGGCCGATACCATAACCAATCACGCTGGCGACGAGGTGTATGATGAACCACAAGACGACGAGCAGTATGTATTGTAGAAGGTTTAGGGCTACGAATGGCGTGCTGACGATTGCGGCGCCGATAACATAGTCTGTCTGGTCAAATGGGAACCACCCATGACCCGGCGCGATGCCTCGTTGGCGCTTGAAGAAGCTTTCGATGGCGTCACCACCAAGTGCGCCGATGGCGAACAACGGGCCAAGTACGAGCGTAGGCAACAGCGCGTAGTTGATCTGGCTCGTCCACGTTTGTAACCAACCAGAATGCTGTACGGCAATCTGCTGTAGCCAAAGTACGAGTGTACTGAATAGCATGCCAGCAATGAGCCCACGCCAGGTCTTGTGTGAGCCAAAAACACGCTTGCCGCGATACGTTTTACCAAAGTCTATCGGTGCATCATAGCGTTTTAACTGTGGTATATGAGCCACAAAGATAGGCATTACATTGGCAATGCCGGCTGGTAGGAAAAACCAGATAGCAAAGAATATCTCTTTAAACATAGTGCTTCCTTAGATGGTTGAGCTTTGGGTAGAGTCGACCGATGGTGCCCGTAGAGGCTGTGTTGTACGTGGCAGTACTCAGCAGACTTACTAAAGACTTGCGTGTTGGCATTGTAGTGAGGATGCTAGCGCTGTTGCCCCAACCGCGCTTACCGTGTGCGTCGCTACTGCTGGCGCCTGGTACGGTATGCTCATCTGCCCACTTTTGAGCTAGTTCGCCCCTGCTTTGTAGCGTGCGGCCGTTGTACGTCTCTATGATGTCGACCTGCTTGGCAATGTGGTTAAGTGCCTCCAAGGGAAGCCCTTTGCGAATCGTTTCAAACGGATGCGGAACATACACTAGCCCACCTTGTGCATGGATATGCTCCACAGTCTCCGCTACAGACATTCCAGCCGGAATAGCCTCATGTAAGTACAGGCCGATAATCTCCCCTTCTCTAGCGGTAATCTCTTCGCCGATAATGACTACATCACCCAGTTCTTGGTGCAGCTTGACCGCGAAATCTATCCGATTATGGTCAGTAACTGCTACCACATCCAAGCGGCCGAAGGCTAACATATGCTTGTAGTTGCCTATCGTAAGTCCCCCGTCGGGTGAAGCTACAGAATGCGTGTGTAGATCCGCGCTAACCATTGGCTTCCTGTAGTCTTGCAAGAACGTTAAATAAACGGCTCACCGCAGTGTAGGCAGCACCTAGCGCGATGACTATAACGGCTAGTGCTACATGGTTGCTCAGTAGTCCAACGACCAAGATAACCATCCGTATTTCAAATGGCAGCGGGCCGCCCCGAAATGCTTTGTTGGTAGCGTGTTTTTGTGCGGGCGCACGGGACATTGCCACATCGCCGGCGGCATTGACATAGCTCGTGAGGAGCGAGCAGCCGCAGGCCGCTACGGCCCATAACGCGAGATCCGGCCGGCCGGTCTCGGCAATAATGGCGTATCCTGCGCCACTGTAGAGGACGATTTCCTTCATGCGGTCGGTCACTGAGTCTAATAAGGCCCCGTTTGCGGTCACACGGTTCTGTATACGTGCCAATTCTCCGTCAAGAGTATCGAACAGTCCGAAGAATACCAGTAGCCCAGCTGCCCAGAAGTTCTGCTGCATTGCAATCAGCCAGGCAATGGGAATGTGCATAGCAAGCCCGAAAAACGTTACGCCATTGGGCGTTACTTTGCCTCCGGTCAGTCTGTTGAGTATGCGTGCGAGCACTCGTATCATACGTCGCACAAACTGTTTAGTGCGGTCGACCATATTGTCTGTATTGTATCATCTTATTGCAGCGATGCGGTGCTGTATACTGACAGGTATGAAGTCTAAAAGCGTTTCCGGATTAGGTCTGTTCGTGCAAGATATTACGAAAACCGCCGAGTTTTATGAGGCGCTTGGGTTTCGCGAGGGCGAACGTACCGACAATTATCTTAAAATTTACTTGAACTGGTTCTGGATGCAGTTCAATACTATCAGTAGCGTAGATAGTCCTGAATTCCAAAAGGAAGCACAGGCAGAACCGAAGGGTGCTGGTCTCTATATCAACATCGCGGTTGACGATGTGGATGAGTTTTATAAGGGCGTCTTAGCGGCCGGCATGAAGCCTTCGAGTGAACCGCGCGACTGGCCATGGGGCAACCGTGAGTTCGCTATGCGCGACCCGGATGGCTACAAACTCATCTTCTTTCAAAAGAAGTAGCCTACCTTATCTGTTGTGCGGGGTCATTACGGGTTAATCGTCCACGACTACAGCCCTTTCTGCGGTTGTTATTGTTGAGTTTGAATCCCCTATGCCCAGCCATTATGCTAATGTTTAAAGACTCCTTCGTGAGTCTTTAAACTGTGAAACAATGCCCATCAAAATCATTTGAATAAGACCATGGTATTCCTACGATTATCTTTGCGATACTCTATAATTATGTCCGAACGACCTGAATCTGTGACTGACACCCAAGGTAAGCAGCCACTTCGGGGTGTTGTTATTGGCCTGGGTCATCAGGGGATGGAGCACGCTGAGAGCATTTTTGACTATCCCGAGACGGTCATTGTTGGCGTTGCAGATCCAGTCACCGAGACGCATGAGACGTTTAGGCGTAGATTTCCGGACCATCCG